>OIID01000056.1_pt1 | contig 48084 bp, 41 predicted proteins | sample 1582991 | NCBI WGS metagenome assembly OIID01 (sample SAMN02675048, study PRJEB24791) | human gut metagenome, SKBSTL034 | isolation source: stool | host: Homo sapiens | place: USA
TTGCCGGTCTGGCGGTCGCCGATGATCAGCTCACGCTGGCCGCGGCCGATGGGGATCATGGAGTCGATGGCCTTGATGCCGGTCTGGAGCGGCTCCTTGACGGGCTGGCGCTCGATGATGCCGGGGGCCGGGCTTTCGATGGGGCGGAACTCCGTCGTCTCGATGGGGCCGGCGCCGTCGATGGGCTGGCCCAGTGCGTTGACGACGCGGCCGATCAGTGCCTCGCCCACCGGGACGGACACGACCTTGCCGGTGCGCTTGACGGTGCTGCCCTCCTTGATGCCGACGTCGGAACCCAGCAGAACGATGGAGACGGTGTTCTCCTCGAGGTTCTGCGCCATGCCGTACTCGCCGTTCTCAAACTGGAGCAGCTCGCCTGCCATGCACTTTTCCAGACCGCTGGCGCGGGCGATGCCGTCGCCCACCAGAATGACCGTGCCGACCTCGCTCTGCTCGATGACATTTTCGTAATGCTTGATCTGAGCACGGATGATCTTGGAGATCTCTTCAGGTTTCAGTTGCATTGTTGTGTCTTCACCACTCAATTCTTTGTAAACTTTCGGGTGGATGCCCTCTCAGCCAAAGCCGGTCTTGCTGCATCTCATCGCCTTGCGGCTCTGAGAGCAGCCGGGCCTCGCTTTCGCCGGAAAGCTTCGTATTGATTTTACAGCGTTGCCGCCGCGATGCTGCTGCGCAGGCCGGCGAGACGATTGCGGACGGTGCCGTCCAGCTCGGTGCCTTCGATGTCCAGCCGGACGCCGCCCAGCACGGCAGGCTCGACCTTCGTTTTGAGGTCGATGTGCTTACCGGTGACTTTTTCCAGCTTTTCGTGGAGGCGGGCGGTCTGCTCTGCCGTGAGGGGCACAGCGGAGACGGCGGTGGCCTCCAGAATGCCGTGAGCCTCATTGTAGCGCAGACGGTAGGCCCGGGCACAGCCCGGCAGCTCCCGCAGAGCGCCCTTTTCGCACAGCAGCTTCATAAAGTTGAGCACATAGAGGTGGACCTGCCCGCGGAAGGCCTCGTCCAACAGCGCACAGCGCTCTTTCTTGGGGATGCTGGGGATGCTGAGCAGATGCAGATATTCAGCGTCCCCGTTCAGCAGGGCGGTCACGCCTTCCAGTTCACCCAGAATGCGCTCGTCCAGCCCTTCCTCCGCGGCCAGGTCGTACAGGCTCCCGCCGTACATCCTTGCAGTCTCGGTCATGATGCTTCACCCACGTTTTTGATAAATTCGTCGATCAGATCCTGATGGTCGGCTTCCTTGATCTCGCGCTCGACCACTTTGGAGGCGATCTCCATCGCCATGCCGCCGATCTCGTCCTTGACCTCGTTGACGGCCTTCTTGCGCTCCTGCGCAATGTCGGCCTCGGCCTTCTGCTTGAGGGCAGCGGCCTGAGCACGGGCCTCGCCCAGCAGCTCCTCGCCGCGGGCGGCAGCCGTCTTCTGGGCGGCAGCTACGATCTGGCCGGCCTCGGCGCGGGCAGTCTGCAGGTTCTGCTCATACTCCGCCTTCATGGCCTCAGCCTCGGCGCGCAGCTTTTCGGCGTCTGCGATCTGGCTGTCCGCCTTGGCCTTGCGCTCCGCGATGACTTTTTTGACCGGGTTCAGCAGCAGCTTTTTGAAGATCACGAGCTGGATCATCAGGTTGCAGACCTGAGCCAGAAACGTCCAGCCATCCAGCGTGATCAGTGCCTGATAAAGTTGCATAAGCGTCTCCCCTTTCTCTTGAAATCAAGCTCAGAAAGGAGCGCTTACTGCAGGTAGTTCATGAACATACCGGGTGCGAGGAAGATGAGCAGCAGGCCGGTGACGAAGCCGTAGATACCGGTGGTCTCAGACAGTGCGACGCCGAGGATCAGGGTGCTGGTCACGTCGCTCTTGCACTCGGGCTGACGACCGACAGCCTCACAGGCAGCAGCGGCAGCGTTGCCTTCGCCGATGCCGGGGCCGATACCTGCGATCAGTGCGCAGCCTGCGCCGATGCCGCAGCCAGCCAGAGCGATACCACGAGCAAGGAATTGAAAGTCAGTCATAGTTTGTGTCCTCCTGAAAATGTTTGTTTTTGGGGGATGCCGGGCGGGAGGCTTACTCCTCACCGGCAGCACGTTTGATGAAGATGGTGGTCAGGGTACAGAAGATGAACGCCTGAATGCAGCCGCCGAACCAGTCGAAATAGAGGCCCGTGAAGGCCGGGATGCCGATCTGGAACAGCTGGAGCTGGCTCAGGAAGCCGGGCAGCCAGCCAAAAATGACGTGGCTCAGGCTTGCCAGTGCCCAGTACAGCAGGGTGGAGATAACGGTACCGGACAGGATGTTGCCGAAGTGACGGAAGGCCATGCTGACGGGGGTGGACACCTCCGACAGCACATTGATGGGTGCCATCAGGAAGATGGGGTCCAGCAGGCCCTTCAGGTAGGCGAGGATGCCGTTGGTCTTGATCTTGTAGTACATGATGATGATGAACACCACGATGGCCCATGCCGCCTCGGTGTTCAGGTCTGCCGTGGGGCTCCACAGGCCCACCACGCTGATGAGGTTGCAGCCGATGCTGAGTGCGAAGATAGCACCCACCAGCGGGATGAACTTATCGAAGTGATAGCCCATGTTGTCGTGGACGAACTGGTCCAGCCGTTCCACGATGAACTCGGCGGCGGCCTGCCGTTTGGAGACGTTTTCCAGCTTGAGGTCACGCCCCAGCCAGAAAGCCAGAGCCGAGAGCAGCGCCATGACGATCCATGTGCTCACAAGGGTCTGGGTGATCTTAAAATCGCCCAGCACAGGGATATTGGTATGGATGGTATACAGGATCTTTGCGCCGTTCAGTTCCATTTGTTACGTTTCACCCCCTTTTTCATCGGGTGCGGACCGCTGTGCGTCGGCAGGCGCGGGGTCGTCCTCCACCGAGACGTCCACCGGCTCTGCCTTCGGCGCGAGCGGTTTGTACTTACCCGTTATTTGCAGGTAATAAATGGTGACACGAGGGAAAAACAGCGGCAGCACACCGGCAAAGGGCTGGAAGCAGGGGGCCGCGATGGCCACCACCACCCACAGCGCCTGCAGGAGCATCCGGCTGTTGTAGGAAAGCTGTAATGTTGCCTTGCGGCGCTTCTCGTCCGGCTCGTCGATAATCTTCTGGACCACGAAGCAGATGCCCGCAAAGTTGCCGATGGCGACGGCCGCGCCCACGAGGCTGCCGAGGATGACGGTGTAGTCGAACCTCACCCAGCCCACCAGATGCAGCGCCGCGAAAAGCACCCACAAAACGACGGTGCAGAATGCCGTGCCGCCCGCGATGCGGAGCAGCTCCTTTTTGGATTCCGGCTGTAATTTCATAGATCGATGTCTCCCTTATCTCATAGATGCGAGTTGAAGCCCGTCCGGCGGGGCTTGTCCTTTTTGGTGCGGTCGAGTCGCTCTTTGACGAAGACCCAGAAGTTCTGCGCCCCGGCGGCAAGCCCCAGCAGCACAGCGGGCAGATACACCCACATAGGCCAGCCCCAGCGGCTGACGGCCCACCAGCAGCCGCCCAGACACATCACCAGCGGCAGCAGCATGTTCAGCCCCAGCTGGGTCAGCCAGACCAGATCTTCCAGCGCTTTATACCAGCCCTTCACCGTCCGGCCCCCCTCTGTGTGCGCTTCCCGACACGCTCTGTTTTTTCTCCGGGCCGGGATGTTAAGCATTGAACGAAGATTCTTTACTCCCCATTATACTCAAACCGGCTGTAAAATTCAATCAATTTTCCACCTATTTTTAGCAAAATTCTATAAATGCGGAGAAGTTCGTCACTTCTAACCAAAAGTTTTTCCGCCCCGCCCCTCATCTTCTCCGCCTCTTCCATCATTCTTCCCCATTTGAGGCAGAAAAAGCATCTCTTCGGCTGAGACACAAAAAAACCGGTGCACATTTCTGTACACCGGGCATTTTTACTTTCAGGCTGCAATCGTAACGATGGTATAGACCTTACCAGATTTGATCTCTACGACCACACCAAATCCACTCGGGAGTTTTCCCTCAAACTTCTTGATTACATCGTCTTTCATGTCTTTTTTCTTTGCCTCAAACCATGCCTTGATCATGCTCTCGCTGAAGTCATTTTCATTGCATGTCATTCTATAGGTCACATACTTTCTCCCTGCAAGCTTCTGCTGGATTGCATTATCTGCTTTTGCTATCAGAGCTTTTCCATCTTCGACCTTTTTCTTGTCCGCTTCCGTCCAAGCATCCGGATTATTCGGAAGGTCTTTGATCAGTTCACTCGCCTGAACGTAGAACACTGCTCCTGCGCTCGTTGCTTCAGCCAGTGCGTCATCTGCTTTCAGTTCAAATCCACTTACACCGTTTGCCTCAGCAAATTCCTTGGCATATGTCTGGATCCATCCCGTCGCCTGCTTCTCTTTTTTGCTGTCACGAGTAATTTTCGCGCTTCCAGAGCAGCCCGTCAGAAGGGTGAGAGACATGACTGCGGCCAGAACGGCAGCAGCAGCTTTTTTCCACAGTTTCATAAAAAATTCCTCCCCATTTTTTCATCCATCGTTTCGGACGGATGTTCTATCCGCAGTTTACCCCCCCCTGCACTTTTGTCAAGTGCCCAGAGAAAATTTGTCGATTTGACAAATTTCACCGCACCGATTCGTCAAATCGCCGATAGATGCAAAAAAGCCCCGGCGGGCGCTGCGCATTGCAGTACCCGCCGGGGCGGAAATGAGTCTTTGGTCTATCCCTTACCAGAGGTTTGCGGTCTCGTTGTAGAGGCCTTCATAGCTCTTGGCCGAGACATCCCAGCTGAAGTCGCACTCCATATCGTACTTGACGAGGTTATGCCAGTCCTCCTTGCTGTAGTAGCGGTCCTGTGCACGGCAGCAGGCGTCGTACAGCTCGTGAGCGCTGTAGCCCGCGAAGGTGAAGCCGTTGCCCTCGCCGAGGGTGCAGTCGTGGATGGAGTCCCGCAGGCCGCCGGTCTCGCGGATGATAGGAGGCGTGCCGTAACGGCAGGCGACCATCTGGGCCAGACCGCAAGGCTCGCTCTTGGACGGCATGATAAAGGCGTCTGCACCGGCGTAGATCTCCTGAGACAGGGTCGGCTCGAAACCGATGTAGGTGCCCACACGGCCCGGGTGACGGCCGCACAGGTCCGAGAAGAAGTTCTCGTACTGGCTCTCGCCGCTGCCCAGAATGACCAGCTCGATGCCGCGGTCCACGAGGCCGTCAGCCACGCTCTGGACGAGGTCGAAGCCCTTCATGCCGACCATGCGGCTGACCATCGCAAAGACGGGGCTGCCGTCCTTGTGGAGGCCGAACCTATCCTGCAAGGCCTCCTTGCACTTTGCCTTGCCCGTTTCGAAGCTGTTGATGTCGTAGTTGCAGGCGATGTGGGGGTCGGTGGCAGGGTCGTTGGCCTCCATGTCGATGCCGTTCAGGATGCCGCAGAGCTTGTACTGCTTCTCCCGCAGCAGGGCGTCCAGACCGTAGCTGAACCACGGGTCGAGGATCTCCTGCGCATAGGTGGGGCTGACGGTGGTGATCTTATCCGCCGTCTCGATGGCGCCCTTCATGAAGTTGGCGCAGCCATCGTACTCCACGATATGCTGGTCGCGGCGGCCGATGCCGCAGGTGTCTTCCAGGATCTCGGTGCCGTACTTGCCCTGATAGGCGATGTTATGGATGGTAAAGATGGTCTTGATGCGGTTGAACTTGTCCAGATGGCGATAGTACAGGTTCAGGTACACCGGCACCAAAGCGGTCTGCCAGTCGTTGCAGTTGATGATGTCGGGGGTGAAGTCGATGTAGAACAGGGTCTCCAGCACGGCGCGGGAGAAGAAGGCGAAGCGCTCGCCGTCGTCGTAGAAGCCGTAGAGACCGCGGCGCTTGAAGTAATACTCGTTGTCGAGGAAGTAGTAGGTCACGCCGTTGACCTCAGCCTTGAACAGGCCGCAGTACTGGCTGCGCCAGCCCACAGGGACGGAGTAGTTGGTCACATATTCCAGCTTGTCGCGGAACTTCAGGTCGCCGTACAGCGGCATGATGACGCGGGCGTCCACGCCGTCCTTGACCAGAGCCTTGGGCAGAGAGCCAGCCACGTCGGCCAGACCGCCGGACTTCGCAAAGGGGGTTGCTTCCGAAGCAGCATACAGGATCTTCATAAGATTCGCTCCTTCCTGATAAAACAGATGTCGTATCTCCTCCCGCTGCGGCAAAAAGAGCGGGCGGGGGCACACAGTGCCCCCGCCCCTCTTTAAGAGGGGCTACCGGGGAGGGAGCCGCCCCTATGGGAGATTCAAGGTCGATCAGACGATGTGGCTCTTCTGAACGTAGACGGGGAAGCTCTTGGTGCCGCTCAGCTTCTTGTCGGCGGTGATGCGGACGTTCTTGTCCGTCACGACGCAGTCAAGCTCGACGCCAGCCTCCACCACGGTGTCCTGCATCAGGACGCAGTTCTTGACGACGGCACCCTTCTTGACCTTGACACCGCGGAACAGCACACAGTTCTCGACGGTGCCCTCGATGACGCAGCCGTCGGCCAGCAGGGAGTTGCTGACGTTGGAGCCGGTGACATAGCGGGTGGGGTTGTCGTCGCGGATCTTGGTGTAGACGGGGCTCTTCTTGGGGAAGAGGGCGTTCAGGTTCTTCTCGTCGATGAGCTTCAGGTTCTCGTCGAAGTAGCTCTTCATGTCGCAGACATGGGCCACATAACCGGTGTATTCCAGAGCGTGGATGTTCAGGATATTGACGTTGTGGGCCAGAATGTCGCGCTCAAAGTAGATGAGGCCGCGGGCGGCAGCGTCCTTGACCAGCTTGATGAGGGTCTGGCGCTCCATGACGTAGATGTTCAGGTCGAGGTTCTGCTTGCCGGGGCGGTAGTCGTTGAACAGCAGCTCAGTCACGCGGCCGTCGGCATCGACGGTCAGGGTGTAGTTGTCGTTCTTGCGGCCCTCGGGGATCTCGGTCTTCTGGTAGGCCACGGTGACGTCTGCGCCGCTGGCCTGATGGGCAGCCAGCAGGGCATTGAAGTCATAGTTGATGGCGATGTTGGCATCGCTCATGACCACATAGCGCTCCTTCTGGTTCTCGAGGAAGCTCAGGATGGAGCCAAGAGCCTCGACGCGGCCCGAGTAGATGCGCACGCCCTTCTCTGCAAAGGGCGGGACGATGTTCAGGCCGCCATGGCGGCGGGCCATATCCCACTCGCGGCCGGTGCCCAGATGGTCCATCAGAGAGTGGTAGTTCTTACGCACCACGATGGACACGTTGGAGATGCCGCAGTTGGCCATGCTGGACAGGACAAAGTCCACCATGCGGTAACGGCCTGCAAAGGGGATCGAGGCCATTGCGCGCTCGGTCACAAGCTCAGGGACGGTATTATCATAGCTGTTGGGGAAAATGATGCCCAACGCATTGTTGTTCTGGCTCAGCATACTTCCTCGCCCTCCTTGACGGAATCAAATACTTTGGCGCCCTCTTTGACGGTAGCGCCTGCGCCGATGGTCAGACCGGTGCCGACATGTGCGATGGGGCCGTCGCCGCCGACCTTGGCACCTGCACCCACCACGACGTTCTCAGCGAGGATGCAGCGCTTGACCACTGCGCCTGCCTTGACCACGACGCCATCCATCAGGACGGCATCCTTCACCGTTGCGCCCTCTTCCACCACGACGCCGGCGCTCAGGACAGAGTGCTCGACGCGGCCGTAGATCTGGCAGCCCTCGGTGATGAGGGAGTCCTGCACCACGGCGCGGGGGCCGATCTTCTGGGCGGGCAGCACGGGGTTGCGGCTGTAGATCTTCCACTTCTCGTCGAAGATGTCGATGCCGGAGTTCTCGGGGTCGAGGACCTCCATGTTGGCTTCCCACAGGCTGTCGATGGTGCCCACGTCACGCCAGTAGCCGTTGAAGTGGTATGCATACATCTTGCGGCCATCCCGCAGCAGCGCGGGGATGATGTTCATGCCGAAGTCGTTCTTGGAGTTGGGGTCTGCCTCGTCCTCTTCCAGATACTTCTTGAGGACGTCCCAGTTGAAGATGTAGATGCCCATGGAAGCCAGATTGGACTTCGGGACAGGAGGCTTCTCCTGGAACTCGGTGATCCTGTCGTCCTCGTCTGCGACCATCAGGCCGAAGCGGGATGCTTCCTTCCAATCGACCTCCATGACGGCCACAGAGAACTCTGCGCCCTTCTCCTTGTGGAAGCGGAGGAAGTCGGCGTAGTCCTGCTTGCAGATCTGGTCGCCGGACAGGATGATGACGTACTCCGGGTCATAGCTGTCGATGAAGCTGATATTCTGGTAGATGGCGTTTGCGGTGCCCTTGTACCAGTCGGTGCCCTTTGCCTGCTCATAAGGAGGCAGGGTGTGGACGCCGCCGTACAGACGGTCGAGGTCCCAAGGCTGGCCGTTGCCGATGTACTCGTTCAGCTTCTGGGGCTGATACTGGGTCGCAATACCAACGGTATCGATGCTGGAGTTTACGCAGTTGGACAGCGGGAAGTCCACGATGCGGTATTTGCCGCCGAAGGACACCGCCGGTTTTGCCGTTTTCTGTGTCAGCGCGTACAAGCGCGAGCCACGTCCGCCGGCAAGGATCATTGCCACGATTTCTTTAGCCATAGCTTTATTCTCCCCTTTAAACATTTCCTGATATTTGGTGGAAATGGTTCAACAATGTTGGTCGGTCCGTCTGCCTTATTTTTCGGCCTTATCCGCCTTTTTGGCGCGGGGCTTGCGGGCAGGCTTTGCCTCCTCTGCCTTCTCGGCCTTGGGCTTCCGGCCCCGCTTTGCCGGGGCCTTTTCCTCTGCCGGGGCGGCCTCGGTCTTGGGCTTGCGGCCCCGCTTGGCAGGAGCTTTCTCTTCCGCCGCCGGGGCTGCCTTGGGCTTGCGGGTGCGCTTGGCAGGGGTCTTCTCCTCTGCCTTTTCAGCCTTGGCGGTCTTCGCGGTCTTCTTGGATGCGGCCTTTTCGGTCTTGGCCTCAGCCTTGTCCTCCGCCGACTTGCGGGTGCGCTTTGCAGGCACCTCGAAGTAGAGCACGCTCATGGGGGGCAGCGTGATGGTGATGCTCTGCTCGAAGCCGTGGAGCGGCTTCTTCTTGGTGCGGACAGCCTTGTTGTGGACGCTGCCGGAGCCGCCGAACGCCTCGTCGTCGCTGTTCAGGATCTCCTTGTAGGTGCCGGAGTTCGGTGCGCCCAGCGTATAGCCCTCGCGCAGGACGGGGTTGAAGTTGCAGACCACGAGGATCTGCTTGCCGCTGGCGTCCTTGCGCAGGAAGGCCACGACGCTCTGCCGTGAGTCGTCGGGGACGATCCACTGGAAGCCCTCCCAGCTGTAATCGATCTGCCAGAAGGCGGGATTGTCCTTGTAGAATTTATTCAGGGTCTTGACGTAGGTCTGCAGCTCGGTGTGCTTGTCGTAGCCCAGCAGCATCCAGTCCAGCGGCTTGGCCTCGTTCCACTCGGTGAACTGGCCGAACTCCTGACCCATGAACAGCAGCTTCTTGCCGGGGTGTGCCATCATGTAGCCGAAGAAGGTGCGCAGGTTTGCGAACTTGGCCTCATAATCTCCGGGCATCTTGTTGATGAGGCTCCCCTTGCCGTGGACGACCTCGTCGTGGCTGATGGGCAGCACGAAGTTCTCGCTGAAGGCATAGAAGAAGCTGAAGGTGACTTTGTTGTGGTTGCCTGCGCGGAAGAGCGGGTCGGTCTTCATGTAGCTGAGCATATCGTTCATCCAGCCCATGTTCCACTTGAAGTTGAAGCCGAGGCCGCCGTCCGAAGCAGGCTTTGTGACCATCGGCCATGCGGTGGACTCCTCCGCGATCATGTATTTGTGGGGGTGGCGGCCCAGAACCGTGTTGTTGAGCTTCTGCAGGAAGGCCACGGCCTCAAGGTTCTCCTTGCCGCCGTTCTTGTTCGGCTCCCACTCGCCCTGCTTGCGGTTGTAGTCCAGATAGAGCATGGAGGCCACGGCATCCACCCGCAGGCCGTCGATGTGGTACTGCTCCAGCCAGTAGAGGGCGCTGGAGATGAGGAAGCTCTGCACCTCGCTGCGGCCGAAGTCGAACACCATCGTGCCCCACTCCTTGTGCTCGCCGCGCTTGGGGTTCGGGTCCTCATAGCAGGCCTCGCCGTCGAAGTTGTACAGGCCGAACTGGTCTTTCGGGAAGTGGGCCGGCACCCAGTCCATGATGACGCCGATGCCCGCCTCGTGCATCTTATCCACGAAGGCCATCAGGTCCTTCGGGGTACCGTAGCGGCTGGTGGGGGCGAAGTAGCCTGTCACCTGATAGCCCCAGCTGCCGTCGAAGGGATACTCCATGACGGGCAGCAGCTCGACGTGGGTGTAACCCATCTCGGTGATGTAGGGGATCAGCTCGTCGGCCAGCTCGGAGTAGTTGTAGGGCAGGCCGCCCTCCTTCATCTTCCAGCTGCCGGCGTGCATCTCGTAGATGTTCATCGGCCCGTTGATGACGTCCGCCTTCTTCTGGGCGTTCTGCCATGCCGTATCGTGCCAGACAAAACCGTTCAGGTCATAGACCTTGCTGCCGTTCGAGGGGCGGGTCTCGGCGTGGAACGCATAGGGGTCGGCCTTGTAGACGAGATCGCCCGAACGGGTGGTCACGCAGTATTTGTATACGTCATATTCCTTCATGCCCGGGATGAACAGCTCCCATACGGAATCGCCGTCCACCTTGCGCATCGGGTGGCTGCCCGGTTTCCAACTATTGAAATCGCCTACCACGCTGATGGCCGTCGCGTGCGGTGCCCAGACGCGGAACACCACGCCCGTCTCCCCGGCCCGCTGCTCGATGTGTGCGCCAAAATAGCGGTATGCTTCACAGTTGTTGCCCTGCTTGAACAAATACACCGGAAGATCCGATGGATTGCTGTGGGTCTTTTCCTCAGTCGGTTTCATAAACAGCTCCTCCCCGCACAGGCCGCATGGGCAGCGCTGTGCCTTTTACTCTCTTATATTAAAGAATTTCGTCGGATTTTTCAAGGGCTTTCTTGGAAAATATACCATAATCTTTTCGTTGATATTTTTCTTATATATACAACATCTCTAATTTTAGACAAGAATTATCAGCAAACATGACAGATTCCGGGCAAAAAAGAAGCATCCGCCCCGGTTTTCGCGCATTTGGCACAAAAACAGAGCGGATGCTTTTCCATTCTTTTACTTCAGTTTTTCTCTAGGCCCATCAGCCCACGACATAGACGTTGACGTTGATGGCGCCGTTGATGACCGACTCCGCGTAGGTCTCGTAGAACAGGTCCACGAGGATGCGGCCATCCTGCACGGCGATGCCGGTGTCCGTGGCCACAGCGTAGCCATAGACGAAGCTGCCGTCGGTGGAAGTGATATACAGCAGGGTACCGTAGGGGATGACGCTGGGGTCAACGGCCACGGTGCCGTACCCCAGACCCAGACCGGAGGAGCCTTTGCCGGACTTGGAATAGTAGCCGGTGGCCTTGCCGGTGAGGACTTTGCTGTAGCTGGCGGGGGCGTTGGTGGTGCCGTCCGGGCCGGTCAGGGGCGAGACGGGCGCACCTGCGCCGTAGGTCTTGACCACATGGTCGGTCGGCTCCACGGTGGTGGTCACATCGGTGACGACGCTGTTTTCCAGCTCACCGTCCACCCAGCGCTCGCGGGTAGTGACGGTCTGCTGGCCCTCCGCGCCGTGCTGCATCGTAGTGGCGCGGCCGGTGTTGCGGAAGTAGAGGCTGGTGTAGACATATTCGGTGTCATAGGGGACGGCCTGCGTCTCCACCTTATCCTGATACTCGACACGGTGGACTTCGATCTTGCTGCCCGCCGTGACGCGCGCACTCAGCGCCGGCTCGGTGTAGTCATCCGCATCCAGCGTGATGCCGGCGCGTTCCAGCGCGTCGGCCACCGTGCCCATCACCATCCGGACGGGGTATTCCTGCCCGTCTGCCTCGATGGTGACGCTGAAGGCACGCTCGATGTTCAGGGATGCCAGACTGCCGGCGAAGGCAGTGTAGTAGACTTCGTCTCCCTCCTCGGCCTCGATGCCGGAAAGGCTCATAACGCGGGCGGGGTCGCTCTCAGAGGTGAGGACCACCTGCCGCGCACCGTGGGAGTCTGTGACGTAGGTCAGCCGCAGATTCGCGGCGGTCACGGCCAGCGTGAACAGAAGGCACACAGCCATGACGCAGAACGCCAGCACACGGGACGAGGCTGCACGGGTGCAGCCAGACAATGCTTTTTTAAATTTGACGGAAGCGATACGAGACAACTCCTCTCTTTTCAGATTTTGGAATGGACAGCGGGCCTGTATCTCAAGGCCCGCCAAACTGTGCGCAGTTACCCCGCACAGCGGGCGCCACAAATGCAGCTTTTCACTTCACCGTGATGAATTTTATGCGCTGCAACGTGTGTTGAGCGGACGTTATTTTAGCAGACCGGAGCCGTTTTGTCAAATCGGGGACTTCGTGTTTGATAATTGCTTAACATAGTTTTTTGTGCAATCTGTACATAGTTTTCGCTCGATTTCATGAAATTCAATGGTTTCTCTCCGATTTTTTCGCAATTTTCGGCTCTTATCCGTTCATATATTTTTAACATTTCCGCCGTGCTTTCCGGGCCGTTTTTTGCAGTATCGCAGAGCATTTTTGCAGCGTCAAACCGGCCTTGACAGGCCCATTTCCGACACAAATTACGGGCTGTTTTCCCCTTATTTTCCGGCCAGAAACAGGGGGTAATTTCTCCCCGAAAATGCCGTTTGGCAAAATGCCGAACCCACCAAATTCCAAATAAAAAAGTGTACTCTCCCACGCCTTGCCGCTCTGCGCTACAATCAGGCCAGATGCAAAACCAAACGAAAGGAGTTTTCACCATGCAGATCAACATTACCGCCCGGGACTTCGGCGGCACCGAATTTCTCGCCCAGCCCCACCGGCTGCATCTGGGCGCACAGAAGGCCGAAGGCGTGGACTGGCTGGAATTTGCCCTGCCCCGGCAGTGGGCCGGGTGCATCGTCACCCTCCACATCCGCCACGCCGACGGCACACTGGCCGAACCTTTGGAGCTGGGCGAAGCGGGCCGCGTCCGGGTGGGCCGCAGCTTCACCGGCTGGGCCAGCGGCGAGTGGATGCTGGCCGCCGCCAACGGCGAGGGCTACACCGCCTACACCCGGCCCGGCCAGTATGACGTCCACGACATCCTCCCCACTGAGGGCGGGGGCGAGGAGCTGACGCCCTCGGTCTACGAGCAGTTCATCGCCCGGGTGGTCGCCAGCGCCAACGCCGCCGCCGAGGCCGCCAAGCGGGCGGCCTCCGGCGAGGAGAACGCCAAGCAGAGCGCCAGCGAGGCAGCAGCCTCGGCCCAGCAGACCGCCGCCAGCGCCACGCTGGCCGCAGGCTACGCCGAGCAGGCAGAGGCCGCGGCCGAGCGTGCGGCCTCCTACGCGCCCAGCGAGGGCGCTGTCCTGAGCGTCAACGGCAGGAGCGGCGCGGTCCGGCTGAACGCGCTGGACGTCTGGGCAACGCCCCGCCCCGTCCTGCCGCAGGCGGGCCAGCTGGTGCGGGTGGTGAAGGTGGATGCCGCCACCGGCGCACTGACCACCGACACCGTGAGCGCCGACCGCCTCAGCGGGCTGGGCAGCGAGGAAAAAGCCCTTCTGCTCAAGCTGCTGGACGCCGCCAGCTACACCGGCAGCAGCGCACAGGACGACCTGACCGCCCTGAAAAAGCTGTGGGACACCATGCCGCCCACGCCCCTGCCTGAGCCGGACATCATCCCCGTCCAGAAGGTGGCTATGAGCCAGCACACGCTGGAGCTGCCCCGGCTCAGCTCCGCCGACCTCAGCGTCTCCATCACGCCCCCGGACGCCACCGACCAGACGGTGCTTTGGAGCGCTTCGCCGGAGGACGTCGTCTCGGTGGAGGCAGGCCGCGTCACCGGCCTCAAGAGGGGCACCGCCGTCGTCACCGCCGTCTCCGACACCAAAAGCGACAGCTGCACCGTCACCGTGACCCCCGCCGTCTACCGCATCGAGACGGCCCACGACGCCAGCGGCAGCATCCCCGCGTGGGACGCCGCTCCCTCCCACGCCGAGTTTTCCATGCCCCTGACCGCCAAAAAGTCCGGCCTCCTGCTCCGCGCGCTGGAATTCCGCATCAAAGGCTTTGTGGCCGGAAAGATGCGGGCCATCCTGCGCCGGTACGGCTCCACCACCCCGCTGGTGGACCTCTCGCTGGAACTCATCCGAGGCTACAACGATGTCGTCCTCGACATGGGCGGTTTTCCGCTGGAAAAAGGCGTGGAGTATCAGCTGTACCTGTCCGCCGTCAACAACTTCTATCCGCCCTCGGTGGAGGCCGGGTGGGTGGAGGAAAACGACTTCATCGACATCGCCCACGGCAGCGCCTACTACGACGGCGACGCCACCCTCATCTTCGCGGGCACTGTCGTGCTGCGGGAAGCCGACTGACAACAACACACATATCATGAAATCAGAAAGAGAGGTACTCCCTATGACTCATCACAACATCTCTGCATCCACTCTGGCCCGCACCGCTGCGCTGGCTCTGGCCCTGACCAATCAGGTTCTCAGCGCCGTGGGCAAGCCCATCCTGCCCATCGAGAGCGCCCAGCTGGAGCAGCTCATTTCCAGCGGCCTCACCGTCGCCGCAGCCCTCGCCAGCTGGTGGAACAACAACAGCTTTACCCCCGAGGCCATCGAAGCCGACGACTTCATGACCCGCCTCAAGCAGCAGAAACGCTGAAAACGCAGCAGCGCCCCGGAGCGGTCGGCCCCGGGGCGCTGCCTCTTTATTGGAGAAAGTTATCGCATCCGAAAACGATCAGGTTCGGGAGCCGCTGCCCGTGCCGCTGTCCGGGATCTTTGCAAAGACGACCATGTAATCCTCGGCCTTTTCCTGCGTGTCGGTCAGCTTGGTATCGTTCATGACATCAAAGCCGACTTTCAGTTTGCCGCTCGTTTCGTCTTCATCATCCCATTCGACGCAGTTCCAAAGGCCACTATAAATCAAATTGGCCGGATAGCCCCATTTTGTGGAATCCTTTGCATTTTTGGGCATCTTGAGAACGACGACCTGATAATCAATATCTTGATAAGTCACCTTTGTACTGATCTCATCAGGCCACTCCTCGCTGTTCCGCAGCTCATCTATGTCCCAAGCTGTCCCCTCTGCGACCTTAAAAGCCTTGAATATGCCACCGGCCTTCTTACTCAAACTGTCGCTCTCAGAGACTTTGACTAGATACGAATTGCCAATCGTCTGCAATGCCTTCAGCATCGCATTCTCCTTCGCGGCATCCCCGAGGGCACAGCCGGTCAGCAGGGACAGTGCCATCACACCAGCCAGTGCAGCGGCCGCGAGCTTCTTGAACAATTTCATGGAAAATTCCTCCTTTATCGGCGCTTTCGTCCGTTGTGGACTGTCGTTTGCGGGCAGTCTCTCTTGTCCGCATTCTACACTTTCTGACCAAACACTGTCAATATTTTTCCGCAGATTCAGAGTTACGCACAGTTCTCCAAGATTTTCTTTGGCGTTTTGACGAAAATAGAAGTTTTCAGACTCTATTCGTCGCAATTGTGAGGCGTTTTACAGCACAATACCGCCGCCTTCTTCGCCGCAAAAAAGGCGCACCCCGAAGCAACTCGCTCCGGGGTGCGCCTCTCTTATATTTGAAGAATGAACCACTCAGACGTTCTGCTGAACGTCCTCCGCTGCCACATGGCCCTCCTGCACGCTGATGACAGCGGCGTGGGTGTCAGCGGCCTTTGCAGATGTCTTCGGGAAAAGGCCCGTATAGATGGTCATGCCTGCCATCATCAGAACAGCCAGTGCAAGACCGACCAGACGAATCATCAGACTATCAACATTCTCGTTCATGATACCTTCTCCTTTTCCTCTTTTGCGGCCCGGCAGACACCTTTCTGCCGCGGTCCACATCCCAGTTTTCTTCGCTGCGGACCCCCTCTATCGGCCCGCAGCGAGGCATTTCCCAAGACATTCCAAAGAAAAAAGCCTAGGGTAAACACACCCCAGGCTCCATTGTCTGTCTATAGGCTATAATAGTCTCTTTTTTCTCTTTTGTCAAGAGGGGGAGGAAGGAAGTTCGATTTTTCTCTTTTGCCCCGCTTCGACAAGGTTTGCGTTCCTTTTGCTGCTGTGTTATACTGGTATCGCTGCCCTTCTCCAAACTGGCATCAGAGAGGAGGTGAGCGCCATGAGTTCACTTATCTGCAACTTCCTCGTAACTGTCGGAGCAAATGTAGTTTCGTACTACATCTGCAAGTGGCTTGACAGCTACCGCAAGGGTAAGTAAGCCCAAAAGAACCCCCTCGGAACGCAACTCCGAGGGGGTTCGCTTTTTGTGAACGTCATGAGCTCACCAGTCAACTTCCTTTGACTACCTTCATTATATGCCAAACAGTAAAAATGTCAAGCCATCTGGAAAAAAGTTTACTTTTACGGACATGACAGCCCTACTAAAACCGCATCTCCGGGCAGTCTTCCCCGGGTTGCGGTTCCCAGCGTCTATTTCGGCCCTTGAGCGGGCCTCATATCCTGCTGGCCGCAGCCCCAACAGCTCCTCCCTGTTTCCGCCGCTGGCGGCGGTCGTCGCTGTTGCACTTGCTGAACTGGGGTGCATCGCTGGGGCGGCCTCGCCGCCCACGCGATGCTTGAGCAACGATTTGAAACGCGCGTCTGTCTCGCCCCTTCGGGGCAACCGACAGACCTGCGCAGTCGTGCCCCCAGTCCAGCAGGAAAAGCGCATGACAAACAAAAACGGCTCTGCCGAAGCAGAGCCGTAAAATCGCAGTACCGGTAAAATCAGCGCTTGCTGAACTGGGGTGCACGACGTGCAGCCTTCAGACCGTACTTCTTACGCTCCTTCATACGAGGATCGCGGGTCAGGAAGCCAGCCTTCTTCAGGACAGAGCGGTTCTCATCGCTCTGCTGCAGCAGGGCGCGGCTCAGGCCGTGGCGGATAGCGCCAGCCTGACCGGAAACACCGCCGCCGGAAACGCGGACGACGACGTCATACTTGCCCTCGAGGCCCAGCAGGACCAGCGGAGAGCGGACGATCAGCTTCAGGGTCTCCAGACCGAAGTAGTTGTCGATGTCACGGTCATTGATGGTGACCTTGCCAGTGCCCTGATAAACGCGAACGCGGGCAACGGAATCCTTACGACGACCAGTGCCGTAGAAATAAGGTTTGGTTTCGTACATGTTCGATTGCCTCCTTCTTAGAACTCGATCTTCTCGGGCTTCTGAGCTGCGTGAGCGTGCTCGGCACCCTGGTAGCAGTGCAGGCGGGTCAGGGCCTTAGCACCGATGGTGTTGGAAGGGATCATGCCCTTGACAGCGTAGGTCATGGCCAGATCGCTGTGCTCAGCCATCAGCTTGCTGTACTGGACCTTCTTCAGGCCGCCGATGTACTTGCTGTGGGTGATGTGGAACTTCTGCTCGGCCTTCTTGCCGGTCAGGACAGCCTTGTCGCAGTTGATGACGACGACGTAATCGCCGCAGTCAACATTGGGGGTATAATCGACCTTCTGCTTGCCGCGCAGCAGAACAGCAGCCTCAGCAGCGACGTGGCCCAGGCTCTTGCCGGCAGCGTCGAGCAGATACCACTTGCGCTCGACTTCAGCGGGCTTGACGAGAGTAGTGCTCATATCTATTTCCTCCTGATAAGTGTTTCAACGGTTCAATGCGCCTTTTGGGGGCGCGAGTGTTAGTATACATCCCCGGGAGCCGCCTGTCAACAGCATTTTTCGATTTTTTCGTCTCAGTTTTTTGAATCTCTTGTTTTCTCTTGTTTTCTCTCGAAATCTCATGTTTTCTCGAATCGTATTTTCGGTCTGCTTTTTGCGGCACGGCGCTACAATTTTGGCGCTGAGTATGTTATACTAAAAAGGATACAGCCCCACCTCGGGGCCGACCCCTACTTTTATAAGGAGGATACCCCCTCATGCCGAAAGACATCCACCAGCGCGACAGCGCACAGCAGCGCTCTTTCCGCCTGCTGCTCGCCATGGGCATCATTGTCCTGCTGGGCGCACTGGCCTATTTTGTTCTGACCCTCGCGGTCAACCGCCGCACCCCTGCTTCTCCCGACACCCGCTATACCGCCGAAAACGGCATCTCGGTCTATTATGAGTCCGCCGTCTGGCCAGTCTGCGAGATGACCGAGGACGCCACCCTTGGCCGTGCGCTGGAGCTGGCCTCCGCCCAGAGCAGCGACGACGCCAACTATCAGGTCGTGCTGCTCCAGAGAGGCACAAAGGACTCCTACGAGGACTTCATCGGCCAGTCGGAGCGCGACCTCAAGCAGGCCTACGGCGTCATCAGCCCCCGGAAGGTCAACCTGAACATCGACGGTGCAGCCGTCACCGCCGTGCGCTGTGACATTCAGGCTTACTACGCCGTGCTGGCCACCATCGAATACGATACCGGCGATGTCATCTACGTCTCTGCGCTGACCAAGCTGGCCTCCATCAGCGACATCGTGAACCTCGTGGAGAGCGTGAGCCTGTCATGAGCGGCACGAAAGCGATGCAGCGGCTTTGCGGCCTGATGCGCAAAGCCGTCCAGCAGTATGAGATGCTTTCCCCCGGCGACCGCGTCCTCGTGGGCGTTTCGGGCGGCAAGGACAGCGTGGCCCTGACGGTGGGCCTTGCGCAGCTGCGGCAGTATCTCGGCTTTCCCTTTGAGGTGACAGCCGTCACCCTCGACCCCCAGTTCGGGGGCCAGCCGGTGGACTACTCCGCGCTGGAAGCCCTTTTCCGGCAGTACGGTGTGCCCTACGAGGTGCGCCGCACCCTCATCGGCCCCATCGTCTTCGACTACCGAAAGGAGAAAAATCCCTGCTCTCTCTGCGCCAATCTGCGCCGGGGCGCCCTCCATGCCGCCGCCGAAGAGCTGGGCTGCAACAAGGTGGCGCTGGGCCATCACCTCGACGACGCCATCGAGACCTTTTACATGAATCTCTGGCGGGAGGGCCGCATCGGCTGTTTTTCGCCGGTGACGGAGCTGTCCGACCGGGGCCTGATCCTCATCCGGCCGCTCCTCCTCGCCACCGAGCAGGAGGTGCGCACTGCCGTGAAAGAGTCGGGCTTCCCCATCGTGAAAAAGCCGCTGCCCCGCCGACGGCGTGACCACCCGGGAGGACACAAAAAACTTTGTCCGGGAGCGGTGCCGCACCGACCGGGCTTTCCGGCAGAAGACGCTCCACGCCTTGCAGGAAAGCGGCATCGACGGCTGGCGTCCCCTGCACCCGGCCCGCACATCAAATAAGGAGGACACTGCCCATGCAGACACCACTCTTTGAAAAACACGTCTGGGCCGAGATCGATCTGGATGCCCTGCGCCACAATTTCCGTACCGTGAAGTCCCGGGCCGACGAGATGCCGCTGTGTGCCGTCGTCAAGGCAGACAGCTACGGCCACGGCGCAGTGGAATGCGCCAAGGTCTTCGCCGAGGAAGGGGCCGCATGGTTGGCCGTGAGCTGTCTGGCCGAGGCCCGTCAGCTCCGTCAGGCCGGGCTGCGCCTGCCCATCCTCATTCTGGGCCATGTGGAGCCGGGCTGCGCAGCGGTCCTGATGGAGCAGAACATCACCGCCGCCTGCTACTCCCTGTCGCAGGCCAAGGCCCTCAGCGAGGCAGCCTCCGCCGCAGGCGGGACGGTGGACGTCCACCTCAAGGCCGACACCGGCATGGGCCGCATCGGCTTTGCGCTCCGCACCGACTTTGACGCCGCGCTGGCCGGGATGCTGGAAGTCTGCCGCCTGCCCGGTCTCCGGGTCACGGGCCTGTTCCAGCACTTTGCCGTTGCCGACGACGACACCGCCGACAGCATCGCCTACACCAGCGGGCAGCACACCCTCTTCGTCCGGGCCTGTCAGGGCCTCGCCGAGGCCGGGTTCGAGCCTGCCGTTGTCCACTGCGACAACTCCGCCGGGGTGATGCTTCACCCCGACTGGCCCGCCGGCCTGCCCCGCACCCGCTGCATGGCCCGCCCCGGCATCATCCTCTACGGCTTCGACCCCAGCGACGAGGTGCGCTTCGGCGTTTTCCGCCCGGTGATGAAGCTGAAGACCATCGTCAGCATGGTAAAGGAGATGCAGCCCGGCCAGTCGGCCAGCTACGGACGCCGCTTCACCGCCGAAAAGCCCACCAAGGTCGCCACCCTCTGCGCCGGGTACGCAGACGGCTATCCCCGTCTGCTGAGCTGCGGCAAGGGCATCGTGGAGATCAAGGGCAGACCCTGCCCGGTGCTGGGCCGGGTCTGCATGGACCAGCTGATGGTGGACGTTTCCGCCCTGCCCGACGTGCGGGAGGGGGATGAGGCCACCCTCTGGGGCGGCACGGTGAGCGACAGCGCCGAGACCATCGCCCGCAAGACCGATACCATTTCTTACGAGGTGCTCTGCGGCGTTTCCCGCCGGGTGCCCCGCGTTTATCTGGAAAACGGCGGCGTCAAGGCCGTCGAAGACTGGATCTTATAAATTTCGGAGGAACTACATGGCAAGAGACAACATCCGCAACTTCTGCATCATCGCGCACATCGACCACGGCAAATCCACCCTGTCCGACCGCATCCTCGAGCTGACCAAAAGCGTGGACGAGCGGACGATGGAGGACCAGATCCTCGACAACATGGACATTGAGCGGGAACGCGGCATCACCATCAAGGCCCGCGCCGTCACCATGAACTACACCGCCAAGGACGGCAAGGTGTACGAGTTCAACCTCATCGACACCCCGGGCCATGTGGACTTCGCCTACGAGGTCAGCCGCAGCCTCGCCGCCTGTGAAGGTGCCATCCTCGTGGTGGACGCCACGCAGGGCGTGGAGGCCCAGACCCTCGCCAACACCTATATGGCGCTGGAGCACGACCTCGAGCTGGTGCCCATCCTGAATAAGATCGACCTGCCCTCGGCCCATCCGGACGAGGTGGCGCAGGAGGTGGAGGATGTCATCGGCCTGCCCTGCCTCGACGCCCCCCGCGTCTCGGCCAAGACCGGCCTGAACATCGATCAGGTGCTGGAGCGGGTGGTCAGCGACATCCCCGCCCCCACCGGCGACCCCGACGCCCCCCTCAAGGCCCTCATCTTCGACAGCATCTATGACAGCTACAAGGGCGTCATCGTCTATATCCGCGTCTTTGAGGGCACGGTGAAGCCCGGCGACACCATCCGTCTGATGGCCACCGGCGCACAGTTCACGCTGGTGGAGGTGGGCCACATGGGTGCCACCAGCCTGACCCCCTGCGCCCAGCTGCAGGCCGGCGAGGTCGGCTACCTGACCGCCAGCATCAAGACTGTGCAGGACACCCGCGTGGGCGACACCGTCACGCTGGCCGACAACCCCACCGCCGAGGCCCTGCCCGGCTACCGTCAGGTCAAGCCGATGGTCTTCTGCGGCATCTACCCCGCCGACGGCGCAAAGTACCCCGACCTGAAGGACGCGCTGGAAAAGCTGCAGCTCAACGACGCCTCCCTGACCTTCGAGCTGGAGACCAGCGCCGCGCTGGGCTTCGGCTTCCGCTGCGGATTCCTCGGTCTGCTCCACATGGAGATCATCACCGAGCGTCTTGAGCGGGAATTTGACCTCGACCTCATCACCACCACCCCCAGCGTCCGCTACCGCCTGACCCTCACCGACGGCACAGTGGAGCTGATCGACAACCCCTCCAGCTACCCCGACCCCTCCAACATCGTCAAGCAGGAGGAGCCGTTCGTGGACGTCCACCTCTACACCCCCAACGAATATGTGGGCAGCCTGATGGACCTGTGCCAGAACAAGCGCGGCGTCCTCATCGACATGAAGTATCTGGACGACGTCCGCGTGGACCTGCACTACGCCCTGCCGCTGGGCGAGATCGTCTACGACTTCTTTGACGCCATCAAAAGCCGGAGCCGCGGCTACGCCAGCTACGATTACGAGTTCAAGGAGTACCGCGAGAGCGATCTGGTCAAGCTGGACTTCCTGCTCAACGGCGACCCCGTGGATGCCCTGTCCATGATCGTCTTCCGGGACAACGCCTACGCCAAGGGACGCCGCATCTGCGAGAAGCTGCGGGACAACATCCCCCGCAACCTCTTCGAGATCCCCGTTCAGGCTGCCATCGGCGGCAAGATCATCGCCCGCGAGACGGTCAAGGCCATGCGCAAGGACGTGCTGGCCAAGTGCTACGGCGGCGACATCTCCCGCAAAAAGAAGCTGCTGGAAAAGCAGAAGGAAGGCAAGAAGAAGATGCGCCAGCTCGGCTCTGTCTCCCTGCCCAGCGAGGCTTTCACCGCAGTCCTCAAGCTCGACAGCGACGACGATTGATCCACACACCCTTCCCCTCCCATCCGGAGGGGATTTTTTTGACGGCTTGGCTAAGATTCTTATCCACGAGTATTGACCTTTGCATCAAAATTGTGTAAAATATACATATCATTGAAACAAATTGTCATTTTTTGTCACTTGTAGTCAAATATTTCCACTTTGTATTCCTAGAATCATACATGAAACAAGAAAGAGTTGATGCAACTATGCGGATCGCTATGGTAGGGCACAAGCGGGTGCCCTCACGGGAAGGAGGGATCGAGGTCGTTGTAGAGGAGCTTGCCGCGCGGATGGTGATGCACGGCCACAGCGTCACCTGCTACAACCGCACCGGCCATCACGTCAGCGGAAAAGAATACGACATCGAGCACCTCGACGAATACCGTGGCATCCGGCTCAAGCGGGTGCCCACCATCGACCGCAAGGGCCTTGCGGCGGTGACGTCCAGCTTCTTCGGCTGTCTTGCGGCGGCGTTCGGCCCCTATGACGTGGTCCACATCCACGCCGAAGGGCCTGCCATGTTCTCCTGGCTCCCCCGCCTCACCGGCAAGCGGGTCGTCCTGACCGTCCACGGTCTGGACTGGGCACGGGACAAATGGAAAGGCTCCTTCGGCTCGTGGTATATCCGTACCGGCGAAAAGACCGGCGTCCGGTTCGCCCACCAGATCATCGTCCTCAATCACAGCACACAGAAGTATTTTCAGGACACCTACGGCCGCGCCACCCGCTATATCCCCAACGGCGTCAACCCTGTGGCCCCTGCGGCCCCGGACATCATCCGGGAGAAGTACGGCCTCGAGAAGGACTCCTACATCCTCTATCTGGGCCGGATGGTGCCGGAAAAGGGCTGTCACTATCTGGTGGATGCGTTCAAGAAGCTCCACACCGACAAGAAGCTGGTCATCGCGGGCGGCTCCTCCGACACCCACTGGTACATCGACCAGCTGAAGGAGCAGGCCGGCGGGGACGACCGCATCATTTTCACCGGCTTTGTGGACGGTGCGCTGCGGGAAGAGCTTTACAGCAACGCCTACCTCTTCGTCCTGCCCAGCGACCTTGAGGGAATGCCCCTCTGCCTGCTGGAGGCCATGAGCTACGGCAACTGCGTCATCACCTCCGACATCGAGGAGTGCTACAATGTCATCCACGACAACGGCATCGTCTTCCGCAAGGGCGATGTGGACGACCTCGCCCAGAAGCTCACCTACGCCCTCGAGCATCCCAATGCGGTGCGGATGTTCAAGTGGCTCGCCGCCGAGTACGTCTGCACCCGCTTCCCGTGGGATAAGATCGTGGTCGAGACTCTGAAACTGTATCAGAAATAACGAAAGGCTGCTGCACAAAACGTACAGCAGCCTTTTTTTGCGTTTTATCTCGTTTCGTAGCCCTTCAGAAAGCGGTCGGCGAGGGCGTCCCATGTATTCTCATGGATGACCGTCTCATAGGCCGCCTGCTCCATCCGGACCTTTTTCGCCGGGTCGGCGGCGGCGTCCAGCAGGGCCTCTGCCCAGCGGGCCGGGTCCGATTTTTCCAGCACGATGCCATTCTCGCCGCTGCGCAGCAGCATATCCGCGCCGCCGTTGGGGGTGGTCAGCACCACCCGGCGGAAGAACATGGCCTCCAGCAGCACCATGCCGAAGATCTCGTACTCCGTCGGCAGCAGGAAGAAGTCTGCCTGCTGGTAGACCCCCTTCATCTGGTACTGCGGGGCTTTTTTCTGCCAGAAGACCCAGTCCGTCAGCCCCTTTTCCCCAATGGCCGCTTTCACGCTGTCCCGATACGCCTCGTCCCCGTCGCCGATGAGGTAGAGGCAGGCGTCGGGGTCGCTTTTCCGCACCTCGGCCAGCACATCCAGCAGGAAGAAGGGGTCGCGGCGCGGCTCGATGCGGCCGATGTAGAGCAGCTTCAGGCCCTTTTTCTGGGCGCGCATCTTCCCTTCCAGCTCGGTCTGCCCGGCGTCCGGACGGTCGCGCAGAAGCTCGGCGTCGATGCCGACGCCCACCGTCGTCACCTGCTCCGGCGAGAGCCGTTTTTCCAGCAGGAACTTCCGGGCCAGCTCGCTCTTGGTCAGGAACCGGGTGCCCCGGCGGCGGTAGCGCCCCACGAAAAAGGCGTCGAACACCCTGCACATCCGGTTGTAGTTCTTGTTGAAGGGCGAATAGTAGGGGCCGTGGTAGATGACCGTCTTTTCGGGGTACTTCCCGGCCAGATGCCATGAGAACATCTGATTGTACTCGGCGGTCTGCAAAACATCGTACTGGGCGAAAAGTGCATCCTGCCCGCTGAACCAGACGTTCTTGAGCAGAACTTTCCCGTGGCGGTAGAAGACCCGGATGGGCTTGCCGCCCTCTGCCTCCACCTCCACGGTCATCTCATCCCCGTCCGTCCAGAACAGGATGTCGGTAGAGTGGCCCCGCTTGACCAGCGCTTTGGCCAGCCCCACCTCCTGAATGTTGTAGGTGTTCTTGGTCACGTCCAGCAGGCTGGGCCACGGACGAATGATGAGTATCTTCATCGGCTTCTCCCTCACTGTCTGAGCTGGCTTGCAAGATCAGCGTCCACGATCTCCTCGCCGGACTTATGGCGCAGCTGTTCCTGCGAGGCGGCGCTCAGGCCGTTGTTGACCACACAGTTGAGGTCGCAGGTGGAGCAGCGGTCCAGCTCCTCCTTCGTCACCCTGCCGTCGCGGTAGTCGCGGCAGACCTTCAGCTCGTACATACTGTAGGGGGTCTTGGTGAAGAGGGCCTTGAGCTTATGGGTCAGCACCCAGAAGCCCGGCTTCCAGATGTACTTGTGCATGGCGGGCGAGACCGAACCGATCATCCAGCAGGCGCGGTCGCAGTGGCGCACCTTGGCGCGGACCGCGTCGGCCTCGGGGCTGCTCCACAGCTCCTCCCAGCTCTGGGTGTTCAGGTTGCCCATGACCTCCTTGTCCTTGGTGCCGTTGCAGGGCATGACGTCGCCGTAGGGGTCGATGAAGAAGGTGTCGAAGCTCATATCACAGGGCAGAAGACGCTTCTGGCCGTAAAGATAGTTGATAAGTCCATGGTTGAAGTAGGCGCGGAACCACTTCTTGGGCGAATTGCTCCGCAGCAGCTCGTTGATAAGGGCCTCGAAGTTCTTGGCCACCATCGGGCGGTCGTGAATGATGTTCTTGGCCTCCACGAAATAGAAGCTGTTGTGCAGGGTGGCGGTGGCAAACTCCATCCCCATCTCATCCGACAGGCGGTAGAGGGGCACGAGGTCGGGGGCGTTCTTGTCCTGCACGGTCATGCCGAAGCCCACGTCCTTCATCCCCATCTCCCGGAGCTTTTTCAGGGTGGTGTAGCCGCGGTTGTAGCCATCGGCGAGGCCGCGGATCTCATTGTTGGTCTGCTCGAGGCCCTCGATGGAGATGCGGATGCCGATGTCCGGGAACTCCCTGCACAGGTCGAGGATGCGGTCGGTGAAGAAGCCGTTGGTGGAGATAACGATGCGGTCCGACTTCTTCCGCAGCTCCCGCACGATGTCCTTCAGGTCGGTGCGGATGAACGGCTCGCCGCCGGTGATGTTCGTAAAGTACATGGGCGGCAGCTTGCGGATGGTCTCGAGGCTGATCTCTTCCTCGGGCTTCGAGGGGGCCTTGTAGCGGTTGCACATGGTGCAGCGCGCGTTGCAGCGATAGGTGACGATAACGGTTCCGTTCAGTTTCTTGGTTGCCATGATTCCTTCTCCTCCATATTACCCTTGGTACAGGCGCATCAGCTTTTCCGCATACGCCTCCACGGTGTCGAAGCGGGTCTTGCCGCAGGCCTTTGTGTAGGCGTCCAGTCTGGCGCGGTCGCCCCAGAGTGCTCTTATCTTTCCGGCCAGCGCGTCGGCGTTCCCGCTCTCGAACAGCTCGCCGTTCTCCCCTGCGTCGATCAGCTCCGGGATGCCGCCGATGTCCGCGCCCAGCACCGGCGTGCCGTACATCAGCGATTCCATCACCGAGAAGGGGCAGTTCTCGTACCACTCGGACGGGTAGACGCTGAACCTTGCCCCGGCGATGAGCTTCTGGAGCGCCTCGCCCGACTGGAAGCCCACATTTTTCAGGTTCGGGATACCGGCCAGCTCCCCTTCCAGCGGGCCGCTGCCCGCCGCCACAAAGGGGATGTCCGACAGAGCTTTACAGGCTTTTGCAAAGGTTTCGACGCCCTTTTCCTTTGCAAAGCGTCCGAAGTAGAGCACATAGTCCTGTTTTTCCACATCCGGCGCTTTTTTTGTGGAAATAAAGTTGTGCAGGGCCACCGTTTTGTCTCGCAGGATGGGGTCGGTGTCCAGCTTTTTCTTCATGAACTCCGAGCAGCAGACGATGGCGTCCAGCTTTTTGTAGACCTTTTTCCACCGCCAGAACGCCGCCTCCGCAGCGCCGATGGCGCTCTTGGCGGCAGAGCCATGGATGCACTTGTGCCGGATGCAGGAGGCAGACTTCCCGCTGAGGCAGTCTTCGCAGACCTGACCATCCACCCGGCAGCACATATGGTTCGGGCAGACCAGCTGGTAGTCGTGGGCGGTGTAGAGGATGCGGCAGGGCTGTCCGCTCTCTCGCCGCCACTTGTCCGCCTCAAGGAGGACGCTGGGCGTCAACTGATAGTTGAAATTGTTGAGATGGATAACATCTGGTCGAAAATCATCCAGCACCAGCCGCAGCTTCTGCCGGGCCTCGGAGGAATAAATGGTCTTGAGCGGATATGTAAGCTTCGCCAGCCTGCTTCCGCCGTGGAAATCCATGCCGCTGGTGTAGGCCCCCACCCGGTTGCCCACACAGCGGCCCTCGTGCTCCATCCCGAAATACTGCACCTCATGGCCCATCTTTTCCAGCTGCTTTCCCAGCTCGAAGATGTATGTCTCTGAGCCGCCGTTGGGGTAGAGGAATTTGTTTATCATCAAGACCTTCATCGCTTCAACCCCTTACACATCCTGCCCAATTTCCCAATGATACGGTTTTTCCAGTAATTCCTCTCAAAGTTCTTTTCCTTCTGGCGGTCGCGCTTGCCGATGTGGCTGCGGTCGCTCGAAATAAGACCCACCGCAAAAAGATAGAAATGGTCTTTGTCGTACGGCTCGAATGTCAGCTTCCGCTTCTGGAAATGCACATACAGCACTTCTTTGCGCATTCCCTCTGCGGTACACACCCAAAGCTTTCCGTTCTGCCACTCAAAATAATTCGTTTCTTCCGACTGATACTCCGAAATCCATCGCGGTGACAGCCATCCTTTGGAGATGTCCAAATCCGCCATATCCATCACATCATAATTCGGGATACCGTTTTCTTTTATAATACGGGAAAGTCCACCATCCCCCCACTCGTCAAAGCAGAATGAACCCTCGTGCGTAAAAACATACTTCCAGTCCAGCAGCCCTTCATGAGGAAGCGTCCGATACCACGCATTTACTTCTGGTATATTCCGATAGATGGTACAATGTCCTCGGGTATAAATGCGATTATACTGTTCAAGGACATCCTCGGTAACAAATCGGCGGATGTCACCCCAAATCAGGTCTATATCACAGTGTCCCCAAAAATCATACCCGCTCAAATACTTTGCAAACACCTCACCATAGGATGGCTTGAAATCGCAGAACTTATAGGGTGTATCCATACAAATGGGAAAATCAAAATTAGCCTGAAACATCCCCCGCAGCTGTTCAAAATCAAGTGGGAAATGCTTCACATTTTCCGGCATTGGCCCGGGCATCGGTTCAGATGTAAAGAGAAGAAAATCCACTGACGGGTTGCTCGCGCAGCTCTGAAGCCATACCTGAAAATAGTCCGGCAGTTTACCAGACCACGGGATTACGAATGCGATTGTTTTCATGTGTACCTCCCTTTATCAGTTCATTGATTTCCAGTGTCCTAGCTCTCTTTTCTGCCACTTCAAAACACCACACCATGACCGCCATCCGATACAGGACATTATTGGGAAAATAGAATGAAGTATTATCCGTCAGAAATGTAAAGAACACATAAAAGTTCATCGCCATAAGAGCATATGCGGGAATATCTCCGTACCATTTACTGACCCGGTGTATGCGGAATGCCAGCTCATAGAATATCCAAATCCACCAGCACCAGAAGCCAACTTCAATGTAAAATTCCAGATAGACGTTATGGACTGCATTCACCATAATGCGGTCGTTCTGATGTTCTGTACCGTAAGCATAGATGAAACGGATGCCTCGTCCCAGATACGTCGGCGACAGCTGATAAAAATCCTCGTAGTAAGTGAACAGTACGTCACGGCTCATCAAATTGATTTCGTGCTTATCGCAGAAATCAAAGAAAACATGGGTCTTGATAGAGATGAGATAAAGAAAAATCAGCACGCCCACCGTAGCCGCCGCAATGGTCGCCAGCGTCCACAGATGTTTTGGCTTCAGCCAGTACATCACATAATATATGCCAATCGCACCCACGACTGCTGGAATTGCGATACGCTTGAATCCCATTGTAAAAAAAAGCCAACTCACAGCAAGACAAAAAATCTGAATCTTCCAATTTTTTTCTTTGTGGATAAGATAGTAAACGGCACAAACACCCCAGCCATAGACCATATCATGCAGTTCCATCGAACGCATTGCACTACCAGTGTCGTCTGCGAATGTGACGAGCAGACGGATGTACTCCGAGATAAAAGTCCCGATGCCCGCCCGAGCTGCGACTTGCAGAGCCACAAGGCCGTTTGCGACTGTCATACCCACGACCGTCAGCGTCAGTGTATGCTTACCAAACAGATAAATCGCACCCGCCACAAACAGCAGATTTGTCATCATATAGATGACATTCTGGGAGCCGCGAACAATAAACGCCAAGTTTTGAAATTCCGAGATCCAGATACCCACTGACCACATCCAAAACAGCATATAGGGAAAAGAAAAAAGCAAAAAAAAGCGCATACAAAATTTTGCTCTTTCAAATAGCGGATGGATGAAGAACATTGCGCATGCCCAGCCGAAAACCAGCATATTGATGGCATATTTCAAACCTACCGGCAACCGATAGCAGGCGCAGTAGAAACTCACGGTCATGAGTACTATATACAGCCCCATCCCGCCTATCTTTACAATTTTGTTCTCAAATACATCCATTCGTTCTAACATTCCTGTCTTGTCCCTCGCCGTGGCTCAATTCACATCCACGACCACCAGTTCCGGCTGGTTGAAGATGCGCGGGAACGGCTCCGAATCGCCGAGGCCGCGGCCGATGACCACCTGCGACTCCCCCATCTGGTTGACCCCGCTGGTGTATTTGGGCAGAAAACCCTGACTGGTAGACCAGAGGCCTTGACTGCCGATGCGCACCTGTCCGCCGTGGGCGTGGCCGCTGAGCACAAGGTCGAACTGGTACAGCTCCAGCGAGGTGTCCAGAACCTCCGGGCAGTGGCAGATGAGGATGGTGCAGACGTCGTCCAGCTCGTTCGTCTCGCCGTTCATGGCGTCGGCCACTGCGCGGGAGTTTTCCCGTTCCAGCTGGGCGCGGGGCCACTCGAAAAAGCCGCCGATGCGCAGCTTCCTGCCCTTGAATTCCACGTCCTCATAGCTGCCGTTCAGCCAGTGAACGCCGGTGGCCTGAATGTCGTCAAAAAGAGCGTCGCTGCCACCCGCATACCGTCCCCCCCACTCGTGGTTGCCGGGGGCGTAGTATACCGGCGCAATGTCCACCAGCTGGTGCATCAGGTCGAGCACGACGTGGTAATCGGTGTCCGTGTCGATGTTCATATCGCCCGCCACCGCGATGAGGTCCGGGGCAAGGTTCTGTATCTTCCGCACAAGGTCGGCATTGTCTTCGCCGTACTCGTGGAGATGCAGGTCGGACAGCAGAACGATGCGCAGATCTTCTACCGGCTTATCCACCGTGACCGAATAAAACGTCGTGATGAAACTCTTATTCATCTGCAGATTGTACAGCAGGATGCCGCCCAGCACAAGCACGACGGCCAGCAGCCCTGCCAGAATTTTTTTACTCATCTTTCCCATAAATCACTCTCAGCTTTCGCTCTTCAGCGGCGACGACTCAGCCGCCTTCCTTGCATTTTCGGCCTCCTGACGGGCCTTTGCGTCCGCGCAGCGGCGGATGGCCAGCCGCAGCAGGGCGCGGATCTCGTAGGCGTCATCCTTCGCCGAGTTGGAGACGCCCACAAAGACGCAGGGGCCAAACACGGCCAGCTCGGTCTTGGCCAGCAGATTGCTCAGGCGGTCGATGCAGTTCCTTGCCAAGTCGATGCTGCAATCTTCCAGCAGGACGATGAAGTGTCCCGCGCCGTTGTAGCCCACAAAGCCCAGCGTCCGGAAGACGTATTGCAGCTGGTCGCCCAGCGCCCGCAGCGCCTTGTCGCCGTCGTTGCGGCTCATCCCCGAGAGGTCGACCTGAATGTGGATGACGGTGAACTGGCCGTTCAGACGAACGGTGCTGTAGCGGTCCACCATGGCGTCGCACCGCTCGCGGTTGGGCAGGCCGCTCTTTTTGTCCACATAGAGATAGTAGTCCACAAAATCGCCCAGACGTCCGAGGAAGATGGCGCAGAAGCAGCCCAGAAAGAGGAACAGTATCACCGACAGGGCCGCATAGAGCTTCAGGTTGAGCTTCGCGTTGACCACGATGCTGTTCTTCATCTTGATGTTGTCCGCGCCGTTGACCTGATTGAACTCCTCGACGGTCTCGATGGAAAGCTCATACAGGCTGGTGAATTTCTGTACCAGCTCGTCGATGCGGTCGCTGGCCCACTGGGCCTCGGCGCTGGCGGGGTCGGTGTTCCGGGTCACATCGGCGTAGGCGTCCAGGATCTCCTGTGCCTTTCCCTGCGCGATGGCGGCGTCGATGCGCTCAGCGTGGAGGTCGGCGTAATGCCGGATGAGCTTATCGTAGGTGGTGGTGACATCGCCGGAGGGCTGGGTGGTGTAGTCCCGCACCACATCGGTGATGATCTGGGTCTCGCCGCCGTCGGCGTTCCGGTTGGCCGAATAGACCGCCGCGCCGTCCAGCGTCTTGTCTCCGAACTGGTCGATGATATCCTTGGCCTCAGAGATGTTGTTGTTCAGGCTGTCGATCTGAAGCTGGTAGCGCAGGATGGCGTTCTTCTTGGTGTTGACCAGAAGGGTGTGGTCCCGCACCAGCTTATTGTTGATAACGTAGGCGTAAAGGTCGTTCAGGGCGTTCTGGGTCAGATATTCATACTCCGATACGAGGTCCGAGAAGGAATAGCCCGACTTCACGCTGTAAAAGCCGTATTTCTCTTCTGCCTTTTTTCGCAGAAAAGCCGCACTCTCGTTGGCGTTGTTGCGCAGGATCTCCACGCAATCAATATACTCGTAGTTCGCCACCGAGACGTTGCTGGCATTGTTCGGGAAAATATCTGCGTCCACATGGGTCTCGCTGTAATACTGAAAGTAGTTCGTCAGCACCGAGTCCAGCACATTGCGGGCGTAGTCGGTGGCGTCCTTGCTGTCCACCGTGAAGGAGACCGCGTAGGTCGTGGGATAATACTCGTATTCGTCGCCGTTGGAAAGAGCCGTCTCCTTTTTGGTCTCTTCGTCCTCCGGGATGACCTCCTGCACCGAGATCCGGGGGCGGATGGACTCGGTGCTGGCCGTTAGGCCCAGATCCTGAATGGTCTTGTTGATGACCGATGCCGAGGTGATCTCGGAAGGGTCGATCCTTGTTCCGTCGGCGTTCAGGCCCTCGCTGGCGTTGGGGCCTGCGTACTGGATAACGGCTGTGGCCGTGTACGACTGCCGCGACGAAATAAACTCATACACGCCCAGACAGCCCACTGCCGTGACGAGCATGATGACGAACCACCATTTTTTCAGGTAGCGCAGCAAATCAAAACTTTTCATTCTTCCTCCATCCTGTCCCAGAGACGGATATTATTCGTTCTCCATCCGCTGGCGCTGGCGCCGGACACACACTTGGACGACTGCGCCCAGATAGCAGACCGCACAGACCAGCGCGGCCAGCATCACGCTGCGTTTCACGTTATAGCGCTGCATGAAAGACCTCTGCGGCTCACTGAACATAAGATAGCTGTGGATGCGCTGGGCATAGCAGTCGGCGTCCAGCTCCCGTGTCGCGCTCACGATGTCCGCGAGCTGCCGGGTGATGTTGTCCACCATGGCCTGCGCCATCTGCACCTCATGCGACTCGGTGAACTGTTCCAGCGCCGTGACCTTGGTGTTGTTGGTGGCGATGCTCTTTTGGGCCTCCACCGCCGAGCTGAGCAGCTCGTTGGCCTGCAGGGCCAGATCGTCGATGCCGATCTTGGTGCGGGACATATAGAACGCACCGTCGTTGTCATAGGTTGGGATGAGCACCGAAGAGACCATCTTGTTGTTGTAGTTGTCCAGAATGGTCATGTAGATCGCGCTCTTCTGGGAGTCGCTCATCTCGTCCCACCGCAGGGTGCGGTTCAGCTCGTTGAGGTCGTCGATGCAGCGGAAATTGTTCTTGGCCACGCCTTTTTCCCAGATGTAGCTCTGGTATTCCCGGAGGGTATAGCCCTGCAGGTTCTGTACCTGTTTCTTGATGGCACTGTAGCTCTGGCCGCTGGCGGAGAGATAGGAGCCGTCCTGATCGTTGCGCACCGTGAGATAGTTGTTGACCCGGTCGATCATCATGCTGAAGTAGGAGCCGATCTCCTCGTAGTCCATGTCGCTGTAGTCATCGTCGATGTCCAGCGAGGTGGCGTTGACCCGGTAATCTGCGGTGAACCGCTTGAGGTATACCCGGCATATCTCGTCGAGGAAGTCCTGCACCGTGATCTTCCCCCAGAGCGTCCACGGCAGCTTGACCGAGAGATAATAGGACGAGCTGATGTAATAATCGTCCTCCTTGGTCACGATCCGGCTGGTGGTGGGGCTGATGGAGATGCAATCCGCGAGGTCGGCGGTCGTCAGGTCGTCCTGCAGGCCGGTGGCCTGTAAGATGGCCTCGAGATACTCCTGCGTCAGGAACTCCGACTCGCTGAAGCGTGCGCCGTTGGGCGTCTTGCCGGTGACGCTCTCCTCGTAGTTCAGGGACATGGTGGTGCTGGCCCCAAAGCTCTTGACGGTGGTAAGTACAAACATGAACCCCAGCGTGCACACCACGCCCACGGCAAAGAGCCAGCGCACCTTCTGAACGAAGACCTCGAACAGAAGGCGGAAGGAGAGAAGGCTATTGAGGAAGTCGTGAACGGACGAAAAGGCCGGTCTCCTCTTCAGGCGGTGCTTCCAATGTCTGCGGAAGCGTCCCCGCTTTTCCCGGGGAGCTTCTGTCTCCTCGGCTTCGCTGTCTTCTTCCGGCTCGTCGCCCTCTTCGACGATGTTCAGCTCTGCCCAAGCGGAGCTCTCCTGCTCAGGCGGACGCGCCGACCCAGAGCCGCGCCCCTGTCTCTCTTCCGGGCCGACTTTTCTCTCATGCTTCGGTTTTCTTCCCGCAGATCTCATTCGCAGTTTTCCTTTTCACTCTCTTTATGGTCACGCCCTGCTGACAGATGCGTATAATTCAACTATTATATAATACCGCAATTCGTTCTTAATTACAACTACTCCGGAATTTTTCACCTCCGTTCTGCCGCATTTCAGGGCATTTGCGGGGCCGCCGACTGTCTTATCGCTGAGCTTCATGACGCCGTCGATCAGGACATCGCCGCCGCAGTTGGAGAAGAAGGTGCCGAGAACGAGGAAGTAGCCGTCGGGAGCGCCGAGCAGCGGCAGCAGACCCCCGAAAAAGAGTCCTGAAGCGCGCAAAAAGCACCGGCTTTCTCACGAAAACCGGTGCTTTTTCTCATGGTTCTATTCTACGCCCGCGCAGGCAGAGGAAGAGCGCCTCAGCTGCGGTACTCGGCGGGCAGCTGGTCCATGCTCTGCCACTTGGCTATGGCCTCGTCCAGCTTCATGCCCCTAGCCACCGCGTCGCGGCGGCAGGCGTTGACGGCCTGGATCTCCTTCATCTTCTCGCCGGTCAGGGTGTAGCCCTTCATGGCGATGAGAGTGGCGGCCCAAGCCACCATCGGGATGATGCAGAACAGCACGATGACCACCCAGTTCATGCCGGGGGTGTAGGGGTCGTACTGGGTGGGCAGGCTTTCGAGGCCGATGAAGCTCACCGCGATGCCCACGACGGTAGCGGACAGGCTGGACACCAGCTTGTCCACGAGGCTGAACAGGGTGCCCATGATGCCGGGGATGTAGTTGCCGCTGCGGTAGGTCTCATAGTCCGAGCAGTCGGCGACCATCGGGATGGGCATATCGGCGGTGGCGTAGTATGCGCCGTAGCCGATGCCGAAGAAGGCGATGAAGAGGATGGTGTACAGGTTGATGGACAGGCCGTTCTCTCCCATGATGGACAGGGTGAAGGCGTCGCTGCGGCCCCAGAGCAGCAGCAGGACCAGCACGCCGATGTAGCAGATAAATGCCACGCTGACGTACTTCATCAGGCTGGCCTTCTGGCCCTCCTTCTGGCTGGTGCGGACAGTGAGCAGGAAGAAGGGCACGCTGAAGACATAGCCCAGCACCATCATGGGCAGGTAGAGGCCGTCGTAGTTGCCCATCATGCAGCCGTACAGCATACAGAGGACGGTGGTGTTGGTGGCGATGGAGAGGGCCAGCTTGCAGCCGGCACCCGCCACCATCAGGCGCTGCATGGGGTTGTTGTTCTTGATGATCTGAACGTACTCGTGCAGCTTGACCTTTTCGCTGGCCTCGCCGCCGATGCCGAAGTACTTGGGCTGGTCCTTCTCCCAGATGCCGATGATGGCCAGAATGGTGAGCAGGATAGAGATGACGATGCCCACAGGGGCCAGTGTGCGGAAGAAGCCTGCGGAGGCGTAGCCGCCCTCATAGTTCTTGGCGAGGATGGGGGCGAAGAACTGCATCGCGCCCATGCCCAGCAGGCTGCCCACGGTGTTGAAGATGGTAAAGAGGGGGCGCTGCTTGGGGTCATTGGTCAGGACGGTCTGGCCGGAGCGGGTGCAGCTGGTCTGGAAGGTATAGCCGATGACCCAGACCGCATACAGGGCCACAAAGGCGGCGTAGCGCAGGCCCATCGAGCTGGCGGGGATGAGGGGGGTCAGACAGTACAGCACGAGGATGCTGGCCGCCATGATGAGGTTGCCGATGACCATGAAGGGCCGGAACTTGCCAAACCTGCCGTTGGTGCGGTCCATCAACGCGCCGATGATGGGGTCGGTAATGGCGTCGAACAGGCGCATCCCCGTGACCATGACCGAGGCGAAGATCATGGACAGGGCCAGCACCTTGCTGCCGAAGGTAGCGATGTAGGAAAGCACCAGCACATAGTACACGTTCGTTGCGCCGTTGTTCAGCGGGAACAGCACCAGCTGGTAGGTCTTGGCGCGGTTTAGGCCCGACGCCTTTGCGGTTTGTTCACCCATTTGCGGTGTCTCCTTTTTTACAGAAAACGGCAGCCTGCCCGCCGATTTTGGGGGACAGGCTGCCGTAGGTCTTAACAGTTGCGGAACTCTGCGGGGGAATTACTTCTGGTTCGCTGCGGGAGCGGTATCGACCATACCCTTCTTGGCCTTGGACAGCTGCCATGCGCACAGGATGGTCAGGACGGCCATCACTGCGATGAGCGCATAGATGGCAGTCTGCCACCACGGGGTGACGGTCTTCAGGGTATCGGTGGAAGACCAGCCGTTCATGGCGTTGGAGTTGACCACGGTGTAGAGGATGTGGTGCATAGCGTTGCGCATCTGAGTGACGATGTAGGCATCGTTCTCATAGTTTGCAGCCTTGGTGGTGTGGATCTTGGGCATCGGGCTGTCCCAGATGTCGGAGCCGGCGATCAGGCCGTCCACCAGATCCATGTACTGGCTGGAGCCGGAGAAGTCGGTGATGCACATGCCGCGCATCCCCAGCTCACCGCGCAGGTAGCCGGTCAGCAGGTTGGCGTTCGCGCCGCACCAAGTAGCGCCCCAGCGGTTGAAGCCGGTCATGACGCTCCAAGCCTCGCCGTCGGTGATGGCCTTGTCGGCGACTTCCAGATAGATCTCACGGGCGGTCTGCTCGTTGAGCCAGGTGTTGACGCCGCGGCGGCTGGTCTCGGAGTCGTTCAGGGCCACGTGCTTCAGGTAGACGTAGACGCCCTTGGACTGGATGCCCTGCACCTCAGCAGCGCAGATGGTGCCGGCCACGAACGGATCCTCGGCGTAGTACTCGAAGTTACGGCCGGAGTAAGCGGTGCGGTGCATATTGATGCCGGGGCCGTACAGGCCGGAGTAGCCCATTGCAAGGCAGTCCTCGCCGATGCAGCGGCCGACCTCGTTGATGAGGTCCGTGTTGAAGGTTGCGGCCATGACGTCCTCAGAGGTGTAGCACATTGCGGATGCACCGCCGGTCAGGGCAGCGGTCAGACCCTGCGGGCCGTTCTCGTCCTTGGTGGCCGTCTTGCCGATGGAGGCAGCAGCTGCGGTGTTATGGAAGCCGAGGGTGATGGTCTGGACCATCTCGCTGTAGGTCAGCTGGTCGAGCAGAGTATCCCACTCGGGATCGTCGAAGCTCTTGCCGATCATGGAAGCGAGGGTCAGGCCGTTCTTTGCGCCCAGAGTGGGCATCTCGACGCTGTTGGCCTCAGAGCCGTCGTACTGGGTGAAAGCGAGGCTTGCAGCCAGATGCTCGTTGGCGGTCAGCTGTGCAGGAGCGGTGGGGAAGGTGCCGGTCCAGTCAGAGCGGCTCATCCAAGTGACACTGCCGGGAGCGTCGCTGCTCTTGTTGGGGTCGGACTCGTCAAACAGGTTGGTGATGGCAGTGCCGTTTGCGCCGGTGGCGAAGGTGGTGGTGTCAAGGGTGTCGTTGGTCCACTTCCAGACCAGAGACTCGTCGCCGTTCTCGGTCATGCGGCCGTTGGTGTTCTCGACGGTGTAGCCCTTGGCAGCCAGAATGTTGTTGACTGCGTTGTGGGAGTCGGTGGCAGCAGTGAAGTAGTAGTCACCGGCGTCCACGATGTAGGTCTTGGCGTTGTTTGCGTCGTAGGTGCGCAGCTCGCTCTTCGGGACAGTGATGGTCACATCCTCCGAAGCGCCGGGAGCCAGCACATCGGTCTTTGCAAAGCCGCACAGCTCTGCAGCGGCCTTCTCGATGCCGTTGGCCTTGTCGTAAGCGGTGTAGGGAGACTGGAAGTAGATCTGGACGGTCTCCTTGCCGGAGAAGGTCTTGCCGGTGTTGGTGACCTTCAGGGTGACGGTGAAGGCATCGTCAGACTCGGTCACATTGAAGTTGCTGTAAGCGAAGGTGGTGTAGCTGTCGCCGTAGCCGAAGGGATAAGCAACGGTGGTCGCCCAGTTGTAGTCGCCGGCCTTGGCGGTGCCCATGACGACGTCCTCGTAACGGGTCTCGAAGTAGCGGTAGCCCAGATAGATGCCTTCCTGATAGACGCTGTACATACCCTGCACGTCAGCACCCTCGGTCAGCAGGTTGTACTCTGCTGCGTTGGGGTAGGCCTGAGTGTAGAAGTTGTACATGGCGGGGTTGGCCATGTTGTCGTACAGGTAGGTATCGACCAGAGAGCCGGAGGGAGTGACAGCGCCGGAGAGCAGCTGGCCCACGCCGTTGATGCCGGTCTGGCCCACGTCACCGATCCACATTGCAGCGTCGATGCCGTAGTCCTCACCGCAGATCGCGGGGTTGAGGAAGTCCAGCTCGATGGCGTTGGAGCTGTTGATCAGGACAATGATGTTCTTAAAGGTGCCGTTGTCTTTCAGAGCCTTCAGGTTCTGGAGCAGCTCGATCTCCTCAGCGGACAGGGCGAGGTAGTTGCCGTCGCCCTCCTGACCGGAGATCCAGCTGTCGTTGGTGCCGTTGGCACCGCTGGGGAGGTCTGCGCCCTCGCCGCCGGAGCGGGAGAGGACCACGATGGCAGCGTCGCCGTACTCGGCAAAGCTGCTCTCAGCGCTGGACAGAGCGCTCCAAGGAGCCTCGTTGACCGCATACTGGGTGTTGGCTTCCAGCGTATCAGAGATGGAAGCAGGGGTCATGCGGCTGTACTTGCTCATCATGCTGTCGGACTTGTACAGGTCCCACAGGGTCTGGTTGATGGTGATGCCCTGAGCCTCCAGAGCGTCTTTCAGGCTGGGGGCCTTGCTGGTATCGACCGAGCCGGAACCGGTGCCGCCGTACATCAGGTCCACGGAGCCGTGGCCGAACAGGCTGACCTTAGCGCCGCTTGCCAGAGGCAGGGCGTTGTTCTCGTTCTTCAGCAGGGCAGCGCCCTCGGCCTCGACCGTCGCGCACAGTTCGGCCTCGTAAGCCTCACGCTCCTCATCGGAAGCAAAGCCCTTCTTGAAGTATTCGGTATCTCCGGTGGTTTCGCCCTTGATGATCTTGTAGGTAGATGCATTCAGGGCGACGTTGAGGGTGGTAGCGTACTGGTTTGCGATGATGTTGCCCACGATGGCAGCGACGGTCAGGATGGCCGTCAGACCGGTGAGAACAGACCACAGCCGTACTTTCGGTTTGGTGTTTTTCACGGATTCTCCTCCTTATTTTCTATACAACAACCGCCAACCGGCGGAATGTTTCACGGAACATTATCAGACCCAGTTTGCGCTCTTGGATTTGGTCTTGACCAGCTTGTAGCTGGGGTTCGGGGTGTCCACATGGCGGAAGGACGCGGTATCGATGGAGTCCCCGGCCACGGCCTTGACCTCGATGCTGCCGGTGAGCGGCACACGGAACCGGAAGACGTGCTCGCCCGTCTGCTCCGAGAGCTTCTTCCCGTTGCAGTAGAGGGCGACGGACTTCTGGTTGGAGTAGACCTTGACCTCGATCTCGCTCTCGGTGCGGTCGGTAAACCGTTTGGAGCAGATGTGGACGAAATTCTCTTCGCTCCACCATGCTTTATAAAGGTAGAAGCTGTCCTTCTTGGTCTTCCGGTCGAAGGTGACGAGGCCCTTGTGGTTCATGCCCGGCTCACCGCCCTGATCGCGGGCGTCGGCTGCAAAGTCGAACATATTCCAGACGTGGGTGGCCCACATCCACTTATGCCGGTCGAAGCAGCGGAGCATATATTCGTGGTAGACGGCCTGATACTCCTCGGTGTGATCGCCGCGGCGGGGCTTCGCGCTGTGGAGGTTCGGCATACCCTCGGCACCGTACTCGGAGAATCCCAGCGGACGGTTGGGGTAGACCAGATGGAAGAAGTCCATCCACAGGTCGTTCAGGAACAGGCCCGGCACATACCAGCCGAGGTAGAGGTTCCAGCTGACGAGGTCGGTGATGTGGGCCACCGGGTTGAAGGGGCCGCACATGGCATAGCAGGCCAGCGTGGTCAGGCGGGTGGGGTCCATCTTGTGGCACAGGTCGTTCAGCTCCCGGTGATTGTCGAGCATATCGGCCTTGTCCTTGGTGGAGATGGTGATCTCATTGGAGACGCCCCAGCAGACGATGCAGGGGTGGTTGTAGTTCTGGCAGATCAGCTCTTTCATCTGGCTGATGGTGTTGGCACGGCCATTGGGCAGATGCTCGGAAATATAGGGGATCTCCGCCCAGACCACCATGCCGTACTGGTCACAGAGGTCGTAGAAATACTGGTCGTGCTGGTAGTGGGCCAGCCGGACGGTGTTCGCACCCAGCTCCCGGATGAGGGCCATATCCTCGTCGTGCATCGCGCGGGTGATGGCATTGCCTACGCCCTTGCGGTCCTGATGGCGGGAGACGCCGTGGAGCGGGTAGGGACGGCCATTGAGGAAGAAGCCGTTCTTGGCGTCCACCGAGAAGGTGCGCAGGCCTACGCGGGTGGACACCTCATCCACCACCCTGCCGTCCCGGCTCAGGCGGACGACGCAGGTGTAGAGGTAGGGATCCTTCACGCCGTCCCAGAGGTGGGGCGTCTCGAGGTGGAGCTTGGCGTCTGCACCCTCGGCGGTGGCGACAATGTTTCCGGCCGCATCCAGCAGCTCAACGGAGAGGACGCCCTCGCCCTCAACGAGGGTCTCGACCCGGATGTCAGCCTTGCCGTCCTTGAGGGCCGGGGTGATCTTCACGCCGGTGTCGCCGAAGTGGCCCAGCGCGATGTGGTCTTTCGGGACCACCATCAGGCTGACGTCGCGGTAGATGCCGCCGTAGAAGGTGAAGTCGGCCTTCTGGGGGTAGATGCGGTCGTTGATGCTGTTGTCCACCTCGACGGTAAGACGGTTATCCTTTTCCAGCAGCTCAGAGATGTGGACACGGAAGGTGGAGTAGCCGCCGTCGTGGGCGCAGATGATCCTGCCGTTCAGCAGGACCTTGGCACTGGAGTTGACGCCCTCGAACTGGAGCCAGACCTGCTGCGAAGCCGCGTCGAACGCCGGGGCGGCGAAGGCGGTGCTGTAGGTGCAGGTGCCGCGCCAGTAGTCGTTGCCGCCGTCCTGACCGTCCTTCGCGTTCCATGTGTGGGGCAGCACGACGGCTGCCGTGGAGCCGTCCGGCCCGGTGAACTGCCAGTTCTGCATAAGCTTGGCAATGCTTCGCATTCGTTTTCCTCCCGTGTGTATCGTGGTGTTTTCTCTGTTGTGCGGTCGTTTTTTGATTTCGCTATTATTTTATCAAAGACTCTTTCTTTCGCAAGAGCGTTGCGATAATCGGTCGGATGGCGGGGATATTCGGTTTTGCGCTGCCAAATCAAAACTAATATATTTGTGCATCTCTCACAAATAGATGGATACAACAATCTTCTCCCCCTACAGTGTCCGCTCCTTGTCAGCGGCCTTGCCCTCTCAGTCTCGCATTCGCTCGACAGCTCTCCCAAAGGGAGAGCCGTTGGCAGGCCGGGCCACTTTCCGCTGACCGCCGGAAGTTCAATATGGCGCAAAAAATAGTGCCCTGCTACAGAGGGCAGCAGCTTCGGGACAATATCCCTTGTCAAGTTGCTGTGAATCTCTGTCGCAGGGCACTACTGTTTTCGGATAAAGTAAACTTTGCTCGTCTCGCGTGGGCCTGACCGGCACGCCAGTGGCTCCCCCTTTGGGGGAGCTGGCATCGCGCAGCGATGACTGAGAGGGCAAGCCGGGCCAGCGCTCTACAGTGGCCGCATCAGAAAAGTTACTTCCCCTGCGGAAAAATGATCTTCACCGCAAAGAAGCCGTTCTGGCTCTCGGTGGTCAGAGTACCTTTATATTTCTGGACGATGCGGTTCGTCACTTTGACGGCATAGTGGGTGGCGCGGGTGTCGGCGGCCTCCGGCGGACGGTCGGGGCTGATGACGTTCACCACCACGAAGCTCTGACGGGTACAGACCAGCAGGTCGATGCAGCGGCGCTCCGGCTCGGGCACCTGCACGGCGCTCTCGATGGCGTGGTCGAGCATATTGGCAAAGAGGGCGTAGAGGTCGCTGGCCTCAAAAAAGCCCAGACAGCTGCCGTCCGTCACCGCATTGAGCTGGATGCGGCGGGATTCGCAGAGCAGCGATTTTTCGGTGAGCACCACGTCCAGCACCTCGTTGCCGGTGTTGCGGCTGGCGTCGTAGAGCTGTGCCGCCTTCTCGGCCTCATCGATGTGGGCCTTCAGCTCCGGGTCGGGCGGGTCGGATGCCGCGCCCGACATCTGGCGGAGGGCGGCGATCTGAAGCTTCAGCTCATGGCAGCGCTTGTTGATGATCTGGACGTTCTGCCGCGCCACCTGATACTGCTCCCGCTGGCGCTCATATAAAAGGTTGAGGGTGTCCATCTCCTTCTGCATGGCCGACTTCTTGAACACCTCGGTCTGGAAGTAGAGCAGGGTCAGGAAGTAGAGCTGTCCGATGAGCACCGTGCCCGCAAGGCTGGCGGGCATCTCGAACATCTCTCTGCTGCTCAGCAGCGCAGCTTGGAACATGAAGAGGATGCCGATGAAAAAGGCGCTGGTCAGCTGGCGCGGGCCGATGTGGTACTCTCCTTTATAAGACATCTTCCGGGAGAGGGCGTTACAGATGACAAAATAAAAGACCGCACCTGTGGTGAGCTGGGCCAGCCGGACCGGAAGCCCATCGATGTCGAGGGGGGTGCCGCGGCACTCAAAGAACACCTCCGCCAGCCGCCAGCCCTCATAGGCCGTCTGGGAGGTGAGCAGGCTCCACACCGCGCAGTAGAGTGCCCCCTTCCGGTCGATCTCGACGCAGGCGTAGATCATCATGCCCAGCAGGACGAAGAAGGACACATAGAGCGCCAGCAGCGAGAATTGAAGCTCGTGGAGGTTGGTGCTCTGGGCCGAAGGATCCAGCACATAGGTCAGGCCCATCAGCGGCAGCAGCATCCCCAGTGCACGGAGGCGGAAGCCGGGCCGGTGTTTGAGCGGCAGACAGAAGGCCAGCGCCGCACCCCAGCGCAACAGCGCCCGGAAGATGACATGGTGGAAAACGATGCTCACAGCACACCTCCAATGTAGGACGCCACCGCCGTGAGGAAGGCCGCGCGCTGGCGGCGGCTGATCTCCAAGCGGTCGGTGTTGACGTGGACGAAGTCGTTCTCCACGGCCTTGACATATTGCAGGTTGACCAGATAGCACTGGTTGCAGCGGGAGAAATGGTACTGTGCCAGCTGCTTTTCGGCGCTGGCGAGGCTGGCCCGGACCGAAAACTCCCCTTTTGCAGTGTGATACCAGAGCAGCCGGTCACGGGTCTCCAGATAATAGATGTCGTTGGTGGAGAGCACCTGCATTCCGCCGCCTGCCAGCTGCAGAACGACCTGCCCGCCCCGGCGGCGCTCCACCCGCTGGACGGCCCGGGAGAGCTTGGTGCAGAACTGGTAGTAGTTCACCGGCTTGAGCACATAGTCCAGCGCATCCACCTCATAGCCCTTGATGGCGTACTGCGCCATGTTGGTCACGAACACCAGCACGGCGTCCCCGTCCACGGCCCGTATCTTTTCCGCCGCGCCGAAGCCGTCCAGCCCCGGCATCTCCACGTCCATAAAGATGATGTCCCAGCCCGGCTCGTAATGGGCCGCGATGACCGCCCCGTCCTCGATGGGCACGGCCTCTACCTGCAGACTGTTTTCGGCGGCGTACTTCCGGATGAACCGGCACAGCTCATCCCGCACCTCCTGCTGGTCTTCGACAACCGCGATCTTCAGCATCCCGCAGCCTCCTTTTCCCCGTTCTGACTCATTTTTATCGCAATTTTCAAAAACAGTGCCTATCAAAACGGCATATTTGCGATATGCAGTTTGCGGATGTTGCTTGTGCATTCAAAACGCAAACTGCTATTCACTACTTTTTATTGAAACATACTTTCGGGCGAAATGCAACGGAGAAGACGCAAAAAGCCCCCGGCTTCTGAAAACAGAGACCGGGGGCTTGTCATGCAATGGTAGCGCAGCTGCGTTTTTATTAGCCGCCCAGAACAGCGGGCAGGAATTCCGCCAATCCGGGGATAGTGAAGGTCAGAATCGCCATGAGTGCCACCGTGCCGATGACGTACAGCGTATCGGGAAAGGCCTCGTCCACCTTCATGCCCAGCACACGGCAGGAGGTAAACAGGTTGACCGACAGCGGCGGGGTCAGGCTGCCGACCATCAGGGTCATCAGCAGGGCGATGCCGAAGTGGAGCGGAGTCAGGCCGACCGATACCGCGATGGGCAACAGGATGGGGGTGGTCAGGATGATGATGCAGACCGTCTCCATGAACATACCAAGGATCATCAGCAGCAGGAAGATGAAGGCGAGGATAAGGAACTTGGAGTCGGTGATGCTCATCAGCCAGCTTGCAAACATCTGGGGCACCTTCTGAGTGGACATGAGCCAGCCGAAGGGAGAAGCGACGGAGATGATGAGCATGATGACGCCGGTGGAAACGACAGCGTCAGCAGACACCTTGAAGAAGTCCTTCAGGGTCAGCTCGCGGTAGACGAACACGGCGAGGAACAGCGCGTAGACCACAGCCACGACAGCGGCCTCGGTAGCGGTGCACAGACCGGAAAAGACGCCGCCCAGAATGGCCACGGGCATCAGCAGGGGCAGCAGAGCATCCAGAATGATCTTCATGCGCTCATTGACGGTGTACTCGTGGGGGTCCTTGTTCTCCTTCTTCTGCCGACGGACAGCGAAGAAGCTATTCAGGGCGATGAGGGCGATGATGGTCAACAGGCCGGGGGCCACGCCGCCGAGGAACATATCGCCCACGGAGACGCTGGCCGACTGGGCGTAGACCACCATGACGATGCTGGGCGGGATGATGCAGGCCATCGTGCCGCCGGCTGCGATAAGGCCGGCCGTCAGGCCCTTGGGATACCCCTCCTCCAGCATGGAGGGGCCGATGATCTTGCCGATGGCGGCAGCAGAGGCGACACCGGAACCGGAAACGGCACCGAAGAAGCCGCAGGCAGCCATAGCCGTTGCACCCAGACCACCGGGGAATTTACGAAGCAGCATATTCGCCAGCTTTATCAATCGCGGTGTACTGCCGTAGACCATCAAGGCACCGGCAAAGATGAACATGGGCATCGCCAGCATATTAAAGCTCTTTGCGCCGCTGACCATGCGCTGCAGCAGAATGTCCATCGAGGGGCCGCCGTTGACGTAGAGCAGAGTCATGCAGCTGATGCCGATGGAGAATGCGACCGGCACGCCGATGAGGAGGCAGACCGCCAGCGCAACAAACATCAGGATCAATCCAGTATTCATCGATTCAATTCCTCCTCTTCCTTAGAGGTATCCCTGCCCATCAGCTTCATCAGGTGCAGGATGGCCCAAACCACATAGAAGACGATCATCAGCACGCAGCCCAGCAGGATGGCCAGATAATTGATACCCTGAGGCAGACGGAGGGCGGGGGTCTGCATGGACCAGCTGGTCAGCATCTGCTTATAGGCAATGGTGGACACGATGACAAGGAACACGATGCAGATGACGTCGTCGAGCAGTTCGAAAGCGTTATGCACCGGGGTCGGGAGCTTGCGGATAAAGAAATCGATGCGAGTATTGCCATTGTTGATGGTAGCCATTGCCGCGCCCAGATAGGTGATGAAAACCATCGCCATGCTGGCCACTTCCTCCACCCAAGTAAATGAGTGGTCAAAGAAGTTGCGGTTGATGACCTGCATGAACACGATGACCACCAGCAGGCAGATGGAGACGCAGCTGATGAGCCGCAGCAGGAATTTGATGGTATCGAGAAGCTTCTTTGCCAAAGTCTATTCCTTCCTTTCTCTCGGAGGCCGACAGGCTCTTATCTTTACTTATTAAAAGAGGTGGCCAAGTCGATCCAGCTCTGGCCGTCGGCATACTGAGAGGCGTAATCGGCCCACACGCCGTCCATTTTGGCCTGGAAGGCGGCCTTATCGACCTCGTTGACCTCCATGCCTGCTTCCTTCAGCAGGTCGAGGTACTTGTTTTCATCGTTCTCTTCCAGATCGATCTCACGGGCGTTCTTGGCCTCTTCCATCAAGATTTCCTGATACTCGGTGGGCAGGCTGTTGAACCAGTCCATATTGCAGACGAAAGGAGCGGCGTCATACATGTGGCCGGTGAGGGACAGGTATTTCTGCACGTCCTGAAGAGAAGAAGAGTAGATGTTGGACAGCGGGTTCTCCTGACCATCGATGGTGCCGTTCTGCAGGCCGGTGTAAACATCAGAGAAGGCCATGATGACGATGGAAGCGTCCAGTGCGTCGTACATGGCGACCTTCATGCTGTTCTCGTTGGTGCGGAACTTGATTCCCTTCAGATCCTCGGGCTTTTCCAGCGGGCGGGTGTTGTTGGTCATGTGACGGTAGCCGCTCTCCCAGATGGACAGGACCTTGAATCCCATGGGCTCGATGAGCTTCTCGGCGAACTGAGCGCCGAAGTCGCCGCCCCATGCGTTGCGGGCGTTTTCTAGACTGGTGAACAGGAAGGGCAGCAGGGCCACATTGACCTCTGCGTTGATGCCCTCGAAGTTTGCAGCACCCATCTGCATGCAGGCCTCTGTGGAACCGCCACGCACCTGCTCAATCAGGTCGCTCTCACCGCCCAACGCGCTATCAGTGTAGATCTCGACCTGAATGCCGCCGTTAGTGCGCTCCTCAACAGCCTTTTCAAAGCTCTGCAGCGCGACGATGGAGGGGTGAGATGCACTCATGACCGAGCCGATATTCATCGTATAAGTAGTGCCGGGAGCTGCCGCTGCGGCAGTCGATGCTGCGCCGGAGACAGCAGCGCTGGTGGAAGAAGAACCGCCGCAGGCTGCCAGAGCGCCTGCCATTGTTGCAGAGCCAAGAACCTTCAGGAAATTTCTGCGAGAGATTTTCATAATCGATGTCCTCCTAAATTTTCTTATTCCTTTTTGAACCTGCGGAGTCTTTCTCAACAGGTTGGGTTCAGTGTATTTGCTGCGCGCAGGCTATATCTCGCTCTAAAATTTTAAATTTTTAGGTAAATATTAGAGCAAAAAGACCCTTTTCTATTCAGATCTCCTGCATTTGATCCAAAAATAAAAATCAATCTGTATCAAACTTCGTATTTTGCTTTCAGCGCCTTGATACGGGCAGCCTTGGCACGGCATTCGTCATCGGTGGCGTAGTCGTCAGTGGCGCGGGCGATGTGGCGGGTGACTGCATTGATGAAGCGGGCAGAGTCTGCAGCTGCGATAGCATCCACGATGGCCTGATGCTCCATGAGGTTGCACTCCAGTGTACTCAGCTTGAGCGGAGTATGGTTGACACCGAGATAGGCCAGAAATGTGATGCGGTTGGTCCCAAGGTCTTGGTGCATTTTGACCACACGGGCGTTGCCGCAGTAAAGCATATAGCAGCGATGAAACCGCACCTCATTTGCGACCCAATCGGCGTTGAAGTGTTCGCCGCGCTCCGCCACCAAACGGCGGGTCGTTGCCATCACTTCCTTCAGCTCCTTCACCAGCTCAGGGTGTCCTTTTGACATCTCAATAATCGCATCTGCGTAAAAAATCTCGCACATCATGCGAGCTTCCAGCGCATCCAGCAGTTCGGCGTTCGTGTAGGTACGCACCACCATGCTACGGCGGGGCAGCGCCTCCACATAGCCCTCGGAGATGAGACGGTTCAATGCATCCTTCACTGGCGTATGGCTCACACCAAATTCCTCGGACAGTTCCCGGACGATAAGCTTCTTGCCGGCCTCATACTTGCCGGTATAAATATTCTGCCGGATCTTGTCTGCCACCACATCTACTAAAGAGGTATTGACCAGCAGGCTGAGATCCGTAACGCACTCGATGTTCTGTACTGTGTTCATGAAACTTCCCCAAATTTACCTAAATATTTTGCTGGCCTTATCATATCACACCTTCGCGCAGCGGCACAAGATGTCTTTTCCACAAGAAAATCAAAATTTTCTTGTGGAAATTGCTAATCTGACGGTCTCTTTCGCGTCGTTTTGTGCAAATCGCTTCGAGAAAGGCCACCATTTTGAGCGTTTTGCCGCTTGCGTTTTGTCCTACAACTTGCTACAATCAATTCAGAATTTACCTAAAAATTTTTGCTTCCATTTCACGTTTCATTGCCGGGCCTCCCGTCCGGCCCTATCCTGTGCCTTTTCTGTCCTGTACTCGCGCGCGGCGCGTCTTTTATGGTATAGTATAGAAGGGCACCGAAAAAGAAAGAGGCTACTTTTATGAACCATACTGGCTCTGTACAGCTTTTTCTTGATACCTGCCACCTCATCCACGCCAAGGGGCTGGTCAGCGGCTCCGGCGGCAACATCAGCCTGCGCTGCGACGACGGCATCCTCATCACCCCCTCCGGCCGGAGCTTGGAATCCTTAAAGGAAGAAGACCTCGTCCTGCTGCAGATGGACGGAAGCTACACCTGCCCCAACGGTGGCATCCCGTCGAAAGAG
>OIID01000075.1_pt1 | contig 43378 bp, 40 predicted proteins | sample 1582991 | NCBI WGS metagenome assembly OIID01 (sample SAMN02675048, study PRJEB24791) | human gut metagenome, SKBSTL034 | isolation source: stool | host: Homo sapiens | place: USA
TTGACTTCTTTGCGCAATAAACATCACCTCGTACTATTATTGAAAACGATTTTCTGATTTTTCCGCAGTGGGTATATCTCCGGGTTTCCGTTGCATCTGTTCTGCCTGCAAGCGGCTCAGCAGTTGCAGAACGGAATCCCGTGCTTTCTCCTTGACCTGCTCCTTGCCTTTCTGCCGGACTTCTGGCTTCAGTAGCTTCTCCTGCAGGCGGGCGGCGGTGGTCTGCATGGTCTTGAGAAACTTGTCTAGCACGGTGTCCAGATGTTTGGCAGTGTACTCCCGTGTAACCTTGGGAGCCTTTCTCTCTGGCGACAGCACCCACTTCTTCGTGTCCTCGATCATCCGCATATCTTCCTTGTGGGTCTCGGTGCGCACCACGTCTGTCACGACCTCCACCGCCTTGTCGTAGGCTGCTGCCGAAACATCTTCCAGCAGGATCTCCATATCCGAAACTTTCAAGGTCAATTCGTCCAGCTTGCTTTGCTGGGCGGCAAGTTGCTCCTTCTGCTTGGCGAGGATGAAGTCCTGTTTTTCCAGATATTTGCGGTTGCCGTATTCCGCTTCTTCCTCCAATTCCAGCCCGTGCCGCTTGGCAATCTCAAACAGCATCGTGCGGCAGGCTGCATCAAATGTGATTTTGCGGTTGTTGTAGCGTCCAAGGGGCTTGTCTGGTTTTGGCAGTTCAAAACCCAGTGATTCCAATGCCTTTTCCTGCTGCGGAGCAATCTCGCCATACTTATTTTCACAGTCAAACACATGGCGTTCGTGGATGTGCGGAGTCCCCTCATCCAGATGCAAGGCCCAATCCAGAATGTGAACGTGTTTGCCGAAACGCTCATGGAACTCATCCATAAATTCTGTGGCGATTTGAAAAAGTTCTTTGGGTGAAGCGTGGCTCTCCAGCGTTCCAAGCTGATAGATGCTTTCTTCGGGGCAGGTTTTCTTGCTGGCGAGCAAATCTTCGGCGGAGCGGTTTCGCTCGGTGTGCCGGATTTTGGCGTTGCGCTCATTCTGTCTTTCGGTGAAGTTGGTGTAATGGAGTTTGTAGTAGAGCTTTTCGACTTCTTCAAAGGTGTCAGCCAGACTATCCACATCTTTGGGCTGCAAGGCAGAACGGATACCGTTGTAGCAATCCCAATAGATATTTTGCTGGACACGTTCCGGGTCGATATGTTCGCTGTTGGTGATTTCAAAACTGCGGTCATTGTGTTTTGGATTGTAAGTGCCGTGCTTTCCGGCGCGGCCATTGTGTCGGGTCAGTTTCAGCGACCATCTCTCCTTTCTGGGGGTACGCAGAGGACGCCGTGCGCGGGATAGGGGCAACGCGGTGCAGCGAAGCTGCAAATCTGCCGCCTGCTGTGCGCCAGACAATACCCAGTAGGATATGACGCAGAGCATCACATCCACTGGGCAAGGCTGCCGCCCTTGACCCGCGCAAAGAGCTGCGCTCTCTGCACTCTTGCGCCGAACAACCTGACAGACAAAACTTTGCGAAGTCCTCTCTGCCAGCTTGCCCGGTTCTTCTTCGGTGTCGGTCTGCCCGCAAGCGGTTCCTGCCCGATTTCCTCCGGCGTATGGCTTCTTCTTGGTGCGCTCTTGTCGTGGCGGCACTTCTCCGAAAAAGCATAGTGGCTTGCAGCCGATCATACTGTTGTCAAGGTACAATGTTGTTTTGTAAGAAGTCGAGGGCTTTCAAAAATGCGAGTAAGACTGTTTTTGAAAGTAGTCCCTACACCCTATACAAACTTAAAGGGGTATTTTTAAACGGGGTCTTATGAAAATTTGGGAAATTTTCACTTTTTCAAACAATCTCCTATACCTATAACATTCTAAAAAGGGTGTTTGGCAACCTGATTTTCAAATTTTGTTTGGAAAACTTCTTACACCAATGTGAATCTTAAGAGCCCTTTTTGAATACAGTTTTGAAAATTTCACAATTTGGGACAAAAAGAAAAACGGCAAAGCAGATAAAATCCACTTTGCCATTTTGAAGAAAGCGCTTCTGCTAAATACTCTACATTGAAAATGCAATCGTACACTGCTATAATAAAATTGTGGTATTATCACCAAAAATTCAAGATGCAAAGCGCTTGCGATTAGCAAACATTCAGGAGGAGCACATGGTAACAGGAGCCATTAAAAATAAGGTAGACAAAATCTGGACGGACATCTGGGCAGGAGGCATCACCAATCCGCTGACCGTCATTGAACAGCTGACCTATCTCATGTTCATCCGGTCACTGGACGAGAAAGAGCTTGCCACCGAAGATTTTGAGAACATGGCGGGCGAAAAGATGGAGCATATCTTCCCGGCCAGCGAAGCAGGACAGTCTATGCGGTGGAGCCGCTTTAAGGATAAGGACTCCCGCGAGATTTTCCTGACCATGCAGCAACGGGTGTTCCCGGCCATCAAAAAGATGAAGTATGGCCGTCTGCCGGACTTTGACGCAAACGGCGAGCTGGTGGAAATCGAGGACGACCCCACCCGCCCGGATGAGGGCAACACCGCCTTTGCGCAGTACATGGACGATGCCATGTTCCTGATCCCCACGCCGCAGGTGCTGCAAAAGATCATCACCGGGCTGGAGGATCTCTACACCCACGACATTGCCGACCTTGATATGCAGGGCGACCTGTATGAGTATATGCTGGGCAAGCTGGCAACAGCAGGGCAGAACGGCCAGTTCCGCACGCCCAAACACATCCGCGACATGATGGTGGAACTGGTGCAGCCCACGCCGGACGACTTTATCTGCGACCCCGCCTGCGGCACGGCGGGCTTTCTGGTGTCCAGTGCGCAGTACCTCCGCGCCCACTACGAGGACAGCATGACCCCGGAGCAGTGGCAGCATTTTGCCGGCCCGATGTTCACGGGCTTTGACACGGACCGCACCATGCTGCGCATTTCGGCCATGAATCTGATGCTCCACTCCATCACGAACCCGGATATCGACTACAAGGACAGCGTGTCGAAGCAAAACTCCATTTGCAGCAAGTATACCGTTTGCCTTGCGAACCCGCCGTTCAAGGGCACTGTAGATGCCGAGAGCATCAACGACGACCTGAAAGCCGTCACCAACACCAAAAAGACGGAGCTTCTGTTCCTTGCACTCTTCCTGCGGATGCTCAAAACCGGCGGACGCTGCGCCTGCATCGTGCCGGACGGCGTGCTGTTCGGTTCCAGCAAGGCTCACCAGAGCATCCGAAAAGAACTCATTGAAAACCACCAGCTGCGGGCGGTCATCTCCATGCCCTCCGGCGTGTTCAAGCCCTACGCAGGAGTGTCCACGGCGGTGCTGGTGTTTACCAAGACCGGCGCGGGCGGCACCGACAGGGTGTGGTTCTACGATATGAAAGCCGACGGCTTCTCGCTGGACGACAAGCGCACCGAGGTGAAGGAAAACGACATCCCGGACATCATCGCCCGGTTCCATAACCTCGACGCCGAAACTGACCGCAAGCGCACCGAGCAGAGCTTCTTTGTGCCCAAAGAAGAAATTGCCGCCAACGGGTACGATTTATCCATCAATAAGTATAAAGAGACGGAGTATGTGCCGGTGGAGTATCCCTCGACTACGGAGATCCTTGCTGACCTGCATGAGCTGGAAATGGAGATCACCAAGGGTTTGGCAGAACTGGAAGAAATGGTATGACGGAGGAAAATGCGATGACAGAAAATGATAAACTGCAAATGTTTGAGGACCGACCAATTCGTACCGCATGGGATGAAACGCAGGAAGAATGGTACTTCTCCATCGTTGATGTTGTGACGGTTTTAACAGAAAGCGGAGATTACAACACCGGGCGAAAATATTGGAATAAGTTGAAGCAACGCTTGAAAGCTGAGGGCAGTGAACTGGTGACAAATTGTCACCAGTTGAAAATGAAAGCGACAGACGGAAAACGCCGTTTGACCGATGTTGCCAACACGGAACAGCTCCTGCGCATCATTCAGTCGGTGCCGTCCAAAAAGGCGGAACCGTTCAAGATGTGGCTGGCGATGGTCGGCCGGGAACGCATTGAGGAGATCATTGACCCGGAACTGACCATCGAGCGTGCACTTGACACCTATGCACAAAAAGGTTACTCCCCGGAGTGGATCAACCAGCGTCTGCAAACCATCCGCGCCCGAAAAGAGCTGACCGATGCATGGAAGGTGCACGGCGTGAAAGAGGGGCAGGAGTATGCCATTCTGACGGACGAGGTGACGAAGGCATGGTCTGGTATGAACACACGGCAATATAAAAACTTCAAAGGGCTGAAAAAGGAAAACTTGCGCGACAACATGAGCACCCTAGAACTGGCCTTGAATATGCTGGCAGAAGCCACCACAACGGAGCTGACAAATGCCCAGAACCCACATGGTCTGGAAGAAAACCGTATCGTTGCCAAACAGGGCGGCGCAGTGGCCGGAAATGCCCGGAAAGAGATCGAATCCAAAACCGGCCGCCCGGTGGTCACTGCCGAGAATGCAAGTACCATGTTGTTGGGCCAGACAGTTGCCGGAATGATTGAGAGCGTGGCAACGGAAAAAGATGACGAAAAATCGGAATAACATGCAGGTGTGGGAGGAGATGGTGTGATGGCGAAGTTGGGAGAGTGTTTTTCTGTTATCAGAAATGGAGCATCGATAAGGCAAACAGATGGTGCAGGTGGTTTTCCGATTACACGAATTGAAACTATTGCAGATAAGACTATAAATAGAGAAAAATTTGGTTATGCGGGAATTTATGACCTTGCCCAATACAGGGATTATATCCTTCAAGACGGCGATATTCTAATGTCTCATATCAACAGCGAAAAACATCTTGGGAAGGTTGCATTATACTCGAAACAAGACGATGAACAAATAATCCATGGCATGAATTTGTTAATGCTTCGTGCAGACACTCAAAAGGTGATTCCAGAATATGCCAAATACTATTTTGAATCACAAAAGTTTCTGAGACAGATTGGACGCATTACAAAAAAATCGGTAAATCAGGCAAGTTTTACAGTTACAGCACTAAAGGAACTTGAAATTCCATTAGCCAGCATTATTGTTCAGCGAGATATCTCTGAAAAGTTAAAGAAAGTAGATTGGCTGGTTTCTCTTCGCAAGCAGCAGCTTGCCAAACTGGACGAACTGGTAAAGGCGCGGTTTGTGGAGATGTTTGGTGACCCGGTTGTTAATTCTAAAAGGTGGCCGGTTGAAACTATAGAAAATCATATTGATTTGCTTACAGGTTTTCCGTTTGATAGTTCTGGTTATGTTTCAAAGGGTGTTAATATTTGTGGCGGATTGATTATTATGCCCCAAAAAATCGATTGGAGCGCCTGTAAACACTGGCCCCAAATTACTGGATATGAAGATTACATTTTGCGTCCTAATGACATTGTTATAGCACTTGATCGTCCATGGATTTCTAATGGTTTCAAAATTGCCATGGTTGATAGAGAACATCTACCTGCGTTATTAATTCAGCGAACTGCCAGAATTAGAGCTGTTGATATAAACCAGCACTACCTTATGCAATCCCTTCTTCTCGGAAGATTCGATAAACATTGTAATATTACAGGGTCGCTTGTACCTCATATATCGCCAAAGGATATAAAGAGTTATTCTGTTATGATTCCTCCGATTGAATTGCAAAATCAGTTTGCCACCTTTGTGGAACGTGTTGACCAGCAGAAGCAGACCGTACAGCAGAGCCTTGAAAAGCTGGAATTGATGAAAAAGGCACTGATGCAGGAATATTTTGGGTAAAACGATATACAGTTGAAAAAATGCGAGGTATAATAAAAGAGGACTATAATGGACGGGAGGAATTACAATGCTCAGCAGGTTGAAAGTGTGGTTTGAAAATTTATTTAAGAAAAAACAAGAATATAAACTTATTGATACCTTTGGATGCACAGAACGCCCATCGGTATCCTGCCCGACCTTCTTAGAGCGAAAAGTACATACTCAATTCTTGAATGCAGTTCAAAGCTATAATATCATTGTTGTGTACGGAGAGTCCCGACAGGGAAAAACATGGACGATTGAACGGTATTGCCCAAATCAACTACGCATCGGATGCAATGCAGCTATGGACATTGATGCATTGAAAAAAGAAATGCTCCATGTCGTAGGCGTTGAAGTACGTCAAATTGAGCATAGCATTACAGATGAATTTAGCGATAGTGATGTTGAACAGGTATCAAGCAGTATCGGAGCCGAGATGGTTGCTAGTGCGGGAATGAGCACAACAAGTTCGATTGCGCACAAGGAAACTCTGAAAACCTCATATCAAACTGTAAATATTAATAATATGTTGGAATTTTTAGAGGTTTTAAAAAGTCGCTCCGCTGAAAAATATTTTGTGTTTGATAATTTTCATTATCTGTCGCCAGATGTTCAGCAAAGCTTTTGCTCGTTGCTGAAAGAGTTCAACTATCAAGGCATAAAAATTATCATTGTAGGTGTGTGGAAGGACGCGTCAAGAATAACAGCGATGGCACCTGATTTGATTAATCGGTGCGCCCATATAGATATAGGAACATGGACAGCGGAAGAATTGCAAAAGGTGGAAAAGTTGGGAGAAAATGCACTGAATATTAAAATTGATGAAGACGCTATACAACTTTTTATAGAGTGCTCGGCCCATAATATTGGTATATTTAAAGATTTTCTGCAAAGGTACTGCCAAAAATTTTGCGTCGATAAAACAGAACAACACAAGCGAATGCTTTCTGATGCGAATTCTGCAACAGAAACCGCGGATGAAGTCATTGCTGAATCTTATACACCTTTAAGAGATCGTGCAATCAACCTTGCATTACCTCAGAGACAACGTAAGGATTCAAAACATATGAGGCAGAAAATCGTGATTGCGTTGTTTACATTGATTTATGAAAGCGATGCAGATAAAACGCAATCTGGATTTTCTATAAACGATATAAAAAAGGAGGTTGATAAAATTAGTGCTCAAGTAGGTGAAGAGAGCGTTGGAATCAGCAACTTGGCACAGGAACTTGGAATTATCCATACTCGCGAAGAGAACAGACAAACAGGAAAGAATTTTATTTCGCTATTTTATTACGACAAAGCGAATAAGCGCCTTCTTGTCTTGGAGCCGACTATATATGAGATAAAATCCTATAAGCCAGAACTAATTGAGGATATTGCAATGGAACTGATGGATGAATTGCTGAAAATAAACAAAGAAAAATTAGAAGCTCAAGCGGAATAGTAAGAAGTTGAAAGATTAAGAACGAAGTAACATATTAGAAGTGTTAAAACAGAAAGGAGCCCTTCCCATGCCCAACTTCTCCTATCTCTCCACCCATCCCGAATATTCCCTCTTTGCCAATTCTGCCATCGAGGCCGAGAAAGTGTTCTCCACCTCCCCGGCGATGTGCGCGGTGGGGTGTCGGAAGGCGTTGGAGCTGGCGGTGAAGTGGGTGTATGCGGCAGACAAGACCATCACGATGCCCTACAAGGACAACCTGCAATCCCTCCTGCACGAGCCGAGCTTCCGGTTCGCGGTGGACCGCAATGTGTGGAGCGTGCTGCCCAGCATCGTGAAGGCGGGCAATCTGGCGGTACATACGGGGCATAGTGTGTCGGCGGCGGATGCAGTGTTCAGCCTGCGGGGGCTGTTCGACTTCATCCAGTGGGTGGATTACTGCTACGGCACGGACTATGTGGAGCGCTCCTTTGATGAAACAGCCATCCCCGGCGAAAAGGTAACGCTGGACGAAAAGAAGATCCGGGAACAGGAAAGCCTGCTGACCCAGAAGGATGCCGAACTGGAAGCCTTGCGCAAGCAGGTGGAGAGCCTTTCGGTGGCGTACACGGCCAGCAAACAGCAGAACCAGCAGAGCCGCAGCTTCACCGCCGCCGACCTGACCGAGGCCGAAACGCGGCGGAAGATCATCGACATCGACCTCAAGGCCATGGGCTGGAAATTCACCGGGCCGGACGCCGATGTGTGCACCGAGTACGAAGTGGACAACATGAACGGCGTGCTGAGGCAGAAGGGTTATGCAGACTATGTGCTGATGGGCAAGGACGGCTTGCCGCTGGCGGTCATTGAAGCCAAGCGCAGCACCAAAGACCCCAACATCGGGCGCAAGCAGGCTCAGCTTTATGCAGACTGTCTGGAGCAGAAGTTTGGCCGCCGTCCGATGCTGTTTACCACCAACGGCTACACCACCTATTTCTGGGATGAGCAGAGCGGCCCGCAGCGTGCCGTGAGCGGAGTGTTCTGCAAGGACGATTTACAGAAACTGATGAACCGCCGCACCGAGAAAAAGCCGCTGGACACCATCGAAATTGACGATAAAATCACCGACCGCTACTATCAGAAAAACGCCATCCGGGCTGTCTGCGCCCACATCGCGCAGGGCTTCCGGCGCAATCTGCTGGTCATGGCTACTGGCACGGGCAAGACCCGCACCGCATCCAGCCTGACCGATGTGCTGAGCCGGGGCGGTCATGTGACCAACGTGCTCTTTCTGGCAGACCGCACCGCGCTGGTCAAGCAGGCAAAGGACGACTTCAAAAAGTATCTGCCGGACCAGTCGCTGTGCAACCTGTGCTCCTCCAAGGACGATAAGGCCGCGCGCATCGTGTTTTCCACTTATCCCACCATGCTCAACGCCATCGACAACGCCAAGACCAAGGACGGCGTGCCGCTGTTTTCGCCCGCCCACTTTGACCTTATCATCGTGGACGAGAGCCACCGCAGCATTTTCAAAAAATACCGCGCCATTTTTGATTATTTCGATGCGGTTCTGGTGGGTCTGACCGCCACCCCGAAAACCGATGTAGACCGCAACACCTACGACTTTTTCGAGATGGAACATGGCATCCCCACCTACGCCTACGATTACGACACGGCGGTCTACACCGACCATGTGCTGGTGCCTTACTACAACTACGAGGTCAAGACGAAATTCACAGAAGAGGGCATCCACTACGACCAGCTTTCGTCGGAGGATAAGGCCCGCTACGAGGACGATTTTGCCGAGGACGACACCCTGCCCACCTTTATCCCATCCGAAAAGCTGAATAAGTTCATCTTCAACGCCAACACCGTGGACACGGTGCTGCAAGACCTGATGGAACGGGGCATCCAGACGGCGGGCGGCGACCGCATCGGCAAGACCATCATCTTTGCCCAGAACAAGCGCCACGCGGAGTTTATCCGGGAACGCTTCGGCAAGCTCTACCCGCAGCTGGAGACCCAGTACCCGGGATTCATCCAGCGGGTGGTCTGCGACGACGCCTATGCACAGTCCATCATTGACGACTTCAAGCAGCCGGACAAGCCGCCGTTTATTGCGGTCTCGGTGGATATGATGGACACGGGCATTGATGTGCCGGAGTGTGTGAATCTGGTGTTCTTCAAAAAAGTGCGCAGCAAAACGAAGTTCTGGCAGATGATCGGCCGTGGTACGCGGCTCTGCCCGTCCCTTGCCTGCGTGGATGCCATCGACGGCGAATATACGGGCAAACGGCGTTTTCTGATTTTTGACTATTGCGGCAACTTTGAATTTTTCCGTCAGAAACCCAACGGCTACGAGAGCGCGGACACCAAGAGTCTGTCCGAGAGCATTTTCTGCAAGCAGGTGCGGATCGCCGCCGCGCTGCAGGATGGAGCCTATGGGGACGAAAAATACCGGAACTGGCGTAAAATTTTAACAGAAACTTGCCGTGCCGAAGTAGGAGCGTTGAACCCGGAGCTGGTATCCGTGCGGCTGCACCGACAGGCCGTGGAACACTATCAAAAGCCGGAAGCCTTTGTCAGCCTGACCGAAACGGACAAGGGTACTCTGATGAAAGAGGTGGCACCGCTCATATCGCTGGACGACAAAGATGAAGCCGCCAAGCGGTTCGATAACTTTGTGTATGGTCTGCTACTCTGTGAACTGGAAGGTCTGCCGGGGCTGGGCCGCGCCCAGAAACAGCTGCGCAGCACAGCGGCATTGCTGGAAGGGAAAGCTACCATCCCGCAGGTGCAGGCAAAGCTACCCCTCATCCGCGAGGTGCAGACAGACGAATTTTTGACCTCGCATGATCTGCTCCGCTTTGAGGAAATGCGGCAGGAACTGCGGGAGCTCATCAAGTTTCTGGTGGAGGGCGGCGAGGGGCAAAAGCCTGTCTACACGGCCCTTGCCGACCCGGTACTGGAACAGACCGAGGGCAAAACGCTGGATCCCGGCTACGATTTCGGCGAGTACCGGGAACGTGTGAACCGCTACATCATGGAGCACCGCAGCGATACACTGGCCATCCACAAGTTGACCCAGAACATTCCGCTTTCCCGGGGTGACTATACCGAGCTGGAACATATCTTTACCTGTGAGCTGGGCAGCAAAGAGGACTATGCACGGGAGTTTCGGGATACGCCCTTTGGGCTGCTGGTGCGTAAAGTGGCAAAGCTGGACCACGATGCTGCCATGCAGGCATTTTCAAAATTTATCAATGACGAATCGCTGAATGCAAAGCAGATCGCATTCGTGCAGAAGGTCATTCATTACATCGAGCAGAACGGTTATGTGGAAAGCAAAGCGGTTCTGATGAAACCGCCCTTTGACCAGCCCATTCTGTTTACCCGCCTGTTTGATGGTAAAACAGGCAGTGAACTGATGGAAACGATTGATGCGGTCAGGGAAAATGCCATCCATGTAACGGCGTAAGGAGTTGCTATGTTTACCGAGGTGGATTATAAGATCCTTGAGCTTGTGCTGCAGTCTCCGGAGCCTGTGCCCAGCCGGCAGCTGGCACTGGTGTGCGATGTTTCCATCAATACCATCCGCACGGAGATTGACCTGCTGAACCAGGAACTGGCTGCGCATGGAGTCTGCATCCGGATGAAGCGGTCCTCCGGCACTTCACTGGAAGTGCTCAACGAAGTGCTGGCCCGGCCATGGATGCATCAGATGCGGGATATGCTCATCCGCAACAAGCGCCTGCAGCGCAAGTATTCGGAGCGGGTCTACTCGCTGACCCGCACCATCCTGTGTGCGCCGGACGGTATTACCGTGGAGCGGTTGGTGCAGGTATTCTATGTCTCCCGCGGAACGATCCTGGCGGACATCAAAAACGTCCGCGCTCTGCTGGAACGCTTCCACCTCAGCCTGACCAACCGGCGCGGCGGCCATGGATTTGTGGTGCAGGGCAGCGAGTGGCATATCCGGCAGTGCCTGCTGCTTTTGCACAAGAACTACACCATTACGGCCGACAGCGGCAAACTTGACCTGCTGATGCAGGAGCAGGCGTTCCGGGCAATGTTTTTCATGCACAGCCCGCATAGCGGCGAAACGGCACAGAGCGGGCAGCTGTTTGCATATCACAGCGGTGCGCGTTACGATGAGCTGTCGGCTTTGCTGCAGCAGGAGCTTCTGGCGCAGGATGAATTCACACTGCCCAACATTCACTACCCCAAGATCATCAACATGCTGCTGCTTTGCATTTCCCGCAAAAAGTATGCGGCAGAGGCGGCGTTCTCCGGGGAACAGCAGACCGTCCTGCAGGCCAGTGCGGAATACAAGTTTATCTGCCGTCTGCACTGCAGGCTGCCGGAACATTTCCGGCAGGCCGTTCAGGAAAACGAGATGCTGATGCTGACGGCGCTGCTGCTCTGCTTTGAGGACGAAAACTTCTGCCTGCAGCGCTCCGCTGCCGGGACGTTTTGTGTACAGAAGGCACAGGAATTTGCCCAATATCTGCAGCGGTATTTTGACATCAGGAGCAGCCTCTTTGACGAGACGTTCTACCGCGGAATCGCATCCATCTTCTACCGCCTGCAGAATCAGCGGCAGTTTTCCGTTATCAACGACCGTGAAGCCACCAGCGGCGTCAGCCGTCTGGGCATTGGCACCGGCAACCTCTGCCTGGGGTTTGCCCGCTTTTTTGAAGAAAATTTCGGGTTTGCGCTGGAACAGAACGATGCGCTGGAAAGCTTCTACATCCTGAACTCCATCATAAGCCGGATGCCCCGGCATTATTACTGCCCCCGCGTTCTTGTGGTGTCGGAATTCGGCGTCAGCTGTGCCCAGTCGGTGGCAGCCCGGCTACAGATGTACTATGCAGACCAGCTGGGGACCGTGAAATCCAGCAGTTTTAAAAACCTGCTCCGCATGGATCTGGCTGGGTGGGATTTGCTGCTGACCGATATGAGCCGCAAAAAGACCAGGCGCTACCTGAAGGACCTCCCCATTCCGGTGCTGACCATTGAATTCACGCTGAAATATGCTTCCTGCCCGGAACTGGACATCTGGTTGGAGACCCATCGGCAGGATATGGAAACGGCAGTGCTGAACGACCACTGTTTCTACCGCACCAGGCTGCCGGACAAAGAAGCGGTATTCCGCTGGCTGGTGCAGCATTTTGCGGGTGGACCGGAACTGCAGGGCCTCAGCCTGGAAGAGGAACTGCACCGGAATGACCGCCTGATGAATCAGCAGCGGAAGAACAGCCTGGTTTTTCTGCCGGTACTGCTGGCGGAGAACTGCAAACCCCGCATTGCAGTGCTGATCAATGACCATCCGTTTTTGTGGAACGACCAGCCTGCACAGATCTTTATTTTTTACGAGCATCCCCGCTCCCGCACGCAGGAGCGCATCCTTTCGGTGATCCTGCACAAGCTGCTGTATATGTCGCCGCAGACCCGTACCGATCTGCTGGAAAGCCAGCTGGAGAACCCTTTGCTGGTGCTGTACCCCAATGAATAAGGAACGCGGTGTTCCGGAACAGAACGAGCCCAAAAGGAAGGGGCTGTTGTACGTACCTGTACAGCGGCCCCTTTTTTGCAGGCGAAAAACGTTGAAATGTTACGAAATTGATTCAACCTTGTTGCAACTTTTTGGACTATAACGAAATTTGTACCTGCTATAATAGAGCCAACAGAAAAGCCTGCATCCCTGTCGGCCGACACAAGAGGCTGTTCTTTGATCGCGGCAGAACCCCTGTTCTGCCAAACACGAGCAAGAAAGGAGCGAAGAAAACTATGTTTTCAATTCCTCAAATGGTCTTGGTCACGCTGTGGTTCACATTCTACAACCTGCTGACCTCCGGCACCGGTCTGGGCCTTGCGGCCGGCGGTGTTGTGCTGAACGGTCTGGTGGTTGGTGCAATCATGGGGGACATTTCCACTGGCTTCTACCTGGGCGGCACCTATGAGCTGATGAACATCGGCCTGAACCCCCTGGGCGGTTCCACCGTACCCAACTACAACATGGGTGTTGTGGTTGGTGTGGCATTCGGCGCTGTGGCCGGTGTGGAAACCGGCATGGCCGTTGGCATCGTGGTGGCTACTCTCGCTTCCACGCTGGACGTTCTGGCAAAAATGGTCGGCTCGTTCTTCCTGCATAAGGCACAGGATGCGGTTGGCAAAAAGAACATCAAGGGCGCTATGAACTGGATACGCCTGGGCTTCTGGCCTCGCATCCTGCTGGACGCCACCATTCCTCTGATCATCCTGTTTGCATTCGGTGCTCCGCTGGTGGAGGCCATCAACAGCGTGATCCCCGCGTGGCTGCTGTCCGGCTTTAAGACCGCCGGCAATATGCTGCCGGCCATCGGTTTTGCCATCCTGCTGCGTTCCATGAACATCAAGGGCAACTTCCAGTACGTCATCATCGGCTTTGTCCTGTACGCTTACCTCGGCATCGGCGCACTGGGCGCAGCCCTTGTGGGTGTGGCGCTGGCCATGATCGCATACCAGAACAACGTCCGCATTGCAGAAGCCCAGAATATGGGAGGTGTTGGTGATGAATAAACTGACAAAGAGCGATGTCCGCAGCGCGATGCTGCGCAGTATGTGTTACCAATGGCAGTCCTTCAACTACGAGACGATGCAGTCGCCGGGCTTTGCCCAGATGATCGCCCCGTCCATTGAAAAGATCTATGAGGGCGATGACGAGCTGATCTCCAAAAAGGTGGAGCAGTATCTGTCCACCTTCTACAATACCGAAAACACCATGGGCCAGATCATTCACGGTGCTGTGCTTGCACTGGAAGAGAGTGGTGTGGAGAACATCACCGATTCTGCAGTGGCTCTGCGTACCGGTCTGATGGGTCCGTTTGCAGGCCTGGGCGATTCGTTGTTCAAAGTCAGTTCCAAAGTCATTTTTGGTTCTCTGGCCGGTTATATGGCACTGGAAGGCTCTATTGTCGGCCTGATCCTGTGCATCATCCTCTGCCTGGTGTGCAATCTGTTCATCCGCTACTTCTTCTTTATGGAAGGCTACAAGCAGGGTGTCTCGTTCATCACCACCAAGCAGGATATGATCAAGGGCCTGACCGGCGCGGTTACCATCATGGGCCTTGTGGTGATTGGCTGCATGATCCCGTCCACCGTCAAGATCAAGATCCCCCTGACATTTGCCTATGGCGATGCCACCCAGTCGGTCCAGTCCATTCTGGACGCCATCTTCCCCTACCTGCTGCCCGTGCTGGTCACGTTTGGCGTCTACAAAGGCCTTGGCTCCAAGAAGATGACCACCGTGCGCATGGTCTGGCTGATCATCATCATTTGTATCGTGCTGAGCTTCTTCGGCATCCTGTAAATCGGAAAAGGTTAAAAGGAGTGTAATCTCATGGGAGTGTGTGCAATTCGTATTGATGAACGCCTTATTCACGGCCAGGTTGCCACGCTGTGGCAGGGCAGCTGGAATTGCAACCGGATCATGGTCATTGACACGAAGTCTGCCAATGACCCGATGCTCAAATCTGTTTTGAAAATCGCCTGCCCGACCGGTGTACGCCTGAGCGTGCTGGAGCCGGACACCGCTGCAGCCAACCTGCAAAGCGGCAAATACGGCAAGGAACGCATCACCATCGTCACCAAGACCCCCGGCAACCTGCTGCGGCTCATCGACCAGGGCTACCACCTGGAAAGTGACATCACGGTGGGCAACATGTCGGGCGGTTCCGGCAAAAAGAAGATCTGCAAGCACATCTCGGTAACGCCAGAGGATATCGAGGCGTTCCGCAAACTGGACGCCATGCAGTATCATCTTTATCAGCAGACTGTCCCGTCCGAAACGCCTGCTCCCTTTATGAAACACCTCGAAGACGCCCTGGCGCAGGGCTGACCCTGACCTGACCGGAGGTGGACTTTGCAGCATGAAAAAGTCCACCTTCTCTTTTTTCAAAAAACGACCGGAGAGGATGGATGTTCATGAGCCGAATGATCTCACAGAAGCGCTGCGGCCTGTTCAGCCGGCTGAAAGCACAGCCTGTCAGCAGCCTGTATCTGGGGCTGATGGTCTGCCTGTGCGGCGGCATTGCCGTTATTGCCAACCTTGCCGTACAGCACGTTCCGCTGGCCGCCCTGTATGCCGCAGGCACCGAGGCCCAGGACCTGGCAGTTTTGTCGCTGATCACACTGGTGCTGTGCATTGCAGGTGCAGGGGTGACCACAGCCGCGCTTGCACAGAAAAAGAAGAAAGGAGCATGAAAACATGACTGCATTCTGGGCTTCTCTCCCCTCCTGGGGCCGTTTTATCCTCATTCTGGTCGTGTTGGCCATCGGGTACGCATTCTGGATGACCGCGCGGTACAACGCGGTCAAAAAGAAAGTGCTTGCCATGCAGGAAGTGCTCAAACCGGGCGACATCGTGCTGACCCAGTCCGGGCTGTACGGGGTGCTGACCTCGCTGGAAAATACCACCGCGCACCTGCGGCTGACCAACGGTTTTGAGATCGTCATTGACCGTTTTTCCATCAAAGAACCCGCTGCCCCCGAGGCAGCCAGGGCGGCGCAGACCGTTCAGTAACGCCGCCCGCGATCGTATATGAGAAAGGAGCGGATGCGAATGTCCCAGGCCGCAAGTCAGCGCCGCGTCGGCACAAATCTGACGACGGGGCCAATTATGAAAAGCCTGCTTCTTTTTGCATTTCCCATTGTTCTGACAAACCTTGTCCAGCAGCTGTACTCCATGGTGGACCTGATCGTCATCGGCCAGTATGTGGGCAGTGTGGGCACCGTTGGCGTCAACACCGGCGGCGAGATGGCCGACCTGGTCAGCCCTGTTGCCATGGGCTTTGCCACCGCCGGGCAGATTTTTATTGCACAGCTGGTGGGTGCGGGCGATGACCGGCGCATCAAGCGCACAGTTGGCACCCTGCTGAGCTTTACCACCCTGCTGGCGGTCCTTCTGGCTGCAGCGGCGATCCTGTTCTGCCGCCCCATTCTGCAGCTGCTGAACTGCCCGCAGGAAGCACTGTTTGAGGCCGAATCTTACATGATCATCACGGCGCTGGGCTACCCGTTTATTTTTGGCTACAACGCCATTTGCGGCGTTTTGCGCGGCATGGGCGAGTCCAAACGGCCGCTGATCTTCATCCTGATCGCTGCCGCCATCAACATTGTGCTGGACATCGTGCTGGTGGCGGTGTTCCGTCTGGATGCCGCCGGTACGGCCATTGCCACCGCGCTTTCCCAGATGGGGTCCTGCGTGGCTGCCTTTATTTTTCTGTGGAAGCGCAGAGAGCATTTTGACTTTGAACTCAAGCCCAGCTACTTCCGCATGGACAAAGAGATCCTTGCGGTGCTGATCCGTCTGGGCATTCCGCAGGTCGTGCGCAGCATGTTTGTCCGCATTGGGATGCTGTGGGTCAACGCCAATGCCAACTCGTTCGGTCTGGTGGTGTCCGCCACCAACAGCGTTGGCAACAAGCTGCAGAAGTTCCTGGAAGTGTTCGTGCAGGGCATTGATACAGCTTCTGCCTCTATGGTGGGCCAGAACCTTGGCGCAAAGAAGATCGACCGCGCCGGCAAGACCACCCTCTGCACCTACATTGCCGCCACCTGCTGTGCTGCGGTTTCCAGCGCGCTGTGTCTGCTGATCCCCCACGAAATTTTCCGCCTGTTCACCACGGACGAAGCGGTAATCGAATTGGGTGCCACCTTCCTGCGCATCTTCATCCTGCATTTCTTCGCATCGGCGCTGACCGGTTCGTTCCAGGCTATGGTTACAGGCTGCGGCTTTGTGGAGCTGGGATTTATCCTCGGCCTGCTGGACGGCATCCTCTGCAAGATCGGCTTCAGTATGCTGTTCATGAATGTGTTCCGGATGGGCTACATCGGCCTGTGGTGGGGCGTTGCCTGCTCCCGCATTCTGCCAGGCTGCATCTGTGTGGGCTACTACCTCAGCGGCCGCTGGAAAACCCGCAGGCTGCTGGCCGATGAATGACCGGAAAGGAGCCTGCCCAATGTCGGATGCCAACCTGCAAGCCGTATTCTTTGATTTTGACGGCGTGATCTGCCAGACCGAGGTCTGCCGCTTGGATGCACTGGAAGTGCGCCTGCACGCACTGGGGCTGCATCCGGACCGGCGCGGACTGTACCGCATGGTCAGCGGCGGGCTGGGTAGCCGCGAAGCCGCCATGGATGCACTGCTGGGCAGCCAGCCCCTTTACTGGCAGCACCGGGAGGAGGTGCTGGCACGCCATCCCATCCGGTTCTGCTACCTGCAGCTGCTGACCCCCGGCCTGCCGGAGGTGCTGCACACCCTGCACTCTGCCGGGCTTGTGCTGGCAGTTGTTTCCAATTCCAGCGTGGAAGTGGTGGACGGGGCGCTGCAGCAATGCGGCATCCGGCCATATTTCCAGCAGATCTTTTCCGGCTGGCAGATCCCGCAGTGCAAGCCGGACCCCTACCTTTACCGTCAGGCCATGCAGGCCTTCGGCCTGTCGCCGGAAACCTGCCTTGTGGTGGAGGATTCTCCCGTTGGCATCTGTGCCGGACGGGGCGCAGGCCTGCCAGTGGCGGCCCTGCGGGACCGTGATGGCCTGATCGACCAAAATGAAGCAGACGTTGTTCTGCCCACGATCCAGAGCCTTTTACAGCTGCCGTGTGTGCAGCAATGCATCTGCAATTGAAAACGAGAGGAGTGTTTTTTATGCCTGGCGGCAGCCCCATTCCCAACCGGTATATCAAGTCTGACCTCAAATCCCACCGCATTCTGTGGGAGGAAGAGCGCCCCATCCGCTGGCCTTATATGAAGATTCTGCGGGAATACAGCACCCTGAAAGAGTTTTACCCGGAGATCAACCCCTATGTAGAAGTTTATAAAATGCGGGAGAACGTCTGGGCACTGTTTCAGGAGTCCATGGACGGTGCAGGCGATTTGTGGATGTATGTCATCAACGGTCCGGAGCGGGTGCTGCTGATCGACACCGGCTTTGGCGTTGGCGACCTGAAAGGCCTTGTGCAGCATTTGGTGGGCACGGAAAAAGAAATTCTTGTGGCCAATACCCACCACCACTACGACCACGCCTACGGCAATGCGCAGTTCGACCGCTGCTACTGCCATCAGGACGAAGCGTTCTCCATGCGCCGTACCATGAACCCCCACATCTGGGACTATCTTTTTGACGAAAACGGCAGGAACATCTACACCGAATTTGACCGCAGGGATATTATCCCCTACCGGGACTATGAGCTGATCCCCATTCCCACCGGCTACCGGTTCGACCTGGGCGGCGGCTATGAGGTGGAAGCCATTCCGCTGCGGGGCCACTCTGCCGGGCAGTGTGCTTATCTTGACCACCACAACCACATCATTTTTACGGGTGACATTGGCGGCGCGGGCCGCAAATACGAAGGCGACCCCTGCGCCGACAACTGTACCATTGAAACGCTGTGGCGGGATATGCAGGTGGTAGTGAGCCGCCTGGACGAGATCGAGGCCATGTTCCCCGGCCACGGGATGCTGGATGTGACCAGCAGCCTGCTGCGCTATGAGCTGGATGCGCTGGACCGCATCATGAAGAACCCGGAAAACGCCGATTCCATCAAGACCGTTGTGCGCAATGGCCAGGAACAGGTGCAGTATGCCATGAACATCCACCAGGGCACGGCGGTCAAGTACAACCTGACCAACGTGTTCCGCCAGACGCCCTACCGGCGCTGAGACCACAGGAGGAAGCTGCCATGCAAATCGGCTGCCAGCAATTCTGCATTGACCCGCCGTTCCCGGTGAACCGGATGCTGCGGGAAGAAAAGCATCAGGCCGTGTCCGGCCACCTGTACTGCCGCATTGCTGCGCTGTACCCGGAAAACGACCTGCCATTTTATCACGTTTCTATCGACACGGTGGAGTTGTGGAAGGACCGTGAGGACCGCATCACGCAGGTCATCACGGAAGCGCTGGGCAGAGACATTCACTGCATCTGCTCGTCCACCCACTCGCACAACTGCCCCTGCATGACCACCGATGATGCCTATGTGGACTATGTGCTTGATGTGATCCGGCAGGGCGTGGCGGAGATCCCGCTGCACACCTACCGGGAGGTGCAGTATCAGTACCAGTACCGCTATTTTGACAAGGTAGGCAAAAGCCGGGTCATGGACTACGTTACCCCACACCTCTACGCCGAGACCCTGTCGCTTTACGGGGACGGCAGGCGGGTGCTGACCTTTCTGATGCACAACATCCACCCCACCACCAAAGAACTTTGGGTCGGCGACTTTACCGCGGAATATCCCGGCTACTGCATCGAGCAGTTGCGGCAGGAGTACCCCGGCGAGTTCTTTACCTTCCCGCTGGGACCTGCGGGCGACACCAGCCCCCATTTTGTGCGGAAAGACCGCTCGTATGAAGAAATGATCCGTCTGGCCGAACTGCTGCGGCAGGAGTTTGATGCCCAGCTCAAGACCCAGTGCCCGGAAGCACGGAAACCGGTGCATCTGCGCTTTGAGCATACCACATTTCCCAAGGACCTGGTGCCCGTGGAGCGCAGCCGGGTGGAAATTCCCGCCCGGCCCAACGCCGATGAGCAGAAGGTGCTGGCCCGGCTGGACGGCACTGCCCCGCAGCATCCCCGCCGGGAGCTGCGCCCATTTGAGCGGGTGGACGAATACCATGTCTCCCACCTGATTTTCTCGAAGGAGTATTCCATCATTTTTGAGCCGTTTGAGCTGTACAGCGAATATTACGGTGCAGTCAACAAGAGCCGCTGCTCCATTGCCACCATCTCCAACGGGTTTGAACACTACCTGACCGGCTGGTATCTCCGCCGTTTGTCCATCCACGGGTCACTGAACGGCTTTTCGGACCGGATGCGCAGGCAGCTCTGGGAAATCCTGGGCCGCTGGAGCTGCCAAGAAGCACTTTTATGGGAGGACCATGAAGCATGAAAATTCTGATCATCAGCCACGGAGACTTTGCTGCCGGAATGTGCAGCACCCTCCGAACCTTTTTTGGGGCGGACAATGTTTACTCCGCCTGCGTTACCCCGGAGGGCGGCACCGGTGATATGATGGAGACTGCCCGGCGTTACCTGGAGGAATGGGGTGAAGAGCAGGTGGTGATCTGCTCGGATCTGAAATGCGGCAGTGCAAATCAGACGGCGTATCCGCTGATTGCCCGCCCCAATACATTTTTGGTTGCCGGGGTGAACTTGAGCGTGCTGCTGCAGCTGCAGATGGAGGATCATGTGACCGCCGAAAGCCTGCAGGAGATCCTGGACAATGCACGGGAGGACCTGGTTCTGATGAACGCCCTTGTGCTGGATGCCGACTGCGAAGAGGACGAGTAAAAAATGCAGAATGCCCGCTCACCCGAGAACGTCTCAGGCGAGCGGGCATTTTTTCGGCACGTTCAATGGATGCTTGCAGCCGTGCAGCTGCAGAGCCGGAACGTGATTTACGTTGTAGTGGCTGCAGTGCCCGGCTCTGGGTCTACCGGGTTATGGCCTGCCATCACCAGCACATCGTCCTGCCCATCCACAGTCTTATTGCGTTGATTGCAAAAAAGAAAAAGCTGTTGCCGCTTCCGCCATCGTTCACACGATGCCGGAAGGGATAACAGCCCTTTCCCTGAAATCATTTTTTATATTGGATGCTGTCTTTCTCGGTGATCTTGCGCAGCACCTTGCAGGGGTTGCCCACGGCCACCACCCCGGCGGGAATGTCCCTGGCCACCACGCTTCCGGCACCGATGACGGTGCCTTCCCCGATGGTGACGCCGGGCAGAATGGTCACGTTGCCGCCCAGCCAGACGTTATCCCCCAGCGTGATAGGCTTGCACAACTCCAGCCCGCTGTTGCGCTCCTGAGGCAGCATGGGGTGGATGGCGGTGTACATGCCGCAGTTCGGGCCGATGAAGCAGTGCTCTCCAAGGGTAATCTTGGCGCAGTCCATCAGGTAAGCGCCGTGGTTGATATAGGTCCCTGCCCCGATGCTGCAGTTGGAACCGTAGTCGGTGTAGAAGTGCGGCAGGATCACCACATCCTCGGCCATGCCGGGCAGCAGCTTGTGCAGCAGCTCTGCCCGCTTTGCCTTTTCAGAAGGGCGGGTCTGATTGAACTCTGTATAAAGTTCCTCTGCTTTTTCGCGCTCGGCGCACAGTTCCGGGTCAAAATTGGCATCGTACCACAGGCCCGCTTCCCATTTTTCGCGTTCAGTCATTGCTTGTTTCTCCGTTTACAGGGTGTCTCCGCTGGGCAGCTGGTTCCACAGGCGGTAATACACGCCCTTGTGTTCCAGCAGCTGGGCATGGGTGCCTTCTTCCACAATGCCCTCTTCGCCCAGCACCAGGATGCGGTCGTAATCTTTGATGGTGGTCAGGCGGTGGGCAATGGTCAGGGTGGTGCGGCCATGGGCCAGCTTTTCCAGGCTTTGGCCCACCAGGATCTCGCTCTCGTTGCCCAGGGCGCTGGTGGCTTCGTCCAGAATCAGAATGAGCGGATTCTTCAGAAATACCCGGGCAATGGCAATGCGCTGTTTCTGGCCGCCGGAAAGCTTCACGCCGCGCTCACCCACGTAGGTGTCAAAGCCGTCTTTCAGGGCAAGGATGAATTTTTCGGCACCGGCTAGGCGGGCGGCTTCCAGAATTTCATCCCGGGTGGCACCGGGCTTGCCGTAGGCAATGTTCTGGGCCACCGTGCCGCTGAACAGGTACACGTCCTGCTGCACAATGCCAATGTCATCGCGCAGGCTCTTGAGGGTGACATGGCGGATGTCCTGTCCGTCAATGAGGATGCGGCCGCTGGTCACCTCGTAAAAGCGGGGGATCAGGTTGCATAGGGTGGTCTTGCCGCCGCCGGAAGCACCCACCAGCGCCAGCCGCTCTCCGGCGCGGATGTTCAGGCTGACGTTGTGCAGCACCTTGTTGTGGTCGTCCGGGTACTCAAAGCTGACGTTTTCAAACCGGATCTCGCCGAATCTCGCCGGGGCCGGGCTGCAGGGGCACGGCGTCCGGGGCGTCCTGAAAGGTCACCGGGGTGTCTATAATCTCGGCAAAGCGCTCGATGCCGGTTATGCCGCGCTGGAACTGCTCCGCAAATTCCACAATGCGGCGGATGGTGGCGATGAGAGTGGTGACATAGAGCATGTAGGCCACCATATCGCCCGGGGTGATCTTGCCGTACACCAGCGAAAGGCCGCCCGCCAGGATCACCACCAAATACATCAGGCCGTCAAACAGGCGGGTGGAGGTGTTGAAGGCACCCATGGCATAGAGTAGCCAAGGGTCTTGATCTGCTCGAAATCCTGGTTGCCCTTGGCAAACTTTTCCCGCTCCTGGTCCTCGGCGGCAAAGGCCTTGACCACACCCTGCCCCAGCAGACTGTCCTCGATGGTGGAGTTCAGCTCACCAATCTGCACCCGCTGCTGGCGGAACCGCGCCCGCAGACGTCCGTTCAGGTAGACCGACACCACGCCCATCAGCGGCACGCAGGCAAACACTGCCAGCGTCAGCGGGATGCTGGCACGGCACAGGATGACAAAGGACGACACGATCTTGATGCCCGCAATGAAAAACTCCTCCGGGCAGTGGTGGGCAAACTCGGTCACATCGAACAGGTCGTTGGTGATGCGGCCCATGATGGTGCCCACTTTGGTGTTGTTGTAATAGGTGTAGTCCAGCCGCAGCAGGTGGTCAAAGGCATCGCGGCGCATATCGGTTTCAATGTGCACGCCCATGATGTGGCCGATGATGGACATATAATACTGGGCGGCACCGTCAATGATGCGCAGCACTCGAAAATCCTTCGTGGTGTTGCACAGGTTGTACGCCGCACGGGGAGAGATCACCAAAAGTTGGGCGATCTCCTCTACCCGGTAAACAAGAGGTTCGTGCTTGGCTGCTTTGGTCTGGTCAGAAGATTCAATGGCAGGGGATTTAGACATCTCCATTGTAGCGAGGTTCGAGTCCATTTGCAAGGATTTATTCGTATAATCTTTATATTTCACATTTTCGGTCATGTCAGGCCGATTCATATTCATAGGCAGACCTCCAATTCCTTGTAACCGAACGCCTGTAACCGGGCAGGAAAACGCTCTTTTTCTGCACACAAGGCATCCGGTGGGCTTTATACTTTTTCTTATCTTTTTAAGGTTACATGGTTACAGAAAGAGGAAAACGCCGCAGTTGTGCGGCTTTTGCGCCGTAACTGAGGTGTAACCGAACCTGTAACCAGACGTGTAACTACTATCCATCAGAAGGGAAAGTCCAGTTGCTCGGCTTCCGTATCCGTTATTTCGGAGAAATCTTCAGCCCCGGTTTCGGGGCTGGTTACGCGCTCCCAGCCTTTCTGAACGCCGTACTTCGGGTAACGCTTGGCGGTCTTGTGCGCCTGCCAGCCTTTGATATCGCTGCGCGAAATTCCCGTGTTCATGATCTCACAGATAGCGCGGGTCTCCCACTCTGCCGGGATGTTTGTGTTGCCCAGCGCTTCCGCATAAAGCTGCTTGGAACACACCCGGTCACCCGTGTAGTCCTCCAGAAAGGCGTAGATCATGCCAGCCTGCGCATCCTCCTGCATGAAGTCCTGCTGGTGGGCGTGCAGCGTTTCCTGCATGGCAGGGCTGAACGCCAGCTTGTAATTACCGCTGTTGTAGATGGTCATGGCTTCTGCCCAAAGCTGGTCGATATAAGCACGGGATTCAGCTTCATTGTCCAGAATGTGAACTTCGGCCAGTTCCGCATCCACCGGAACAGGGATGAAGCGGCGGTTGCCCGTGCGGTCACGGGGCAAAAAATCCTGTCGATTGGTCGTGCCAGCAAAGACGCACTGGCGCAGACGGTCAGCAGGATGGGTCTCATAGGGAACTTTATAGGTTTCCTTCTGTTTACTGAGGAAACTCTTGATTTCCTCGATGCTCTTGGCGTTGGCAGTGGCGATCATCTCTGACATTTCGATGATCCAGTGACCTTGCAATTTGCGGTACACATTGTCGTCGTCCAGCCGACGCAGGTCATCCGAAAACCATTCATCCTTGACTGCCAGCAGTCGAAAAAAGGTGGACTTCCCCGGGTCTCGCCTGTCGGCTCGGTCGGTGCTTCAAAATGCCTGCAGCATTTTGAGGTCGCCACTGGCGACCCGCACCCTTGCCCGCCCACCAGACAGAGCATGGTTTCAAATTTGCATCCCGGCTGGAATACCCGCTTGATGGCTCCCAGCAGGAAGATCTTCATGGCTTCGCAAGTGTATTCGTCCTCCGCAGCACCGAGGAAATGATGCAGGACATGGGGAATCCGTTCAGTCCCATCCCATTTCAGACTGTTCAGATAATCCCGGATGGGGTGGTAGCGATTCTCGTTGGCAACGATGCGGATGGCGGATTCGATCTTCTTCTCGCTGGAAATACCGTATTTCTCCATTCTCCGCAGGATATACTTCATGTCGGTGTCGTTCAGGGGCTTGCCGGAGCGGGGCCAGCCCACAGGCTTTACGATGTCGATGCGCTCGCTCAACAGGTTCAGCCGGATGGCATCGGCAAGCACATGGTCGTTCTGCAAAATCGTGATGCAGTTTTGGATCGTCCGCTGGATCTCTCCGTTGGAGTGCTTGGTCAGCATTTCTTTTACGTCCGCAACGGTTCTGCGACAGTTTACCTCATGTAGACAAATTGTCCACATGAGGTGAGCCGTAACGCATAAGGTTTTTCTGGTGAATGACGCTTTGTGTCATTCACCACATCAACTGGCCATTTTGACCAGTTGATATTGGGTGCGCCGTTCTCCCTGCATGGCTTTCCTGCCCCCTCTCGGCGGCGTTTTCCGGCTCTCCTTCTCAGGGTCATCGCCGGGTATCCCATGCAGACGGTCATGCGGTTTTCAAGGTGCGGTGCTGGATTTGGCAATAAAAAATCGCCACACAACAACCTGAACCTGACCATCCTTTCCGGGATGGCCTTGGTTCGGGTTTGCTATGTAGCGATAAGAAAGTCAAAAACTTGCTCCGGCTCCTTCGGGAGCCGAGCTGGAACTCTAAGTAAATATGTTATATTATAGCAGTTTGCGTTTTTAATGCACAAGCAACATCCGCAAACTGCATATCGCAAAGATGCTGTTTTGGTAGGCACTATTTTTGAAAATTGCGATAAATTGTTGGAATAGGTTACCACAAAAATCGAGCCATGTCAACGTGAACTTGTCGGGGCGAGGTCCCTCCATCTTGCTGCGCAAGACCGTTCTGTCGCTTAAAAGCCCCACTGGGGCTTTCATTGCTCCGCTCCACTGCGCAAACGCGAACTTTTGAGAACACGCTGATTTCGGCAGCTTGCAAGAAAACACAAGGAAAACTTTGGTAAAAAGAGAGAGGGCCGGACGGTGCCAGCCCTCTTGACAGAATTATGAGATGCTCAAAAATTTCTGCTGCTTTTATTGCGGTTTTCAAAAATAGCGCCGAACAGAACGACATATTTACGATATGCAGTTTGCGCATACTACTGCGGTGGGAAAATAGAATCAGGCAAAAGGATAAAGTGACGGCAGGAAAAATACGGACACGACAATGAGGATGAGCGCCAGCGGGGTACCACACTTGAGATAATCCTTCAAGGTGTATCCGCCCGGCTCGATGATCATGATCTGGCAGGGAGCTGCCATGGGGGTCATGATGGACACACAGCTGGCTGTGATCACGCCGACCACGGCAGCACGGGGGTCTACGCCCATGCGGATACAGGCGGAAGTGACCAGTGGGATGAAGATGGTCAGGGTAGCCAGATTGGACATGACCTGTGTCAGAATGAAGGGAACAAGGAAGAACACCAGCATAATGATGTACGGATTGGTGGTATCGCCCAGCAGGCGGATCATCCAGTCTGCCACCACATCGCCTGCACCGGTGGTCTGGATGGCGTCCGACAGAGCCAGCACACCGGCAAACAGGAAAATGGTCGGCTGGTGGATGGAGTTGAGGGCTTCCTTCTCGGTCAGCACACCCGTCAACACCAGAGCGGCAGCGCCGATGCAGGAAGTGAGATACATCTTGACACCAATGACATTTTCCAGCAGCATCATTGCAATGGAGACCAGAACGATCAGGACAGCCAGTTTGCGCTTGAAGGGGCTGAGTTTTTCGCTCTCAGAAGCCGTATGCGCTGCATCTGAAAACTGCTCGTTGGGAATATCCGGCATCAGCTTATAGCCAATAAAGGTCATGTACAGGATGGCAATGGTCAGCATCGGGATGCGCGCAATGGTGAAATCCCAGATGTGCAGCGGTGTCGGTGCGCCGGCCTGCATCATGACATCGTTCCATGCCATGTTGGAAGCACCCTGACCGAGAAAGGTCATCTGGGTGGCAATGTTGGCACAGGCCATAGAAGGATACAGCAGCTTGCTGCGGCTCACGCCGATGTCGTTCGCAATGCCTACCAGCAGCGGGATCATGATAGCGGCAGTTGCGGTGGCACTGGTGATGGCGCCCAGAAACGCACCTGCCACGCAGGAAAGAAAGATCAGCATCCGCATATTGTCCTTGTAGCGGATGACCAGACTCTGGGCTTTGTCAATCAGGGGCGTTTTGGTCAGCCCTGCACCGATGACGAACATGGCTACGAACATGACCACGTTCGTGTTGATGAAGCCGCCAAAGGCCTCGGCAGGGGTCTTGATGCCGGTGAGGATCAGCGCCAGAATGATGCCGGTAGAAATGACCGAGAACGGGACTTTACCGGATACAAAGGCGATGATCGTTACAAGCAGGATGACCAGTGTGATCTCCAATGGGCTCATTTGGGTTGTCCTCCTGTGGATTACTTCCACCTTGCAGATGCAAAGCAGTGGCACTTGAATGTTTATATTTGATAATGTATCCAATAAACAAGAAAAGAATACACCGAAAGACCACGCTTGTCAAGGGATTTGTTATACTTTTGTCGAAAAATACAATTTTCCAAAGGAACTTTATATAAGGTGTGTAGAACAAAAAGAACGGGAAAGATCGTCTTTGTCTGCATTTCCTTCCAGGAACAAATAACGCCCCGGAACCCTTTGCGCGGAAAAGGGTTCCGGGGCAAATTGCGGAGAACAAATACGTGGCAAATTAAGCTGAGCAAGAAACTTAGGGTAAGAAAAACGATTTAGGAGAATCGTATGAAAGGAAATAATGAGTGAAGTCTGTCCCCCGCTGATAGGATATCCGGATTACTTAATAAAGCCGACGTGCTTGCAGATCTCTTCGATGGCCTTTTCCTTGCGCTCATTGAAGATGACCTTGTTCTCTTCGAACAGGTTGCGGCCTTCGGCGTCAATGGAGACGATCAGGGGGCCGAACTCGTTGACGTGGCAGTGCCACAGAGTTTCCGGCATACCGAGGTCACGCCACTGGGCCTCGACGATCTCCTCCACCTCGGTGGCAGCCACAACGGCGTTACCGGCAGGGAAGACACAGTGGATGGCACCGAACTCCTTGCAGGCGCGCTCGGTGTTGGGGCCCATGCCGCCCTTGCCCACGATGACGCGGACACCGGACTTCTGCACGAACTCATACTCGAACTTCTCCATGCGCATGGAGGTGGTGGGACCCACAGACACCATCTCGAACTTGTCGTTCTCCAGCGGGCGGATGATGGGGCCGGCGTGGAAGATGGCTGCGTCCTTGACGTCCACAGGCAGCGGGCGGCCCTCTTCCACGAGGCGGCGGTGCGCCACGTCACGGCAGGTGGTCAGGTCGCCGTTCAGGTAAACGACATCACCGATATGGATGTCCTTCAGGTCCTCTGCGGAGACCGGAGTAGTAAGGATCTTCTTTCCGTCTTTAATGGTCAGCATTACAAAGTCACCCCCGAATGAGTATCAATGGTGTAGTTCAGATCTTTATCAAAAATGATGTGGCCGCGGCGATGGCTCCAGCAGCCCACGTTGACGGCAACGCCAATGGCAGAAGGATGGCGGGCAGTGTTCTCAATGTGTACGCCCATGACGGAGTACTTGCCGCCCATGCCCTGAGGACCAAGGCCGATGGAGTTGATGCCGTCTTCCAGCAGCTTCTCCATATAGGCTGCGCGCTCGTTCTCGTTGTGGCTGCCCAGAGGACGCATCAGAGCCTTCTTGGACAGCAGAGCGGCGGTCTCAACAGAGGTGGCAACGCCCACGCCCACCAGCAGCGGAGGGCAGGCGTTGATGCCGTAGCTGGTCATGACATCCATGACGAACTTGGTCACGCCTTCGTAACCTGCACCGGGCATCAGAACCATAGCCTTGCCCGGCAGGGTGCAGCCGCCGCCTGCCATATAGGCGTAGATCTCGCACTTGTCACTGTTCGGGATGATATCCCACCAGACGGTAGGGGTGCCTTTGCCGACGTTGCGGCCGGTGTTGAACTCATCGAAGGTCTCAACACTGTTGTGGCGCAGGGGCGCTTCGAAGGTGGACTTGACCACAGCCTCCTTCAGCAGACCCTCCACCTCGCCGATGAGGGGGAAGTTCACACCGCACTTTACCCAGAACTGCAGCACACCGGTGTCCTGGCAGCTGGGGCGATTCAGCTCCTTGGCCAGCTTCTGGTTCCGCTTCATGGTCTCATAAATGACCTTGGACAGCGGTGCGTCCTCCTGTGCGCCCAGCTCATCGAGCTTGGCAATGATGTCGTCCGGCAGCACCTTGGCGATATGGCTCACAAAGTTCGCCATATAGGTCGTCATCTGCTGCACCTGTTCCTGTTTGTTCATTCCATTTCCTCCTTGAATGATTTGGCTTTGGTACATTTGTGCGTTTGCTTCACTTATTCAACGCTCTGCCCGTATTACTGCGGGAAGAACGGAAATGTGATGGGAAGGATCACCATGCTGACAACCGTTGCGATGAGGATGAGGGGCAGGCCAGCCTTGGCATAATCCTTGAAGGTGTAACCGCCGGCGGAAACCACCATGGTGTTGGCGGGCATACCGATGGGCGTTGCGTAAGCGCAGGAGCCGCCGATGACACAAGCCATCAGGACTGCGCGGGGGTCGGCACCCATGCCCTGTGCGATGCTCAGGCAGATGGGAACCATCAGAGCGGTGGTTGCGGTGTTGGACATGAAGTTGGTCATGACGCAGCAGAGCAGGAAGACCACCAGAGTCAGGACGTAGGGAGAGGGATTCTCGCCCAGAGCGCCGATGACGATGTTTGCGATCTCTGCGCCTGCGCCGGTCTTATCCAGTGCAGAGGCCAGAGACAGCGTACCGCCGAAGAGGAAGATGGTCTTGAGGTCGATGGACTTCAGGGCATCCTTCTCGGAGATGACACCGGTGAGGATCAGAGCCAGCGCACCGATACAGCCGGTGATGCAGAGTTTGATGCCGATCTGCTTTTCAAAAATCATGCCCAACAGGGTGAGCACGAGGATAACGAGGGAGAGCACCTGTTTCCACTTGGGAACATTGCTGAAGTCCTGCTCGCCGCTGAAGGAGTCATCATCGGAGACGGGGTGGTTGGGCAGCAGCTTCATGCCAAGGGTGGCGTAGAAGAGGATGCCGGCGGCGAGGATGGGTAGGCCCACGATGGCGTACTCGAAGAAGCCGAAGGACATCCCAATCTCACCCAGAGCGCTCTGGGCGATGAGGTTGCCCGGTGCGCCGATGAGGGAAAGGTTGCCGCCCATGGCCGCTGCAAACACCAGCGGCATCAGCAGCTTGGAGCGGGCATAGCCGGACTTTGCCGCAATGCCGATGACCACGGGGATCAGGACGGCGGCGGTGCCGGTGTTGGAGAGCACACCGCTCATCAGGCCAACGATGACCATGATAGCCACGATGAGGCTGCGTTCGGATCTGGCAAAGTGGGTGACGATGCCGCCGATCTTGTTGGCCATACCTGTTTCAAACAGGGCACCGCCGACGATGAACATGGCGACAAAGAGGATGACGTTGCTGTCGATGAAGCCCGCAAAAGCAGTCTTGATGTCCAGAACGCCGGTGACGACCAGACCGATACAGACGATCATGGACGTTACGCCGAGGGGGATCTTCTCAAACACGAACATGACGACCGCGAAGAGAAGAAAGAGTAGGGTGATGGTTGCTGCTGACATACCGGGGAATCCTCCTTTAATGAAATATAATGTATCCATTTTATCAGAGCAAAACAGCCCTGACTTTCGGAACGCCCCAGCTGCACCTCGTTGTGCAGAGTCTTTGCCGCCGTGCTGTGCCCTCACAGCCCTTTTTCGTTCTGGAAGGATCTGCCCGGAACCTTAGAATTCCGGGAATCTCGGCAGCGTCTTTTTTGAATTTTTATATCTAATCTTTGATAATGTATCCACTTGACGACACGAGAATACACCCAAAACAAAGAATTGTCAATCCCTTTTTTCGAGTTTTGTCGCATTGCACGGATTATGTACCAATTTTTGTGCACGCCAGACAAACAGTAGGATACAAGAAGACCCCGCTCTACCGCTTTCTGCAAAAAAACGCGCGTTCTCCATCTGTTTTGGAGAACGCACGTTTTATCCTTCTTTTATTCCAGCCGCTTTTTGAAATACCCCTCGGCACAGTAAATGGCACCGCAGGGATTATGCGCCAGAACGCGATCCTTGGCCACCAGCGTTGTGACCATGGCGTCCGAATACTTATAAAACATCGAGTCGTGTCCCACACAAAGTCCGACCTCAATGTTGAAATCGGTGTGCTGTTCGTTCAGAAGCTTTGCCTGTGCGATGGGGTTGCACATGGCCTCAAATTCGCCGGGGTGGATCTTGACCTCTTCCGGGATGCCCACTTCTTCCTTGGAGATGCCGCCGGTCTTGCAGATGACCGACACCACCTCAAACCCCTGCGCACGGAGCAGGTCGGCCACGATGCGGGCTTCCTTCCGCAGACCTTTGCAGAATGCAAGACCCAGCTTGTGGTAGCCCATCCGCTTGCAGAACTCCACCGTCTCCTTCAGGCGAGGCCATTGACAGTAGCCCAGCCCCTCAATGGCCGAACAGTTGACGTAGAAATCGTGATTCTCAGGCAGATCATAGCCGACGCGGGCGGCCTCCATCACCGAAGCATTCCGCATAGGGCAGTTTTTGGGCATCTTTTCCGGTGCGTTGTTGGCGCAGGCCAGAACCGTACAGTTCGCACAGGTATACATTGTCTTGTCCTCCTTGATCTTATAAATAATAGGTCAGCGCATCATCCATACTGCGGTAGATGTGTTTTTCCATTTCAGCTCGCGCGGTCAGCGCATCCCGTGCTTCCAGCGCCGCATAGATCTTTTTATGCTCGCTCTGGGAGTTGAGGGCATAGTCCAACTCGCTCATTTCCACACCAACGGACAGACCGTTCCACAGCTCCGAGAGAAGATTGCGCATTTTTTCATTGCCGGAAGCTTCCCAGATCTCAAAATGGAAGGACTGGTTGTAGTCAGCATAATTTCCGGCCTGCTGATGAGAAAGAGCCTCCTCTGCAGTATCCACGCAGTTTTTGATCTTGGACAGGTCGGCATTGTTCTGGCAGCAGAGCATACAGGCGGTGCCTTCCAGCGCAGCGCGCAGCTGGTAGTGCTCCCGGATGGTCCTTTCCGTTACGCCCAGCACAATGGCACACTTGTTTTGCTTGACTTCCAGCAGACCGTCACGGGCAAGGATCTGAAAGGCCTCCCGCACCGGCGTGACCGACACGCCGAGTTCCTGTGCGGTGTTTTCCAGCGTGAGTTCTGCGCCCTCCGGGATACTTTTTGAGATAATGGCTTTCCGCAAAGCGGAAGCTACCCGCTCGCGGGCGGGCAGCAGCTTAATGGGTTTCAGTCCCAGCATATTGACTCCTTATCGTTAAAATCAGATGCAGCAGTTCTTCTTCATAGGTGTTCCATGCATCCAGCACATCAGGGGAACCCTGACGGTCCAGCATCAGCAGGCGGGACAGCCGGTCGTTCACCGGCGCAGGACGTGCGCTCACGGCAAAGGCAATGTAGGTCTCCTGAATGCTCTCCAGCAGCTTGCGGTGCAGCGGATAGGGCAGGACGGTCCGCAGGGTACGGTGCTGCAGCATCTCGCCGCCTGCCAACATAGCATCCTGCGGCAGCGCACGCATAGCCTGCCGTTCCAACTGAGCACCTAACGCCAGAATCTGCCGCAGGGCATCTTCGTTCAAATCAGCAGCTTTTACATGGTTGTTGGGCAGGCGGATGATAAGACCCTGATATTCAAGGATCATCAAGGCCTCCCGCACCGGCATCCGGGAGACACCGAGACTCTCTGCCAGTTCGTTCTGGGTCATTTCAGTGCCCGCCGGGATCTGCCCAGATAAAATGGCCTGCTGCAGGGCTTCCACCACACCGCCGTTTTTCTTCTGGATGCCGATATATTCCATAGAGCCCTCCGTGCAAATGTCTTTTTTATATTGTATCCAATTTTGAAGTGAAAAGCAAGACTTCCTTCATGACAAACAAAAATATCCGGCAGATTCTTTATGAAAAATCTGCCGGATATAGACCAGATGCCCTTGGGGTGTTCCATTCTGAAAAATTGCAGGGCAAATGCAAGCTGTGTTAACTGTTATGTAACCTTGTCAATCAATCTTCCATTCTTCCATGGTCACAGCCAAGTGACAGGTAGTGCTCAATCTCCCCTCTCAGCACAAGCTGAGCATACTCCAGCGGCTTATTGTACAGCAGCCAGTCCGGTTCTGCCCGCTGTGCCGGGGTGTTGCCGTATTCGTCCTCCACGGCGATGCAGTCGATGACAACGGTAAAGCCATCCGCAAACCGGGCTTCTACCCGGTTGGTGTCCATGTTGTAGCGGCAGGAAAGCAGTTTGTTCATAGGAAACCTCTTTCTATATTAAGGTGATGTCTGTTCGATTGTCCAAATCCCTGCCATGAATCGTAGTTGTTGATGTACATTTGATGCTTAGTCTGAACAGGCAAGATTGTAGCTGCCGTGTCGGGCTTGAACCCGGCCGTTTTTCCGGCTTTGCATAAAAACTCAATGCCTGTTTAAGGGGCTGATTTTGGCTCTGCACATTTTTGCACACTTTTTGCACACCGGAACGGCTGGATAGCGGATGCAAGAGGGAATAACAGGTGCAAAGGATGCAGTAGATGCAAAACGCAAATTTACGATAAAGCGATAAAAACAACGAATCTGCGTAATTCCGGAAATTGATGATTGTTGCACGTTGGTTTCTCTTAATCAGTGGGTCTAGGGTTCGAGTCCCTGAAGGTGCACCACAACAACAAAATCCGAACTTTTTTCCGATAGGAGAAGGGTTCGGATTTTTTATTTTCTTCAGAAATGACAATTCCGGCTTGTTCCCGACGGCTGTGTGTTCAAAACCTTATCAACAAAGCGGACTTGATTCTGAACGGCAACCCGGAGGAATATTTGAAAAACGTAACCGGGAGCCATGGGTTAGAAGATTAAGAGAAATGCCGTTCCAAAAGCAACTGGAACGGCATTTCTTATCTTTCGATATTCGGCATCTTCTGTCCCCGAAGCTCCTGCCGGATGGCACGGAACTGCTCCGGCACATCCGCATCGGTCATCGCACCGGGAACATCCACTGTCCCAGCGGCTTTGGCGGCTTCATAGAACCAGCATTTATACTCCACGGTCTCCAGCGTATGCTGTAACTGCTGGATCTGCTGGGTGAGTACCTCCCGCTGATGCCGGAACATTTCCAGCCGGATGTCAATGGTGTCGTCTCCCTGCATGGAAAGCTCAATATACTGCCGGATATCCTTGATGGACATTCCGGCTTTTTTCATGCAGCGGATGACCTGCAGCCACTCGAAGTCGTTTTCCCGGAACATCCGAATGCCGCCGGAGGAACGCTCCACAAAGGGAAGTAACCCTTCTTTGTCGTAGTAGCGCAGGGTGGAGGCAGGTACGCCCAGCTTTTGTGCCATTTCGCCTACGGTATAGATCATCTGAAACCTCCGTTTTTTCAAAAATCCCTTGACTTAAAGTGCGCTTTAAGTTGTATGATAAAATCAAACTTTATCAACATCATAATGCGGATGCACTCTGCTGTCAAGGAGGTTCCTATGAGCAAGAAGGTATTGATTTTGTCTGGCAGTCCCCGGAAGGGCGGCAACTCTGATATTCTATGCGATGAATTTCTGCGTGGAGCGCAGGATGCCGGGCACAAAGCAGAAAAGATCCGGGTCGCTGAGAAAAAGGTGGCTCCCTGTTCCGGCTGCTACTACTGCAGCACCCACGGCGGAGCCTGCGTCCACAAGGATGATATGGCAGACATCCTGCAAAAGATGATCGATGCCGATGTCATTGTGCTGGCAAGCCCGGTATACTTCTACTCCATCAGTGCCCAGTTGAAGGCAGTGATCGACCGTACCGTGGCACGGTGGCTTGAGGTCAAAGACAAGGAATTCTACTACATCACCACCATGGCAGACGAGGAAAAAGCCTCTGTGGATACTACGCTGGCCTGCTTCCGGGGCTATGCAGACTGTGTGGAAGGTGCCGTGGAAAAGGGAGTCCTTGTAGCAGGTGGCGTTTACGAGCCGGGTGCGGTGCGAAACACCTCTGCAATGGCACAGGCTTACGAGATGGGGAGGAACGTATAATGGCAGTGAAACAGACAGCAGGGCGGGATGCTCTGGGCGAATTTGCGCCAAAATTTGCGGAACTTAACGATGAAGTACTGTTCGGGCAGGTGTGGAGCCGAGAGGATAAACTCTCCCTCCGGGACCGCAGCCTTGTGACGGTGGTGGCACTGATGGCGCAGGGACTGACGGACTCCTCGTTTCGGTATCACCTGACGGCAGCGAAAAACAACGGTATTACCCGGACTGAGATTGCAGAGATCCTGACCCATGCGGCATTTTATGCAGGCTGGCCCAAGGCGTGGGCGGCTTTCCGCATGGCAAAGGAAGTCTGGGCAGAGGACGCTGCGGAGGATGCCAAAGCACAGCACCAGAGTGAAATGGTGTTCCCCATCGGCGCGCCCAACGACGGTTTTGCACAATATTTCAGCGGAAAAAGCTATCTGGCCCCTCTGTCCACCGCACAGGTTGGCATTTACAACGTCACCTTTGAGCCGGGCTGCCGGAACAACTGGCACATCCACCATGCTGCAAAGGGCGGTGGGCAGATTCTTGTCTGCGTGGCAGGCCGGGGCTACTATCAGGAATGGGGCAAAGCGCCGCAGGAGCTGCATCCGGGCGATGTGGTGAACATTCCCCCGGAGGTCAAGCACTGGCACGGTGCTGCACCCGATTGCTGGTTCTCTCATCTGGCAGTGGAAGTGCCCGGTGAGGGCACCTCCAACGAGTGGTGCGAGCCGGTGGCGGAGAAAACCTATGGGATACTGCGGTAACCTCTACGATATGTACAACAGGGAGTTCCCCGGCGGGAGCTTCCTGTTTTTCATTTCCTGCAAGATGAGCCTGTTCCGCCTGCCATGCGGCTGTCTGTAAGCAGACGTAAAAAAACAGCAAGGCTCCCGCCCGGAGGATCTGCCCCGGGTGGGAGCCTTTATTTCCCGGGATATTCAGGACAGTGGAAAAATTTTCAAAAAAGTTGCAAATCGTGCAGGAAATCTTCCTTGTAGTCCGTTTTATAAGATGGTATCATGACATTGATTTGCGCAGCTGACCCGGAGCAGGAACTCGCAGGTGGGATGATTTTTGCGGGTGCGGCGGGAAGGGCGCAGAGCGATGAACGCAGGAGGAATGCATTCTTCTTTTTCACAGGTCTACAGGAAAAAAACACAGGAGGTCAGGCTTTTCATGCTAGGTTTCAACAAAAAGACACAGGACGCCTCTCCGCAGGAGAACACCGGCGGGGAAAATAAGGTGCTCTACTTTATCCGGACCCACAAAAAGCGCTGCATCGCCGCGGTCGTGGCCGTGGCGGTGCTGGCGGTGGTGGTCATCCCCCGCAGGAGCCGCAGTGCATCGGCAGACATGGCGTATGTGCAGGAGGCGCTGGGACGCCGCGACATCGTGAACGTCTACGACGGCAGCGGCACCATCAATGCCGCCGATTCCTACACCGTCAAGTCTCTCGTCACCGGCACGGTGCTCACCGCTGACTTCGAGCTGGGCGACACCATCCAGAAGGGCGATGTCCTCTACGTCATCGACAGCTCGGATGTGGAGGGCGACCTCGAGAGCGCACAGCTTTCGGTGTCTCAGGCCCAGCGCAGCTACGATGACGCTGCCGACGCCCGGAACGTCCGCACGAAGATCAGCGGCGAGGTCAGCTCCTTTGCCGTGGCCGCTGGCGACGCGGTGCAGGCCGGTCAGACCGTCGCCACCGTCCGCGACACCTCTGTGATGCTGCTGGCCGTGGATTTCCCCGCCGCCGAGGCCCAGAGCTTCGCCGTCGGTCAGGCCGCGCAGGTCATGCCGGACACCACCTTTGAGGTGCTGAACGGCACCATCCGCTCGGTATCGGGCGCAGACCCCTCCGGTGACGCCAGCCTCATGACCTGCACCGTCACCATTGCGGTGCCCAACACGGGCAGCCTGACCACCGCGCAGGCCGCAGTGGCGCAGGTGAACGGCGTCAGCTCCCTCAACTCGGCCCATTTTGCCTACCAGCGCGAGGAGACCGTCGTGGCCGCTGCCTCCGGCACCGTGTCTGAGCTTTGCGTCAGGGAGGGCAGCACCGTCCGTCAGGACGACGTGCTCCTCCGCATCACCGGCAAGGATCTGGACAAGCAGGCCCAGAACGCCGCCGACAATCTCCGCTCCGCCGAACTGCGGATGTCTTCGGCAGAGCGGAACATCAGCCACTACACCATCGATGCGCCCATCAGCGGCACCATCGTGGACAAAAAGGTCAAAGCCGGCGATAAGCTCAGCGCCAACGACGCAGCCATGCAGAACCTCTGCACCATCTACGACATGAGCTATCTGGAACTGAAGCTCAACGTGGACGAGCTGAAAATTCGTTCTCTGAAGGTCGGGCAGGAGGTGGAGATCACCGCCGACGCCGTCCCGGGCGAGACCTATAAGGGCACCATCAGCAGCATCCTCGTGGCCGGCACCACTGCCAATGGCTCCACCAGCTACCCCGTCACCGTCCGCATCGACGAGATGGGCGATCTGCTGCCCGGCATGAATGCCTCGGCCAAGATCACCACCGCCAGCGTCAAGAATGTTCTGGCCCTGCCCAACGCCGCCCTCGTCCGGGGCAGCTATGTGCTGGTGACGAAGGATTCGCCCAGCGCTGCCAACGCCGAGGCCTCCATGACCGCCCCCGAGGGCTATGTCTACGTCAAAGTGACCACCGGCATCAGCGACGATGATTACATCGAGGTGAAGAGCGGCCTGCAGGAGGGCGACACCATCGCTTACGACACCTCGACGGTCAGCGCGACCGACTTCTACAGCAACATGATGGTGTCTGCCGAAGGAGGCGACGAATGAGCGCCCTGATCGAGTTTGACGAGGTCTGCAAATACTACCAGATGGGTGACACCCTCGTCAAAGCGGCAGACCACATCTCCATGAAGATAGACCGGGGCGAGTTCGTGGCCATCGTGGGCCAGTCCGGCTCCGGCAAATCCACCTGCATGAACATCATCGGCTGTCTGGATGTGCCCACCCACGGCCGGTATCTGCTGGACGGCAGCGATGTCGGCAAGATGAACCGCCGTGAGCTGGCGGCCATCCGGAACGAGAAGCTGGGCTTCATCTTCCAGCAGTATAATCTGCTGCCCAAGCTGACCCTGCTGGAAAACGTGGAAGTCCCCCTCATCTACGCAGGCGTGGGCGGCAGCGAGCGACGCCGCCGCGCCATCGCAGCGCTGGAACAGGTGGGTCTGGGCAGCAAACTCCGGAACAAGCCCAACCAGCTCTCCGGCGGCCAGCAGCAGCGTGTGTCCATCGCCCGCGCCCTTGTCCGCAACCCGCCCATCATTCTGGCCGACGAGCCGACGGGTGCGCTGGACTCCCATACCGGCCGGGAGGTGCTGGGGATGCTTCAGGAGCTGCACAAACAGGGACACACCGTGGTCCTCATCACCCACGACAACTCCATCGCCGTGCAGGCAGAGCGCATCATCCGGTTGGAGGACGGTGTCGTCGTCTACGACGGCGACGCCCACGCCCCCGAGGCGGTCGTGCAGCCGAACCTCATGATGTCGGCCCCGAAAGCCGGAGAGGAGGGAGCGCACGCATGATAAAGGAGACCTTCAAGCAGGCCATCCAGAACGTGTGGAGCAACAAAGTCCGCACCTTCCTCACCATGCTGGGCATCATCATCGGCGTTATGGCCGTCATCGTCATCGTCGGCCTCGGCAACGGCATGACCCACATGATGCAGGACTTCTACTCCGATATGGGCAGCGATATTCTGTCGGTCAACGTCATGACCGCCAGCACCCGCACGGTGGAGGTCAGCGATGTGTATAACATCATCAACCAGAAGCCGGAGTATTACAGGGGCCTTTCGCCCATCGCCAGCGCCGGGACGGATCCGCTGCGGGTGGCAGGGGAGAAGTACCGCCGCACCAACATCAGCGGCGTCAATGAGGATTATCTGACCATCAACAACTATAAGGTGGCCAAGGGCCGGGGCATCCAGTACGCCGACCTGATGGACAACAAGAACATCTGCGTCATCGGCGACTATGTGGACCGCAAGATCTTCGGCGGCAACGGTCTCGGCAGCACCCTCAAGGTGGGCGCAAACGAGTTTCGCATCGTGGGCGTGCTGGAGGGCCGCTCCAAGCCCGCCGCCCAGTACGAGGGCGGCAATGACGATGTCGTCCTGATCCCCTATACCACCCTGCTGAGCCTCAGCAGCGGAAGCAGCGTCAGCCAGTATTACGTCGTGCTGCAGGATGCAGACCACTCGGACGCGGCACAGGAGTTTTTGCAGTCGCGGCTCAAGAAGCTGGTCAGTAAGGATGACTACGTCTTCGTCATGAGCCTGAGTGCGGCAATGTCGCAGATGTCCTCTATGATCAATATTATGGTGGGCGTCCTGACGGCCATCGCAGGCATCTCGCTTCTGGTGGGCGGCATCGGCATCATGAACATCATGCTGGTGTCTGTCACCGAGCGCACCCGCGAGATCGGCATCCGCAAGGCGATGGGCGCGAAGGAAAGGACCATTCTGGCCCAGTTCGTCACCGAGGCAGCCACCACTTCGGCCCTCGGCGGCACGCTGGGCATCATCCTCGGCTATATCGTGTCGGCCATCGCCAATCAGGTGCTTCCCATGTTCACCGACGGCATGGACGTCACGGTCAGCCCGTCCTTCAACTCCATCGCGGCGGCCTTCGGCATCTCGGTGTTCATCGGTGTGCTGTTCGGCTATCTGCCCGCAAAGCGTGCAGCGCGGCTCAACCCCATCGACGCGCTGCGGTATGATTGATCTCCCCGGAATGCGAAAGGCTCTCCCTTTGGGAGAGCTGTCACCGAAGGTGACTGAGAGGGCAAGGATGCTTGCCTTGGTCAGGCGGCTTGCCCTCTCCGTCTCGCATTCGCTCGCCATCTCTCCCAAAGGGAGAGGCTTCGCGCTGATTTCTACAAGGAGTAACCACCATGAAAAAACGTCTTCTCGCATTTCTGCTGGCGCTCAGCATCGCGGTGTCGATGCTGGCTGCGCCGGTGTCGGCTGCGGGCAATAACACCGCCGTCCAGTTTGCCATCACGCTGGGTGCTATGGATGCGGACCAGTCCGGCGCTCTGAACGCAGCCGTGACCCGCGGCGCATTCGCCAAGATGCTCACATCCTACTCCACCTTCCGGGAGAGCGTCTCCTCTCAGGGGGCTGTGGGCACCCTTTACACCGACCTGCCCGGCACCTCGGCATGGGCACCCTATGTCCGCATCGCGGTGCAGCAGGGCTGGATGAACGGCTACACCGACGGCAGCTTCCGCCCGGACAACGCCGTCACGCTGGAAGAAGCCTGCACTGCCGTCCTCAAGCTGATGGGCTATAAGATGACCGACCTGAGCGGCGCGTTCCCTAACGCCCAGCTCAACAAGGCCAGTGAGATCGGCCTGCGCAGCGGTCTTGACCGCCGTCAGGGCGAGGCGATGAACTACGAGGACTGCGCCATCCTGCTCTACAACGCCCTCACCGCCAACAACGCCAGCGGCTCGGCCTACGGCACGACGCTGGGCTTTACGGTGAGCGACGGTCAGGTGGACGGCTCCACCGTCCTGCTCAGCAGCCTGCAGGGACCCTTTGTTGCCTCGGAGAGCACGGTGCTGCCCTTCGTGCCCGCCAGCGTCTACCGCAACGATAAGGTGTCCGACTCTGCCGAGCTGAACAAGTACGACGTCTATTACTACAGCGAGAGCCTCAAGACCTTGTGGGTCTACACCCGCCGCGCCGCAGGCCGCATCACCGAGGTGTCGCCCTCGGCCAGTGCGCCCACGTCCATCACGGTGGCAGGCACCTCCTATACGCTGGGCAGCACGGCCATCGCTTCGCAGGTGTCTTCCCTCAACGGCGGCGGCGTGGGCCAGATCGTGACGCTGCTGCTGGGGATGAACAATGTGGCCGCAGGCATCGTCACCGGCGAGGAGGCCGATGAGGTCTTTTACGGCGTGGTGCAGTCGGCTTCCCGCAACCTCATCGACGAGGACAACAGCGCCGATGTGCTCCAGACCGTCAAGGTCATGTGCACGGATGGCATCGCCCGCACCGTGAATGTGGACAAAAGCCTGAACTTTCCCACCGGCTGGCTGGTGGAGGTGAAGGTCAACGCCGACGGCGAGGGCGTGGAGAAGATCTCGGAGCGCTCCGTCAATGGCGTCGTGAACGAGAACGCCACCGCACTGGGCGATATGGCCCTTGCAGACGACGTGCAGATACTGGATACGAGTACAGGGGGTGTGGCTGGGACGGTTCGTCCCAGCCGCCTATCGGGGGTAAAGTTAGATGCTTCCGATGTCCGCTACTACACCACCAATCCGCAGGGCCAGATCGATAAGCTCATCCTGAACGACGTTACCGGTGACCTGTGGTATTACGGTGTGTTGGATGACGTGAAAAATGTTGCTACCAACTACAGCACCCTCCTCAGCGCCATCAAGGCTGAGCCGGGCGACGGCACCATCGACACCGATGCGGTCGTCAGTCAGGTGAAGAGCATCATGGTGCCCACCACCACCGAGATCCTCTGGGGCGTCATCTCCGGCGACATCCTCAGCACGGCGTGGGAGCGCCTCACCAGCAATACCGGTGCCCTGCTGAGCCTCGGTTTCCAGCAGATCGCCCAGATCACGGGCACGCCCTTCAGTCAGATCTTCAACTTCATCGGCAGCGGCGCGACCTACATCGGCTATGTCGGCGGCCAGCAGGTCAGCCTGAGCACCCCCATCAAGTATCCGGTGCTGGCAGGCGGCATTGCGGTCTGTCAGGAGACCACCGGCTCAGTCCGCAACATGGTGCAGCTGATGCCCATGAAGATCGACAAGGTGGGTGCAGCCAGCGTCCTCTCCTCCAACGGGGAGCGGTTCGAGATGGCCGACGACGCGCAGGTCTATCTGTGGTACAAGGGCCAGTATTACTACACCAAGCTCACCTCGGTGAACTCTGATGACTACTACCTCACCGGCTGGTACGACAACTTCGGCTGCGCCGCCGGCAAGAAAGTGCGTATCATCGTCGCGGTCAAGAAGGATTGATGCCGGGCTATTACAGCCGCCCCGCGCGGCTGGGCCGTCAGGCGCGCCAACTGCTTCTCCCGCGGCGGTGTCCCTACTGCCGCGAGGTATTGGGGACGCTGCTGCGCTGTGAGGCGTGTATGCCCCGTCTGGAGGAGCTGCGCCGCAGCCCGACTATGCGGCTGGCCCGGGCCAGCCACTATCTGGGAAGGCTGGAAGGGGCCGCCGCGCCCTACCGGTATGAGGGCGTCGTCCGGGACGCTATCCTCCGCGCCAAATACGAGGGGGAGAGTTGGACGGCGGTGGAGCTGGGCGTAGAGATGACAGCTCGGCTGTTCGGCGCAAAGGTCGAGATGCACTTTGCCGAGCCGGTGCCCGGCCCTGTGGCGGGCGCTGCGGTCGGGTATGACTGCATCATCCCGGTACCTGCCAGCAGCCGTCGGCGCGGCTACAACGTGCCGGAGCGGATGGCCCAGCCGCTGTCTCATGCACTGGGGCTTCCGCTGCTGCCGAAGGCGCTCTGCCGCGCCCGGGCCGGACGCCATCAGGCCGGGCTTTCGCTGGAGGAACGTCTGGTGAATGTGGCAGGCGCGTTTCGTGCGCAGGAGCCGGAGCTTGTGGAAGGAAAGCGGGTGCTGCTGGTGGATGACGTCATCACTACCGGCGCAACAGCCGCAGCCTGTGCGCAGGCCCTCTTGGATGCAGGCGCACACAGCGTCTTTGCGGTGGCACTGGCTGCGTCAGGCGGAGAAATGGGCGCAGCATCGAATGCTTCCGAAGCATGAGCGAAAAATCCAGAAAAAATTGAAGAAAATTGCAAAAAGTGCTTGACAAAACGGCCTGCAACGGGTATACTAATGGAGCTGTGAGCGATGAGCCACAACAAATATCCGGGTGTAGCGCAGTTTTGGTAGCGCGCTTGAATGGGGTTCAAGAGGCCGTGAGTTCGATTCTCGCCACTCGGACCAAACAAAAATAATCCGAACTTGTTTCCGATAGGAGATGGGTTCGGATTATTTGTTTTCTTCGGAAAATTAGCGTTTGCGAAGCAATGAAAGCCCCAGTGGGGCTTTTAAGCAACAAAGCGGTCTTGCGTAAGCAAGATGGAGTGGCCTCGCCACGACAAACTTGGGGATCACCTGACACAGCTCCGCAGCTCTGCCATGGCGGATCCGGTTTTCGCAGAAGCCCTTGCAGAGGCTTCTGCTTTTCTGGTGCAACGTAGTCCGACATATCGGTTAGATTTGCCTAACCTCGTTGCGAGAACAGAATACCATAGCTGGTTAGTCTTGTCAACCCTTATTTTGCGATTTTTTTCGCAAAATAGGTGCACCGCCGGGATTTCGGCGCTTTTTCTACATTCTGCCCAAAGAAAGCCCCTTGCTTTGGCAGAAAACCCACTTGTTTTCTATTGCATTTTAAAGTGGTTCTTGCTATTATAATAACGCAAGATTTTGTGGGCAGGTTTTCATTTTTGTCTACACCTTGTAGTCGGGGCTGCCGCAGTCGGCAGTTCAAGACTGTTTTGCCCCCAGAAAGCCGCCATACAGAGCGGTTTTTCAAAGGCTCATTAGTTAGAAAACGCTAACTGCGTAATGGAGCAAGGAGGTTCCAATGATCAATTTTGAACAGTGGGAAGGCTTTGAGGGCCG
>OIID01000119.1_pt1 | contig 30534 bp, 27 predicted proteins | sample 1582991 | NCBI WGS metagenome assembly OIID01 (sample SAMN02675048, study PRJEB24791) | human gut metagenome, SKBSTL034 | isolation source: stool | host: Homo sapiens | place: USA
ATGTCGATGTAGCTGCGGCTCTCCACCGGCGGGATGAGGTGCAGCGTGCTGTCTCCGGCCAGCAGCGGCAGGGCAAACAGCAGCCCGCTGATGAACTGGCTGGACACGTTGCCTGCCAGCCGGTAGCTGTCGGGGGTCAGTGCGCCCTCCACGGTCAGCCCGGCAGCGCTCTGCTCAAACCGCAGGCCCTGCTCCCGGTACAGAGCTTCGTACACCGACTGGGGCCGCTCCATCAGCCGCCCGCGGCCGGTGAAGGTCACAGCCTGCCCGGTCAGGCTGGCGATGGGGATGAGAAAGCGCAGGGTGCTGCCGCTCTCGCAGCAGTCCACCGGTGCGGCGAGGGGCACAAAATGCCCCAGCCCTTCCACCACGGCATCGTCTGCGCCGGTGCGCACACGGGCGCACAGCTGTGCCGCTGCGCCCAGCGTGGCAGAGATGTCCTTGCTGAATTCCAGATTGGTGATATGGCTGCGTCCTTCAGCCAGCGCGGCGCAGAGCACAGCACGGTGGGCCATGCTCTTGCTGGGCGGCGCAGTGATGGCCCCGCCGATGCCGCCGGGGGCTTGCTTTATCGTTACCAACATAATAATCCTTCCGGCGGCTTGCCCGCTTCCTTTACATATCCCTTCCGATGGCCCATGCGACCTGACGGCACTTTGCCATGGCCTGTGCGAAGGCGTCCGGGGTCAGGCACTGGGCGCCGTCGCTCCATGCGTGCTGGGGGTCGTAGTGGACCTCCACTTCCAGACCGTCGGCACCGGCGGCCACGGCGGCGATCATCATCGGCTCCACAAGGTTCGCCTTGCCGGTGGCGTGGCTGGGATCCACGATGACGGGCAGGTGGGTCTTTTCGTGGATGATGGGCACAGCAGAGAGGTCGAGGGTGTTGCGGGTGTACTTCTCAAAGGTGCGGATGCCCCGCTCGCAGAGGATGACCTGCTCGTTGCCTCCGGCCATGATGTACTCGGCGCTCATGATCCACTCCTCGATGGTGTTGCAGAGGCCGCGCTTGAGCAGGACGGGCTTATGCATCTTGCCCACGGCCTTGAGCAGCTGGAAGTTCTGCATATTGCGGGCACCGATCTGCACCACGTCCACATACTCCTCGAACTCGGGGATGCGGTCCTCGCTCATCAGCTCGGAGACGATGGGCATACCGGTGGCCTCCCGGGCCTTCACCATGTCAAGGATGCCCTCGGTCTCGAGGCCCTGAAAGGAGTAGGGCGAAGTGCGGGGCTTGTATGCGCCGCCCCGGAAGAGGGTCGCGCCGCCCGCCTTGACGCCCTGCGCGATGCGGAGGGCCTGCTCCGCGCTCTCGATGCTGCACGGGCCTGCCATGACCGCGATCTTCTCCTTGCTGCCGATCTTGACGCCGCCGCAGTCGATGACGGAGTCTGCCGGGTGGAAGAGGCGGTTGGCCCGCTTATAGGGGGCAGAGACGCGGGTGACGTTGTCGATCCAGGGGTTGGCGAGGACGTCCCGCTCGTCGATCTTCGTCGTGTCGCCCACAAGGCCGAAGACATTGTAGTCCTTGCCGGTGATGAGGGTGACGTCGAGGCCCTGCTTTTCAAAGCGGTCCACGATCTTTTCCAGTTCTTCCTTGGGGGTGCCCTTTTTGGTGGAGATGATCATAGAATTTCGTTCCTTTCACTCTTTCTTTTCCGCTCACATGACCAGATGGGTGTGTGCGCTGCCGTCCAGACGAAGCAGCTGGGTCAGATAGGCCGCAGCGTGCAGATAGCCGCTGATGCCCTCACCGATGAAGTGTCCCTGACAGCCGAAGGAGACGATGTCCGTCTTGCGGAATGGCTCATGCTCGTCCGGCTCGCTCAGCAGCACCTCCACGGCAGGCACGCCGCAGAGCCGCAGCGCGTCGAGGATGGCGACGCTGTAGTGGGCGTATCCGCCGGGGTTCAGGATGATGCCGTCTGCCCGGCCTGCGGCAGACTGGATCTCATCGATGAGGTCGCCCTCGTGGTTGGACTGAAAAAACTCCACCTCGAGGCCCATCTGGGTGCAGCACAGCTCGAGATAATCCAGCAGGCCGTTGTAGTCCAGCTGGCCGGCCACGCCCGGCTCGGTGAAGTGCATCATATTGAGGTTGGGGCCGTTAATGATTAAAAATTTCATCCAGAGCCTCCATTGCGGCGGCCACGGCGTCCTCCACCGTGCCGCTGTTGGGGATGACGGCATCTGCCGCCGCGAGATACAGGGGGCGGCGCTCCGCCTCCATCTGCCTGAGCGCCTCGGGGCTGGACGAGAGAGGCCGTCCGCCGCCCACCGTCAGCGCATCCAGAGGCCGGTCGATAAAGAGCACGACGCCGTTCTGGTGCAGGGCGCGCAGATTTTCGCCCCGCTTGATGATGCCGCCGCCGCAGGAGAGCAGCTGACGGCCCTCTTTTGCAAAGCGGGCGGTCTGGGCCGACTCCCTCGCCCGGAAGCCGTCCTCGCCCTCGGCGGCGAAGATGCCCGGGATGCTGCGGCCGTCGGCCTTCACGATCTCCTCGTCGAGGTCGATGAACCGCTTGCCCAGCTTGTCTGCCAGCAGACGGCCCACCGTGGACTTGCCGCTGGAGGGCATCCCGATGAGGGCCACATTCAGCATATCGCGGCGGAGCGCGGCGGTGATGCGGCGGATTTCCCCCGCCGCATCGTCGAACTTCCGGCTGAGGAAGTATTCGGCGGCGTACACCGCCTGCGCCACCAGCATCTCGAGGCCTCCCACGGCCACCGGGACGCCGGCCTCCTCAGCCCGCAGGATGAGTTCGGTCTTATCCGGGTTATACACCACGTCCAGCACCGCTTCCAGTCCGGGCATTCGGGCAACGTCCAGACTGCACACCCCTACGTTGGGGTACATCCCGGCGGGGGTGGTGTTGATGACGATCTGTGCGCCGCTGGAGACGGCTTCCTCATAGGAGAGCTGGCCCTTGGCGGCGTCCGGCGTCCGGCTGACGGTCAGCACCTTCGCCGCGCCCTTGTCCCGGGCGACGGCGCTGGTGGTGTTGTGGGTGCCGCCGGTGCCGAGGATGAGGACGGTCCTGCCCGCGAAATCGACGCCGTGGGCGTCACACAAATGGGCAAAACCGAGATAGTCGGTGTTGTAGCCGTAGAGCAGGCCGTTCTTGTTGACGACGGTGTTCACCGCGCCGATGGCCTTGGCCCGGGGGTCGATGTAGGTGCAGTACTCCATCACCAGCCGCTTATAGGGGATGGTGACATTGATGGCCTTGAACTGCCGCTTGGTGAGGAAGGCCCGGGCCTCCTCCTCGGTGGGCAGGGGGCAGAGGTCGTAGCGGTAGCCGCAGAGCATCTCGTGGATGAGCTTCGAGTAGGAGTGGCCCAGCTTCGAGCCGATGAGTCCGTATTCCATCACAGTCCCTCCCTGCGGTAGCTGGTGGGCCGCTCCATCCATGCCGTGCCGTAACGGGCCGTCAGCAGATCGCCCACAGCCAGCGCGGCGGCGCAGGTCTGAACGATGGCTGCACGGGGCACGATGCAGGGGTCATGGCGGCCCTGAATGGAGAGGGGTGCATCCTGTTTTGCAAGATAGTCCACCGTCTCCTGTTCCTTGTAGATGCTGGGCGTCGGCTTGACGGCGGTGCGGAAGACTACGGGCATCCCATTGGAGATGCCGCCGTTGACCCCAGCGTTGTGGTTGGTGGCGGTAACGATGGTGTTCCCCTTCATCCGGAAGGCATCGTTGGCCTCCGAGCCTTTCAGGTCGGCGAAGCCGAAGCCGGTGCCGAACTCGATGCCCTTGACGGCAGGCACGGAGAAGGCCATGTGGGAAAGCAGGCTCTCCACGCTGTCAAAGTACGGCTCGCCCACACCGGCAGGCAGGCCGAGGATAGCCGTCTCAAGGATGCCGCCCACGCTGTCGCCCTCCGCCCCGGCGGCGCGGATGGCCGCCTTCATCGGCTCTTCGACGGAGGCATCCAGCAGCGCGAAGCCCTCGCCCTTATTTTCCAGTACGCTGACCTGCGCGGCCAGCGCAGCGGTATCGTCCAGCGCAAAAGGGGTATCGGAGAGGCCGGCACAGCGGGCGATGTGGGTGGTGATGTCGATGCCGGCGCGGCCCAGCGCCCCCAGCACGATGGCTCCGCCCGCCACCAGCGCGGCGGTGATCCGGCCCGAGAAGTGCCCGCCGCCCCGGGCGTCCTGAAAGCCGTGGTATTTGGCATAGGCGGTGTAGTCCGCATGGCCGGGGCGGAGCAGGTCGGCGGTCTTGGCGTAGTCGCCGCTGCGGGTGTTCTGATTTTCGATCATGAGGGCGATGGCCGTGCCGGTGGTGTGGCCGTTCACGACGCCGGAGAGCAGCTGGACCCGGTCGGCCTCCACCCGGGGGGTGGAGAGGCCGTCGCCCCGGGCGCGGCGCCTGTCCATACAGGCGGCAATGAACGCCTCGTCCACCGGCACCCCTGCGGCCATGCCGTCCAGCACGCCGCCGATGGCCCGGCCATGGCTCTCGCCGAAGATGGTCAGCGCCAATGCGCTGCCAAAAGTGTTTTTCATGGCTCAGTCCTCCATGCCCAGCAGGGTGCGCAGGCCCTCCACCGGGATGGTCTCGGCACGCCAGCAGCCCAGACCCGGCACCTTGATGACGGTGATCTGTCCGCCCTGCGCCTTCTTGTCGTGGAGCATCTCGGCGTAGACTTTATCCTTATTGTAGGCGGTGCGCAGGGGCAGACCCAGACGGCGGTAGACCGCCCGGACGCGCTTCTGCAATGCTTTGGATTCGATCATGGGCAGCATCCCCAGCGCCACGCATTCGCCGTGGTAGAGGCCCACGGTGCGGCGTCCCTTGACGCCCTTGACGGCCTCGATGCCGTGGCCGATGGTGTGGCCGAAGTTGAGGGCCTTGCGCATCCCGCGCTCGGTCTCATCCTGCTCCACGATGCTCTTCTTGAAGCGGAGGCTGCGGTAGATGATCTCTCCGATCTGCTCGTCGATGTCGCCCTTTTCAAAGATAGCGAACAGCTCCGGGTCGGCCAGAAGGCTCGCCTTCACCGACTCGGCCAGACCGTTGATGTACTGGCGGCGGGGCAGGGTGGCGAGGGTGCTGGGGTCCACGATGACCAGCTTGGGCTGCCAGAAGGAGCCGACGATGTTTTTCGTCTCGCCCAGATCCACCGCCGTCTTGCCGCCGATGGAGGAGTCGATCATGGAGAGGGTGGTGGTGGGGCAGTTGATGAAGTCGATGCCCCGCATATAGATGGAGGCGGCAAAGCCCGCCAGATCGCCCACGACGCCGCCGCCCACGGCGATGACGAGGTCGCCGCGTCCCATATTGAACTCCAGCATCTGGCGCAGGACACTTTCCAGAATCTTCATGCTCTTGCTGGCCTCACCCTGCGGCACGGTGATGATCTTTGCGTCGCGGCACTGGTCGGCCACCCGCTGGGCGTACTCTGCCGGGACGCCTGCGTCCGTCACCACCGCCACACGGCGGTCGAGGCGGGCGAACTGGTACAGGTTCTCCAGTGCGCCGTTTTTCAGGATGATGTCATAGCTGCGCTCACCCAGATTCATGGTGAGCTTTGTGCCGATAAATCCACTCATTTCGTATACACTCCTAACAGCCGCACGGTGCGGCAGGTATGATCCAGCTCGCGCAGCAGCGCGGCGGTCTCGTCGTCGGCGGGGTCTCCCACCAGCTCGACGTAAAAATAGTAATCGAAGGGAACATGGGGCAGCGGACGGCTCTTGATGGATTCCATGTCGTAGCCGAACCGGCCGATGACCTGAATGACCTCGGCCAGCTTGCCAGGCTTGTTGTCCAGCGTGAAGAGCAGCGAGAAGCGGTTGCCCCCGGTGGGCTTTTCGCGGCTGAGGACGATGAAGCGGGTGGTGTTGTCGCCGTCGGTGTTGATGCTGGGCACAAGGACCTCCAGCCCGTAGAGGGCAGCGGTCTCCGCGCTGGCGATGGCGGCTTGGGACGGGTCGCCGGACTCTGCCACGAACTTTGCCGCCATGGCCGTATTCGGCATGGCTGTGGCGGGCAGATGGAACTGCTTTAAGAACGTCTCGCTCTGGGCGATGGCCTGCTGGTGGCTGTAGACGTGCCGGAGCTGGGCCAGCTGGGTGCCGGGCAAAACGAGCAGGTTCTGGGAGATGGGCAGGTCGTAGACGTCCACCACCCACAGCTCCGGGTAGTTATAGCACAGGTCCAGCACGGCGGAGACATCGCCCGCGTGGCTGTTCTCGAAGGGCACGACGCCGTGGGCGGCGTCCCCCCGCCGGACGGCCTCGAAGACCTCGTCCCACGTCGGGTAGCTCACTGCCTCCGCGTGAGGGAAGAGCGCCCGCAGCGCGATGTGGGCAAAAGCGCCCTCCACGCCCTGATAGGCGGCGCGATTCTCGCCCAGCACCTCCGCCTCGTACTGCTTGGCGACGTCCATCATGTTCTGGACATGATCTCTGTAGTAGGGCCGGAGGGCGGGGTCCTGAATGCGGGCCGCAGCCTTTTCCAGCACTACCGCCTCCCGGGCGGCGTCATAGACCGGCAGGCCGTGGGCCTGCTTGTATTGGGCGACGCTGAGCACGGCGGCCATCCGCCGCTCAAACAGGGCGGCCAGCTGCGCATCCACCGCGTCGATCTCAGCGCGGGCCTGTTCCAGTGTGTCCATCTGTTCCACATCCTTCGGGTAAAATTTCAGCTTCTGTTGGGACGATACCTAGTAAGTATACCATAACCCGGACGAGGAAACAACAAGCGCCACTCCCTTTGAGGGTGGAGAATATTTCAAATCCGGGGCCGTCAACGCGAAGAGATTGCAACAAAAAAGCCCTCTCCGAGGCGGTCGGAGAGGGTCATTTCGTTCATCTGTCCTGTTTGCGCAGGTCTTCCCTGCTGCGGGGGGTGCCGAACACCCGGCCATAGGGGTTGTCGAGGTCGGCGGCTTTTAACGGCACCGCCTTTTTCTCGGGCTTTTCGGGGACGCTGATGTGCCCCGCCCTGCCCTTGCGTCGAACGCGGAACCGCATGGCTCAGCCCTCCGGCGCAACGGTGGAGACAGCCCCCGCCGTCAGCTTCTGCCACAGCTCCTCGCCGCCGGCGAGGTTGTCGGCGGTGCCGCTGTTCCATGCGCCCCGCATCCCGACGTAGAACTGAGACATATACTCCTGACTGGACCCACTGCGGCTCTGGGTGGTGTCGGGGCCGTAGCTGCCGAGGTCGAGGCCCGCCAGCACGGGGCAGTCGCTCCACTTATAGACCATGTTCCACCAGTCCTCGTCGCTGTCGGCGGCGGGCAGGCTGCCGTCCAGATACCGCAGCGAACCGGTGCTCTCCTCAAACCCTGCCGGGTCCCAGAGCAGAAAGACGGAGCTAAGGCCGCCCTGCACATCGGTGGCAAGCTTGGTGGTGCCCGCCATGGTCAGGTAGGCGTCGCTCTCGGTCTGGGTCTCGCCCTCGGCGTAATCGAGGGTGTAGACGTTCAGGGTCACGACCACCTTGCCGTCGCCGTTGCGATCCTCGCCGTAGTCCGCCAGAGCTTCCTGCAAGGCGTTCACGGTGTCCTCGGGCAGGTAGTAGGGGGCCACCACGGCCACGTTGTAGTCGGGCTTGGTGACGAAGAAGTACTGCCCGATAAAGTTGTAGGCCACAAAGACCACGGCGATGCCGATGAGGATGACCCATTTGAGGTTATAGTCCCACCAGTTGGCCCAGCGCTCCTTGCGGGTGTACTGTTTTTCCCTGCGGGGGGCGATGTCCTTCGGGTCGATGTCGCGCTCGTAACGGTAGCTTGCCATGCGGCAGTGTCCTCCCAGTTTTTGTGTTACAGCTGTGCCAGAATGGTCTGGCGGACGGCGGCGGGCAGTTCCTTCTGCTCAGCGCGGCTCATGCCCGCCGTCTGGATGGGCGGCAGCACCCGGATGCGCACCGTGCCGGGCGTCGTCCGGTTGCCGTGGGCCTCGAACAGCCCTCGTGCGCCGGAGATCGCCACCGGCACCACCGGGGTTTCAGTCTTCACAGCGATGCGGAAAGCACCGGCCTTGAACTCACCGGCGCCGCCCTCCTCGCCCTTGTAGCGGGTGCCCTCGGGGAAGATGATGAAGCTCCTGCCGCTCTCTACGATGGCGGTGGCGTCGTTGAGGGCGCGCACCGAGGCGCGGACGTCATCGCGCTGGACGAAGACACAGCCCAGCAGCTTCATCCAGCGGCTGAGCAGTGGGATCTTTTCCAGCTCCTCCTTGGCGAGGATGCCGTAGGGCTTGTCGAGGCTGGCCAGCAGCAGGGGGATGTCATAATAGCTGCGGTGGTTCGCCACAAAAACGCAGGGTCCCTCTTTCGGGATGTTGTCCAGCCCCTCGACGCTGAGCCGGACGCCGGTGACGTTCAGGATGCCCCGGCTCCAGTGGGGGATATGCTGCTCCACCAGACGGCGCACCGTCTCGGTGTCGCCGGCGGCCTGTGCACGCTCGGCTTTGCGCAGCACGCCGTAGTGGACGATCATGTAGCCAAACAGATAGGTGAACATCGCAATGGTGCGGAAAATGCTCACAGAGAGATTCCTCCTTTCGGCTGAAAAGCCGTCTCTATTGTAACACACTCCGCCCCAAAAAGGGAGAGGAAACACTTTTTTTACATTTCGGAGGCTTTGCGGCTTGCAAAATCCACAAAATCCGGGTATATTTATAATCAGAAAGCCAGCACAATGGTGTTTTATGCCAAACCCTGCTGTGCAATGTGAGCTGTCCCAGAGACAGCGAGAGAGGATATTCACATACCATGAGTCTGTTCCCTTCTGCAAACGATTTCAAGTCCGGCCCGGGCGTGGAAAAGGACGCCCCCCGCAAGACCGGCGTCGGCCGCTTCTTCGAGCTGGTGGGCCGGGATATGAGCGGGATGTTCCTTGCCAATCTGCTCACCTGTCTGGGCTTTCTGCCGGTCATCTGTCTGGTGTACATCGGCTTCCTGATGAACAGCCTGCCGGTCATGGTCCTCAGCGCCGCCGTGGGCGGCATTCTGGCCGGACCGGTGCTGGCGGGGATGTACGACACCGTCCTGCGCGCCCTGCGCGACGAGGCCGGCTACTGGTGGACCACCTACCGCAAGGCTTTCCGGCAGAACTTCAAGGCCAGCATCCTGCCGGGGATGCTCTACTGCGTCGTGGTCACGGTGCAGGTCTTCCTCGTCTACTTCTGCTTCAATATGCTCTACCACGGCACCAACGTCGGCGTGGGGATGTGGGTGGCCACGGTGCTCAACCTCATCCTCTTCCATATGCTCTTCTCCTATCTGTGGCCCCAGATCGTCCTGCTGGACCAGCCCCTCGGCCAGACCCTCAAAAACAGCGTCAACTGCATGATCGCCTTCCTGCCCCACGCACTGGCGGCGTCCCTCGTGACAGTGCTGTTCTGGGGCCTCGTCATCCTCTGTATGCCGCTGGGCCTTCTGCTCATGCTGGTGTTCGGCTTCTGGTTTCAGGTGGAGATCACCAGCCAGATCGTCTACGGCGACCTCGACCGGGTGTTCCACATCGAGGAGAACATCCGCAAGCTCCACGACGCCGAGTACGAGGCCGAGATGGCCTCGGAGCGCAGCGACGGCGAAGAATAAACAGCGCAATGACGCGGAAAGGGGATGCGTGCAATGGAACAGCGGAACAATCTGGTGCTGCAGGGCACGGAGACGTTTTCCCGCGGGCAGCTCGATAATGTGGCGCTGGACAACGGCAGCGTCGTGCTGGACAGCGTGGCCGGGCGGTATCTGCAATACGGCAGCTATACCACGCCTGAGTTCGCCATGCCGGCCTTCTGTAATCTGAACGTCAGCTGGAACGCCCACGCACCCCAGAACACCATGGTGGAGGTGCGCTGCCGGGTCTACGCAGGCGGCAACTGGACGGGCTGGATGAGCTTCGGCAAGTGGGCGCCCGATTACCCCCGGAGCAGCATCAACGCCCACAGCGACGACGGCCTCATCTTCCTGATGGGCGACACCGTGACCGTGGCCCTGCCCGGCGGCGGCACCGGCGTCCAGCTTCAGGTGAATCTCTCCACCAACGACGACAAAGTCACCCCGGCGCTCCGGCTGCTGTCGGCGGCGGTCCGCCCCCTCGCGTGGGAAAAGCAGGACGGCCACCCCATCAACCGCCGCCTCTACTTACCGGAATACTGCCTCTCCGCCCACGACCCCAGCTTCGGGCGGGAGATGGACCTGCCGCTGGTGATGGCAGCGCTGATGAACCGCTGGGGCGAGGACATCCTGCCCGAGGAGGTGGCCCACATCATGGCCGACAAGGCCACCGGCAGCACCGGCAACGCCGCCTTTGCGGCGGCCGCAGCGGGCTGCTGCGGCTACCCCTGCTGGCAGGCGTGGATGGACCTGAAAGACCTGCGGGAACAGATCCACGACGGCTGCTCGGTGGCCGTCCGCATCGAGCGCCGCATCCGGGGCCAGCGCGACCCGGTGGGCGTCTGGATGGGCCTGCGGGGCTTCGGCCATGACGACGCCGTCCTCGCCGACTTCGTCCTCCTCAACGACCCCACCGCCGACAGCGACGGAGCGGTGAACTGCACGATGGCAGTGACAGACTTTGCCCGCTACTTCACCGGGCGGGCTATCGCCCTCCGCCCCAAGCCCCGGGACATCGAGGCCGACCGGCCCCGGCGCGTCCCCTGCAGCTTCGAGTACAGCACCGAGGACGACTGCTGGTATCTGTCCCTCCGGGGCCAGCGCCAGCTCCTCCCGGCCGAGTTCTCCGGCTGGGCGGCCTGCAGCCCCCACGACGGCGTGGCCCATGCCACCACCGCCCACCGCACTTTCCGGCGGATGGAGCGGACGCGGACGGGGGGCTTCCGCTTCCCGCCCGAGCAGACGGCCAGCGGCGGACGCTGCAGCATCTACATCATCGACCAGACCGGCACCATGCAGTTTGCCGAAGTGCGGCTGCCCACCCCGCCGCCGGCCCCGTCGGCCCCCGAAGCCAACCAAAGCACTCTGCCCCCTGCCCCCTGAGGGGCACGCCAGACGCTTTCAATGGATAAATCATCAATATGGGAGGAATACATTATGGCAAAGACGATCATCACTTTGGGCCGTGAGTACTGCACCGGCGGACGCTACATCGCAAAGGACGTGGCGCGCGCACTGGGCATCAAGCTCTACGACAAGGAGCTGATCACCATGGCAGCCAAAAATTCCGGACTGTCCGAGGAGGCCGTGGCCGCCAGCGAGAAGCGGCACACCCACAGCCTGCTCTACAGCCTGTATACGATGGGCAACGACCTTCCTCTGGGCGATCAGGTCTTCATCCTGCAGAGCCGCATCATCAAGCAGCTGGCCGACGAAGGCCCCTGCGTCATCGTGGGCCGCTGCGGCGACTATGTCCTGCGCGACCGCAAGGATGTGCTGCGCGTCTTTGTCTACGCCCCCAAGGAGTGGCGTCTGGCCTACGGCAAGGAGAACAATATGCTGCAGGCCAAGGACGAAAAGGGCATCAAGGATGAGGTCGAGAAGACCGACCGCAACCGCGCAGCCTACTACAACTACTACACCCAGAACCGCTGGGGCGATGCCCACAACTACGATCTGGCCATCAACGCCGCACTGGGCCACGACGCCTGCGTGCAGATGATCCTTGCCGCCGCAGAGGCCAAGGAAAAGTCGATGGAGGGCTAAAGGCCCTGTCTCCCCGGAGAGACAGAACAAAACAACGATGCTGCGTGGGTAGGGCGCTTTTGCGCTCTGCCCACGTTTGCGGCATAGAAAAAGCACACAACCCCCAAGTTATCAACAGCAAAAGGAGAAACCGTGGAAAACAAGCAGCCCCAGACCGCTCCCGCAGATGTGCGGGAAAACATTATGGGCACGATGGACATCAATCCTCTGCTCATCAAGCTCAGCGTACCGATGATGGTATCCATGCTGGTGCAGGCCCTCTACAACGTGGTGGACTCCATCTTCGTGTCCCACGTCAGCGAGAACGCCCTGACCGCCGTTTCGCTGGCGTTCTCATTGCAGAACGTCATGATCGCCGTAGGCGTCGGCACCGGCGTCGGCGTCAACGCCCTGCTCTCCAAGAGCCTCGGCGAAAAGGATCAGGAGCGGGCCAACAAGACCGCCGAAAACGGCATTTTTCTGTCCCTGTGCAGCTACGCCGTCTTCCTCCTCATCGGCCTCACCTGCATGAAGCCCTACTTCTACGCCCAGACCTCGGACATGGACATCGCCCGGCAGGGCATCCTGTATCTGAGCGTCTGCTGCGTCCTCAGCCTCGGCCTCTTCACCCAGACCATGGGCGAAAAGCTGCTGGCCGCCACCGGCCGCACCCACCTCAGCATGATCAGCCAGCTGGTGGGCGCTGTGGTGAACATCGTGCTGGACCCCATCTTCATCTTCGGCTACTGCGGCGAGGCCCTGTCCGGCACCACCGGCGCTGCTGTGGCCACCGTCATCGGTCAGTTCTGCGGCGCGGGCATGACGCTGTACTTCAACCTCAACAAAAACCCCGACATCCAGATCAGCTTCCGGGGCTTCCGCCCCAGCGCCAAGACCATCGGCCGCATCTACACCGTCGGTCTGCCCAGCATCGCCATGCAGTGCGTGGGCAGTGTCATGACCTTCTTCATGAACCAGATCCTGATGGCCTTCTCGGCCACGGCGGTGGCGGTCTTCGGCGTCTATTTCAAGCTGCAGAGCTTCGTCTTCATGCCCATCTTCGGCATGAACAACGGCATGGTGCCCATCATCAGCTACAACTACGGCGCACGCAGGCCGGAGCGGGTCAAAAAGACCATCCGCCTCGCAGTCCTCTACGCCGAGTGCATCATGCTGGTGGGCTTCTGCATCTTCCAGTTCCTGCCGGATAAGCTGCTGGGCCTCTTTGCCGCCAGCGACGCCATGCTGGCCATCGGCATCCCGGCTCTGCGCATCATCTGCCCCCACTTCCTGCTGGCGGGCGCGGGCATCGTGCTCAGCTCGGTGTTTCAGGCACTGGGCAACGGCGTGTTCAGCCTCACCGTCTCCATCTGCCGCCAGCTGGTGGTGCTCATCCCCGCCGCATGGCTGCTGAGCCGCACCGGCGAGGTGAATATGGTCTGGTGGTCCTTCATCATCGCCGAAGTGGTCAGCCTGACCCTGAGCCTCATCTTCATGGCCCGCATCAACCGCACCGTCATCGTCCCGCTCTATGAGGAGCAGGACGCGGCTGTATAAAAACTCCCCTCGTGGACGAAAGGAACGTGAACTCTATGGCAAAAAAGCTGAAGTGGAACCTCATCCTCATGAGCCTGCTCTATCTGGCACTGGGCATCTTTTTGCTGATGGTGCCCGGCACGGCCCTCAACGTGGTCTGCTACGCACTGGGCGGCGTGGTACTGGCCTGCGCAGCCGTGCAGCTGGTGCGCTATTTTGTCGTAGAGCGCGGCGTGTTCCAGAGCCAGCTCACCCTCATCTCGGGCCTCGTCTGTCTGGCGCTGGGCGCGTTCCTCATCATCCGCAGCGACATCGTCGTCCGGGTGCTGCCCATCGTGTTCGGCCTGTTCATCATCTTCGACAGCCTTGGCCGCGTCCAGAACGCCCTTGAGCTGCGCCGGTGTGAGTATTCGAGCTGGAAGGTCTTCCTGCTGCTGGCGGTGCTCAGCGTCATTCTGGGCATCGTGATGGTGGTAGACCCCTTCGGCACGATGGAGACGCTGGTTATGGCCATCGGCCTCATCCTCATCCTCGAAGCCGCCCTCAACCTGCTGAGTGCGCTGTACACCATGCTGGCCGTCCGGCGCTTCATGAAGCTGCACCCCGAGACCCAGTCGATGCTGGAGGCCGTCACCGGCAAGGACCTGAACGGCGACGGCGTCATCGCCCCGGACATCGCCCACGCCGACGCGGAGGCGACTGCAGTGGAGCTGGACCATGTGGACGAGAGCGCCGAGGTGGAGCAGGAAGATACAAAGGAGTAAACTTCTCCGTCACGCCTTCGGCGACTGAGAGGTTTTACCAATCAACACAAAAGGAAAAAAGAGAGCTATGGAAAAGTACGATCTCATCATCGTTGGTGCCGGCCCGGCCGGTATCTTCACCGCCGTGGAGCTGCTGCGCCGCGGCAGCAAGAAGCACATCCTGCTGGTGGAAAAAGGCAAGCCTGTGGAAAAGCGCCACTGCCCCAAGGCAGAGCTTGGCCACTGCGTCAACTGCCGCCCCACCTGCGCCATCACCACCGGCTTCTCCGGCGCAGGCGCATTCTCCGACGGCAAGCTGAGCCTCTCCTATGAGGTCGGCGGCGACCTGCCCAGCCTCATCGGCGAGGAGTTTGCGCAGGAGCTGATCGACTACACCGACAAGATCTACCTCGAGTTCGGCGCAGACCCCCACGTCGAGGGCATCTACACCGGTGAGGACATCAAGGAGATCCGCAAGAACGCCATCCACGCCGGTCTGAAGCTGGTGGACTGCCCCATCCGCCACCTCGGCACCGAGAAGGCACAGGAGCTTTACCTCGCCATCCAGAACTATCTGGCCGACAACGGCGTGGAGATGCTCTTCTCCACCGAGTGCGAGAACATCATCCTCGAGAATGAGGAGTGCAAGGGCGTGCTGCTGCGTCAGGGCAGCGGCGAACCCCGGGCCGTCTACGGCGACACCGTGGTCATCGGCACCGGCCGCCGCGGCGCCGACTGGCTCGAAAAGATCTGCGCCGAGCACCACATCGCCCACAAGCCCGGCACCGTGGACATCGGCGTCCGCGTCGAGTGCCGCAACGAGGTCATGGAAAAGGTGAACAAGGTACTCTATGAGTCCAAGCTCATCGGCTACCCGAAGCCCTGGAAAAACAAAGTGCGCACCTTCTGCCAGAACCCCGGCGGCTTCGTGGCGCAGGAGAACTACGACAACGACCTCGCCGTCGTCAACGGCCACAGCTTCAAGGAGAAAAAGAGCGAGAACACCAACCTCGCCATCCTCGTCTCCCACAACTTTACCGAGCCGTTCAACCAGCCCATCGCCTACGCCCAGAAGGTGGGCGAGCTGACCAATATGCTGGGCGCAGGCCACATCATGGTCCAGCGCTACGGCGACATCCTCGACGGCAAGCGGACATGGCAGAAGGAGCTGGCCCAGTCCAACGTCAAGCCCACCCTGAAGGACGCCGTGGCCGGCGACATCACCGCCGCCATGCCCTACCGCGCCATGACCAACATCATCGAGTTCATCAAGATGCTGGACATGGTCGTGCCCGGCTTTGCCGCCAACGAGACCCTGCTGTACAGCCCGGAGCTGAAGTTCTACTCCAACAAGGTGAAGATGGACGAGAACCTGGACACCAACATCAAGGGCCTGCACTGTCTGGGCGACTCCTCCGGCTGGACCCGCGGCCTGATGATGGCCTCCGTCATGGGCGTGCTGATGGGCCGCAAGCTGGCCGAGAAGGAAGACTGCTGAGCTGCCATTCTGCACTAAGCTGCGCTGAATATTTGTTTCCCGACGCCCCTCCGCCCCCTGCGGAGGGGCGTTTTTGCGTCAGTTTTCAACAAAACCGTATGGAATACAAAAGCGGTCATAAAAAGTCCATCTCCGCCATATAAAAATTTTATTGGAAATTGAATTGATTTTCTTGGTCAAAACTGCTACAATCTTAGAAAGAAGTCTAGGCGGAATTGTGTCTTGCGCATAATGCAAGGAGGGATCACTTATGTGCGAAGCCCCCGGAAGCGTAGTAACTCTGCTCTGTTCCGGCATCCAGCTTTACAGCGCCGAGCGGCGTATTGCGGACTGCATTCTTGCAGATGTAAAGCGGGCATCCATGTGTACGTCGGCCGAGCTGGCCCGTCTGAGCAGTTCGTCCGAGGCCACCATCACCCGGCTGTGCCACAAGCTGGGCTTCGAGAACTACCGCAAATTCCAGCTGGCGCTGGCGCGGGATGCCATGGAGCAGCAGGAGACCGCCCGGCGTACCCGGGAGGAAGGGCAAGACGAGCTGCGTCAGGCCCTGCTGGACATTCAGGCCAACCGGGAAGAGGAGCTGCGGGCCACCATTCAGGCCATCGACACCCGGCAGCTGCGGCGGGTGCTCTCGCTGCTGCGCAGCTGCGAGGTCATCGAGGTGGTGTCTGAGGGCAGAAGCCTTCCGGTGGCGCTGGATGCATCCATCCGGTTCGGTCATCTGGGCAAGCGGTGCGTCGCCAGCGCCCTCCACGAAAAGACGCTGGCTTTTGCGCAGACGCTGACCCCGAAGGACCTCCTCATGGCGTTCTCCACCTCCGGGCGGGATGCCGGGCTGGAAGAGGTGATCTCTGCCGCCAAGATGAGAGGTGCGCCGGTGCTGCTCATCACCTGCGACAGCCACAGCCCGCTGGCCCATCTGTCCGACTATGTGATGACCGCCTCCAACCGCGAACAGCGGCTCATCGAGGGCAGCCACGCAGCGTCCCTCCTCTCGCCGAACATCCTCGTGGAGGTGCTCTATTATCTGCTCCGGATGGAGAAAGCGTGAAATGAAAAAGGCAGAGCCTCGGGCCGATGGCCCGAGGCTCTGCTGTTGTTTTGGGGTTTATTTTGTGGTCACTTCGGAAGAAGCATCGCTGCCGGGATTATTCCCATCTTCTAATATCCTTATCAAGTCCATGGGACGTTACTGTGCTGGGTTCCCGGAACATGGCTACCATACACTTCTTGCCGTTGATGGTGCCCTCAATGACGCAGACGCCGACATCGTTCGGCCATTTTTCCGGTTCTTTCGCCCGGACATAGTAACAAATCTGACTCTTGGCCTGATCACTTGCCAGCACACCAGCGACTAACGCCGTCTTTCCCTGATTGAATAGGTCAGTCCGATATGTCTCTTCCAACGAAGCACAGCTGACACCGTATGAATAACCATCCTTCAGCGTGACGCCGTTCATCCACTCTTTCCGAGTATTTTCGTCCGCATCATCAATGATGTCCAAGAATGCTTCCCGAAGTGCCATGCCGTTATATTCGCTCTTGCCAATCTGAGAGTTCACATAAGCCAGTACATCCTGTGCCGCAGTCTCCATTGACCGCTCCTCTGTTGCCTGATAACCCGCCGCCGTGTAGAGGTCGAGGATATAGTCTGTGACAGTATCCTCCGTCAGCGGCCCTGCACTACCGGAACAGGCCGTCAGGACGGACAGTGCCAGCACACCGGCCAGCAGAACAGCAACTAATTTTTTTGCCATCTTCATTGCAACTCCTCCATGATTCCGGGTCTCCCCGTTTTTCCATATTTTACCCCCCCCCCACGTGTTTTGTCAATCCTCAGACGCAAAAACCCCGGGCTGTCGGCCCGGGGTCTTTTGCGGTATTTTCTTATTCCTCCTCCAGCTCCAGATCGCCGGGCAGGATGATGTCCAGCGCGGCGGCTGGCTCGGCCACAAGGCGGCGGCTCTGGTGGAAGATGGCCTTTTCCAGCGTGTTGCGGGCGAGGCGTCCGTTGCCCGCCGTGCGGGCGTCCTGCGCCTGACGGCGCTGGTAGTAGCCCAGAAGCGGCGCATTGCAGCTCTCGTCCAGCTGGTAACCCCTGCCCTCGGCCAGCCGGTATGTGATGTCCAGCAGCTCGGCGGCGGTGTAGTCCGGAAACTCGATCCGGTTCGGGAAGCGGCTGGCAAGGCCGCTGTTGGCGGTGAGGAAGTGTTCCATCTCCCGCGTATAGCCCGCGAGGATGACCACCAGCTCGTCCCGATGGTCCTCCATCCCCTTCACCAGCGTGTCGATGGCCTCGAGGCCGAAGCTGTCCTGCTCGCCCCGGTAGAGGCTGTAGGCCTCGTCGATGAAGAGGACGCCGCCCAGCGCGCTCTCGATGACGCTGTTGGTCAGGGGGGCGGTGTGGCCGGTGTACCGGCCCACGAGGTCGCCCCGGCTCACCTCCACCAGCTGCCCGCCCTTGAGGGCACCGATGGCTTTGAGGTACTTTGCCACCAGCCGGGCGATGGTGGTCTTGCCGGTGCCGGGGTTGCCGGTGAAGATCATATGCATCGAGAGGCTGGCGGTCTTGCGTCCCGCCGCCGCCCGGCGCTGCTGCACCTCGAGGTTGTCGGCGAGGCCGAAGACGTATTCCTTCACCGGCCCGAGGCCCACGAGGCTGTTCAGCTCTTTTTTGATCTCCTCCACCGCGCCGGTGTAGGCGGCGGGCAGCAGGTCGAAAAGCTTCTGCGCTTCGCCGCCGTTGAGGGCGAAGTCGATGCCCCCCTCCCGGGCGGTCAGGGACACCGTGCCGGTGAGGGCCGCGTCGGTCTGCAAACAATACTCGCTGAGGGCGCGGAACATCCGGTCACAGCAGGCGGTCAGCCCCGCCACGCCCTGCTGCGGGCTGCACTGGTCGGCCACATAGTCCCGCACGTCCGCCCCTGCCGCGAGGGTCAGCCCGAGGCGGGCTTTCACCTTCGCAGCCAGCGCGTTGAGCTGCTGGGCCGCCAGCGCGGCGAGGTCCTCCCGGGCAAAGGGGGCCGTCTCGCAGACATCGCCCAGCGCCGAGACGAAGGGCGCACCGAACCTGTCAGCCAGCGCCGCCCGGCCCTTCCGGGAGAAGAAGACGAGGTACTTGCCGCAGGGGGTGATGCGGCTCACCGCCCCGGGGGCAAGGGCGGTCCCGGCGTCCACCAGAATGCCCTCCTTGTTGACGAGATACCGGCTGGACAGGGGCGCACTGCCCCTGACGGCGAGGTCGGCCAGCGTCTTTAAAAAGCCCGGGCAGCAGCTCTCGTAGTGCTCGAAGACCACGATCTCGCCCGGCGCGTGGAGGGCGGCGTACAGGTCCTGCAAAAAGAGCTTCTCGGCCCCGGAGCCGGGGTAGAGGGCAAGGTCCATGACGGCCAGCCTGTCGCTCCTCAGAAGCCCCCGCGCGGCCATGCAGCGGGCCGTCTCGGTGAGGGTGAAGTGCCGCCCCGTGCCCGGTGCGCCGCAGAGGAGGATGACGTTTCGGGCCGTCGGCGGCTCTGTCCCCAGCACAAAGGGGCGGCGCATGGCCCGCACGACCCCGTCCACGAAGGCGTCCTGCCCCAGCACCGTCTTTTTCACCTCAGCGGCCAGCCCCTCAAAGCTGCCCAGATGCTCCTGCCCCACCTCTGCCGTGCCCTTGGCCAGCAGGCCGTCGGCCTCCATCTCCTCCAGCATCTTCCGGCTCTGGGCAAGCGTCTCCTGCGCCGTGCCGCCTCGCAGCGCGGCGTTCTGCTTTTTGAGCATTTCATCGAGTTTTTTCTGCTGCTCAAGAAGAGCCGCGTTCAGGTCGGGCAGGCCGGTTTTCTCCGGCGGCTTCTGCACATCATAGCGCAGCTTTCCTCCCGGGCCGAACACTCCGTTCATCAAGCTCTCCCAATCGTCGGTGTATCCCATTGCGCCTGCCTCCGTCCTGCGTTTTTTCCAGTATAGTGTACTTTGCCCCCTTTTGCAAGAAAAGTCTTGAAAATCCACAGCCGGGCGGGTACACTAATTTTATATCATCTGATTCATGAGAAGGGAATGGAGTAGAATGAAAACGCCCGCAGAGTGGAAAACGCTGTTCGAGAGCAGCGCCTTTGCACGGCAGACCAATTACAGCGGCCCGCTGGGGCCAGAATACAACCCCTCGGGCACCCGGCTGCGGCTCTGGGCGCCCACGGCGCAGAGCGTCTCGGTCAACCTCTACCACCGGGGCGACGGCGGAGCCTGCATGGGCAGCCTGCCGCTGGAACCGCAGGGGCAGGGGCTGTGGTCAGTCTACCTGCCCGGCGACCAGCACGGGCGCTACTATACCTTTACCGTGGAGGTGGAGGGCACGCAGCACGAGACGGGCGACCCCTACGCCCGGACGGCGGGCGTCAATGGTCTGCGCAGCATGATCCTCGACGCCCCCCGCATCGACCCGCCCGACTGGAGCCACGACCACCGCCCGGCCATCCCGGCCTCCCGCCGGACAGTGTGGGAGGTCAGTGTCCGCGACTTCTCCCAAGACCCGGCCTCCGGCGTGCGGACCGGGTGGCGGGGCAAGTTCATGGCCTTTACCCAGAAGGGCACGACCCTCTCTTCGGCGGGCACCTTCCCCACCTGCCTCGACTACCTCAAACGGCTGGGGGTGGGCTATGTCCAGCTGATGCCCATTTTTGACTTCGGCAGCGTGGACGAGAGCCGCCCCCTCACCCGGCAGTACAACTGGGGCTATGACCCCACCAACTACAACGTCCCCGAGGGCAGCTACTCCACCGACCCCTCCAAGGGCGAAGTACGGGTACGGGAGTGCAAGGAGATGATCGCCGCCCTCCACGCGGCGGGCATCGGCGTCGTCATGGATGTGGTGTATAACCATATGTACCGCAACGAAAACCCGCTGAACAGCACCGTGCCCTACTATTTCTTCCGGCAGAACCCGGACGGCAGCTTCTCCAACGGCAGCGGCTGCGGCAACGAGTTTGCCAGCGAGCGGCCCATGGCCCGGAAATACCTCATCGACTCGGTGCTCTACTGGGCGCAGGAATACCACATCGACGGCTTCCGCTTCGACCTCATGGGCCTCTACGATGTGGACACCATGAACGAGCTGCGGGCCGCGCTGGACGCCCTGCCCGGAGGCCGGGACATCCTGATGTACGGCGAGCCGTGGCAGGGCAGCGGGAGCCAGCTCCACCGCTACGAGGCCAACAAAGCCAACCTCGCCATGCTCTCCGACCGCATCGGCATCTTCTGCGACAGCACCCGCGACGTCATCAAGGGCGGCTGCTTCGACGCCCGGGAGCCGGGCTATGTGGAGGGCAGGCCGGGCAGCTTCTGGGACATCGGCGGCGCGGTAGCCGCGTGGTGCCGCAGCGACAAGCTGCCCGCCCACTCGCCCGCCCAGATCGTCAGCTATGTGTCCGCCCACGACAACTTTACCCTCTGGGACAAGCTGCTTCTGGTGCGGTATGCCCGGCCCGAGTACACCGCCGCCGACTCGGCGGCACTGGCCCAGAACCGGCTGGCGGCGGGCATCTACCTCACCTGCATGGGGATGCCCTTCCTGCTGGCCGGCGAGGAGTTCGCCCGCACCAAAAAGGGGCAGGGCAACAGCTACCGCTCCTCCCCCGCCCTCAACCGTCTGGACTGGAAGCGGGCGGCGCAGTTCCACGGCCTCGTGGACTATTACCGGGGGCTTTTGGGCCTGCGGGCGCGGTTCCCCCGCCTGAGCGCCCCGGACGCCGCCAGCCCGGCGGCCATCCACTTTTTCTCGCTGGAGCAGCCCCTTGTGGGCTGGACGCTGCCCGCCGCCCCCGGCGACGGTGCCGAATGGCGGGCGCTCTGCGTTTTTTATAATCCCACCGGGGAGGAAAAACGGGTCAGCCTGCCGGAGGGCCAGTGGAAGCTGCTGAGCGACGGCGTTTCCTCTGCTCTCTGGAAAAGCCCCAGCCGGGTCTGCGGCGGCGAGGTGACGCTCCTCCCGTGCAGCGCCACCATCTTCGGGCGCGTATGACAAAAAAAGCGGCCCGCCGCATCATACGGCGAGCCGCCCAACAAGAAGAAAGGAACTTCTGGGGGATGTCTTGACTTTTAGCCCTGCGGGTCCTGCTGGGGTGCAGACTCACTGGGCGTCTCCTGACGGGCTGCGCCGTTGGTGCTGGCGCTGCCGCTGTTGGAGGCGTTCTTTTCGCCCAGCGTCAGGCTCACCGTCTGCATCTGGCCATCGCGGGCGATGGTGATGGAGAGGGTGTCCCCGGCGGAGTGCTCCTGCATCAGGGTGCCGAGGTCGGTCTTCTGGGCCACCTCGGTGTTGTCGATGCTGATGATGCGGTCACCGGCCTTGAGGCCCGCCTGATCGGCAGGGCCGCCGGAGACGACATCCACGACATAGATGCCGTAGGCGTTGACGCCCAGCTGCGCCGCCGTCTGGGCGTCGGTCACAGCCAGATAGGTGATTCCCATATAGGGGCGTCCGGTGACATAGCCGTTCTCCAGCAGATCCTGCGCCACCTTGATGGCGTCGTTGATGGGGATGGCGAAGCCCAGACCCTCAGCGTCGGAGCTGGAGGACTTTGCGTTGACGATGCCCACCAGCTCGCCGTTCATATTGAACAGGCCGCCGCCGGAGTTGCCGGGGCTGACGGAAGCATCCATCTGGATGAGGGACATGGTGTTGACGGCGCTGGAGCTTTGGATGGAGACGCTGCGGTTCAGGGCGCTGACGATGCCGCTGGTGACGGTGCCGCCCAGCTCACCCAGCGGGTTGCCCACAGCCAGCACATTGTCGCCCACGGCCAGCTTGTCGCTGTCGCCCACGATGGCGGGGGTCAGGCCGTCGGCCTCGATCTTGATGACTGCGATGTCGCTGGTGGAGTCCTCGCCGATGATGGTGGCAGGATAGTCCTTGTCGCCGATGGTGACGGTGATGTTGGAGGCACCCGACACGACGTGGTCACAGGTGAGGATGTAGCCGTCCGAGCTGATGATGACGCCGCTGCCGGCGCCGCTCTCCACCTGACTCTGGCCGTACCACGACCACTGGGAGTAGACCACCTGCTCGGTGGTGATGACAACGACGCTGGGGCTGACGGTCTTGGCCACCTGTGCAGTGGTCATGCCGCTGGAAACAGAGGTGCCCCCTGCGGCGCTCTCCGAGTCTGCCGCAGCGCTGTCCGAGCGCTCCACCTGCTGGATGACGACCTTGCTGCCGCCGCCGAAGCGTGCACCCACAAAGCCGCCCATAAAGCCCATCGCTGCGGCCAGCACCAGAGCGACGATGCTCTTTGCGGCCTTACCGGCGTTCTTTTTCGGCTTTTTCGGGGCTGCGGGAGCAGCGTTCTGCGGCTGGGCGGGAGGCGGCGTCGCGCCGCCGGAAGCACCCGTGCTCTCGCTGAAGCTGGAAGCGGTGTTGGCAGTGTTCATGCCGCTGGAACCCACATTGGGATAGCCGGTATCCCCGGCGGAATTATTGGAAGAGGAATAGTCATATTCCCATTTGTTTTCATCCATCGTGATTACTTCCTTTCGAAGGGATCGGGAAGCTGTCCCCGCCGGAACGTACCGGCCATGGAAACAGCTTCGGTCGGGAGGGAGCATTCTGCCGCTCCCCTCTGGCACGATTTTATTCTATCTGCTAATTGTGAAAATCAATCGTTTCCCCCGTGAAGAATGTGTGAAATAAGGTCCAAGGAGACATCCATGAAGCTTTCTGTGACTGCGGGCGGCTTCGCCCTTTATAAGGAGTCCGACGTCATCGGCCAGTGCAGCGTCGTCCCCGCCCCCAAGGGCGCGGACATCGCCTCCCTGTCCGTCCTGCCCCAGTGGCGGCGGAAGGGCTATGGCTCCTATTTACTGAAAGAGATCTTGCGCCGCTTCGGCGGCTATGACCGGGAGGCCGCCACGGTCTTCACTGCGCCGCTGCCTGCCGACGAGGGCGAGGGGCTGTTCTGGAAAAAATTCGGCTTCGTCCCCGAGGGCGGGCGGCTCTGCCGCCGCCGCACCCCCGACCTGACGGCAGTGCGCTTGGTACAGGACTATCTTGCGGCCCACCTGCCCCATGCCGCCCTGTGCATCGACGCCACCTGCGGCAACGGCGGCGACACGGCCTTCCTCTGCCGCCTCGTCGGCCCGGAGGGGCGGGTGCTGGGCTTCGACATCCAGCCCGAGGCTATCGCTTCCACCCGCGCCCGGCTTGAAACGCAGGGCCTCGCCGCGGAGCTTTTCTGCGACAGCCACGCAAACCTCCTGCACCATGTCCGGCCCGGTACGGCGGACATCGTGATGTTCAACTTCGGCTGGCTGCCCGGGGCCGACCACAGGGTCTTCTCCACCGCCGACAGCAGTATCCCCGCGCTGGAAGCGGCTCTTACGGCCCTGCGCCCGGGCGGCGTGCTCAGTGCCATTCTCTACAGCGGCCGGGTCATCGGCACCGGCGAAAAACAGAGCATCCTCGGCTGGCTGCGCGCCCTCCCTCTGGAAAAATATACCGTACTGGTGTGCGATTTTGCCAACTGGGCCGATACAGCGCCCCTGCCCTGCCTTGTTCTGAAAAAATAGCAAAAACTCTTGCATCCATGTGTATTTTCTGCTAAAATAAGCGTTGTATGTAATTTAACCTCTCAGTCTCGCTATCGCTCGACAGCTTCCCTACCGAGGGGAGCCTCTGGCGAAGAGATGAAGTTTTCCGTCATGCCAAGGCCTCCCCCTCGATAGGGGAGGTGGCACGCCGCAGGCGTGACGGAGAGGTTTTCAGCAGGAGATTTCCTATGTAAAACAAGACATTTCTTTGTTTATACATCCACCCGGCCCTCCTCAGGGCCGCATCTCAGGAGAACGAAACTTATATGACAAATCGTGAAGAAATCGAGCGCCGCCGGACGTTTGCGATCATCAGCCATCCCGACGCCGGCAAAACGACGCTGACCGAAAAGCTGCTGCTGTACGGCGGAGCCATCAATCAGGCCGGCTCTGTCAAGGGCAAGCAGAGCGCCAAGCACGCCGTGTCCGACTGGATGGACATTGAGAAGCAGCGCGGCATCTCCGTCACCTCCTCTGTCCTGCAGTTCAACTACGCCGGAAAGTGCGTCAACATTCTGGACACCCCGGGCCATCAGGACTTCTCGGAGGATACCTACCGCACCCTGATGGCAGCCGACTCGGCGGTCATGGTCATTGACGCCGCCAAGGGCGTCGAGGCTCAGACCATCAAGCTGTTCAAGGTCTGCACCCTGCGCCACATCCCCATCTTCACCTTCATCAACAAGATGGACCGCGAGGCCCGCGACCCCTTCGAGCTGATGGAGAACATCGAAGAGATCCTTGGCATCAAGACCTACCCCATGAACTGGCCCATCGGCTGCGGCAAGGAGTTCAAGGGCGTGTTCGACCGCAACACCCGCAAGGTGCTGGCTTTCTCCAGCGACGGCCGCGCCAACGGCGTCAAGAAGGTCGAGGAGACCGAGGCCGAGCTGGGCGATACCGCACTGGACGAGCTGCTGACCCCCTACCTGCACCAGCAGCTCGTGGACGAGATCGAGCTGCTGGACGGCGCTGCCGAGGAATTTGACCTCGACCGGGTGCTGCGCGGCGAGCTGAGTCCCGTCTTCTTCGGTTCTGCGCTGACCAACTTCGGCGTCGAGCCCTTCCTCGAAAACTTCCTCCGCCTCACCCCCACCCCGCTGGCCCGCGTGGACAGCCTGACCGGTGAGGCCGTTGACCCCTGCCGGGACGAGTTCTCAGCCTTCATCTTCAAAATTCAGGCCAACATGAACAAGGCACACCGCGACCGCATCGCCTTTATGCGCATCTGCTCGGGCAAGTTCGAGCGCGGCATGGAAGCCTACCATGTGCAGGAGGGCAAGAACATCAAGCTGGCCACCGGCACCCAGCTGATGGCGCAGGACCGCGCCATCGTGGACGAGGCCTATGCAGGCGACATCATCGGCCTGTTCGACCCGGGCATCTTCTCCATCGGCGACACCCTGTGCACCGGCAAGAAGAAGGTCGAGTTCGCCGGCATCCCCACCTTCTCTCCCGAGCACTTTGCCCGCATCGAGCAGAAGGACACCATGAAGCGCAAGCAGTTCGTGAAGGGCATGGAGCAGATCGCTCAGGAGGGCGCTATCCAGATCTTCCGCGAAGTGGGCGGCGGCATGGAGGAAGTCGTGGTCGGCGTCGTGGGCGTGCTGCAGCTGGAAGTGCTGGAGTACCGTCTGAACACCGAGTACAACGTGGAGATCCGGATGCAGCAGCTTCCCTTTGAGCAGCTGCGCTGGATCCAGAACGACCCCGACACCTACGTTCTGCGCGACCTCGACCTCACCAGTGACACCAAGGCCGTGGAGGACATGAAGGGCAACCGCCTGCTCCTGTTCACCTCCGATTGGGCCATCCGCTGGGCCGAAACGCACAATGAGACGTTAAAGCTGAGCGAATTTGGCAATATTTAAGTTACAGGTTTCCAAGAGCTGCTGTGCAGAGCACCTGCGCAGCAGCTCTTTTTGGAATACATTAGAAATACAACAATGAGTCCCAGCAGCCCCCTCTCGGGGGCACCGCTGGCAAAGAAGGTAATGGATCTATGGAAAAACGTAATATTGGCAAAAGCGGCCTTTCCGCCCCCTTTCTGGGGCTGGGCACATGGGCCATCGGCGGCGGACGCTGGTGGGGCGACAACGACGATGCCCTGTCGGTAAAGGCCATCGAGACTGCCGTGGAGCAGGGCATCGTCTGGATCGACACTGCCCCCATCTACGGCCTTTACCACAGCGAAGAGGTGGTGGGCGAGGCTTTGCGCCACATCGACCGGGACAAGGTCATCCTCTCCACCAAGTGCGGCCTCGAGTGGCGGCACGAAAGCCCTGTTCTCCACAAGGTCGTGGATGGTGTGCAGACCTACCGCGACCTCTCCGCCAAGAGCATCATCGAGGATGTGGAAGACAGCCTGCGCCGCCTCGGCACCGACCATCTGGACGTGCTGTACACCCACTGGCAGACGCCGGACCTCTCCATCTTCCCGCTGGAAGAGACTGTCGAGGCCATGATGAAGCTCAAAGAGCAGGGCAAGATCCGGGCCATCGGCGCATCCAACACCACCGCCGACCTCATCCGCGGCTACTGCAAGTACGGCCAACTGGACGTCATTCAGGAGAAGTACAGCCTGTTGACCCGCCGCATCGAAAAGCAGCTGCTGCCCACCTGCAAGGAGCTGGGCGTGTCCATTCAGGCCTACTCTCCCTTGGAGCAGGGCCTGCTCACCGGCAAGGTGACGATGGACACCACCTATCCCGAGGGCAGCACCCGGAACACGAACCCCTGCTTCCAGCCTGCCCGCCGGGCACAGGCCATCCATCTGCTGGACAGCTGGGGCGACCTCTGCGAGAAGTACCACTGCACCAAGGCGCAGCTGGTCATCGCCCTGACGGCCCGGATGATCCCCGGCCTGCACGTCCTGTGCGGCGCACGGACGCCCGAGCAGGCCATCGACAACGCCGGTGCGCTCCACATCACGCTGGAGGGCGCCGACGCCGTCCAGATGAAGTGGGACGTGGACGCCATCTCCTGAAGCTTTTCTATAACAAAAGGGACTGCTGCGCTGCAGCAGTCCCTTTTGTATTTTCTTCACCCGTTCTCTTTCCAGAACAGCCCCCCGCTGGTCTGGAACAGGGGCCACGGGTTCACGCTCTTGCTGCCGAGCTTGAAATCCATCGTCATCTCCTCGCCCAGCGCACCCACAGCCTGCCCCCGCTCGACGCGCTGGCCAGCGCTGACCGAGAGGGCGTCCAGCCCGTAGAGGTAGCTGCGCAGTCCGCAGCCGTGGTCGATGACGACGGTGTTTCCGGTGAGGGCGAGATGTTTCGCCAGCACCACGACGCCCGCCGCCGGGGCGCGGCAGGGTTCGCCCGGGATGGTGTAGAGTTTCGTAGAGTTGGACTTACTGCCCTGCTTGCCGCCGGTGACTTTCACCTGCCCGAAATCCACGAGGGTCATGTAGTTCTCCGCCGGGCAGACGAAGCCGCCGCTCCACAGCTTTTCGCGGGCGGGCTGCTCGTAGAGAGGCCAGACGATGTTGCGGAACTCGGCGTTGGCCTCCTCGGAGGCCTCCGGCCCGGCCTCCACCTCGACGGTGCCGAAATCCTTCGGGATGACGGTGATGTTCTTCGTCACCGTCTCGCCGCCCACCGTAAAGGTCACTTCGTGGGCACCGGCGGAGGCGTTGTAGGCCGCCGGGATGTAGGCACGCCACCCGCTGCCCAAGCGAACAGCCTGCACGCTGCCGAGGTCTGTTTCCACGGCAGGGGCGGTGTCGCCCACCATGCCGGTGAAGGCCGCCGCTATCGTGCCGCCCTGCTCCACCCGGTCGGCAGAAAGCTCCACTCCGGCGCTGGCCTGCAAGGTGAACCGGAAGGAGTAATAGTACCAGCCTGTGGGCTTTGCGGGCTTCTCCAGCCGGGGATTTCGCCGGAGCTGGCCGGTGCTGCCGCCCTCGAACTGGGTGGCCAGCATCGTCTCCGGCATCCGCCAGAGCGTCAGCTCGGCTTTGTAGTCTCCGTTGGCCGGGAAGAGGAAGTCCTCGTAGGCGGACACCGTGCCCGTGAAGACCACATTGCCCGCGCCGTCGGTGATGGTCAGAGGACCGTAGCTGAACCAGTCGGGCAGGGTGAAGGCCGGATGGGCGTCGTAGAGGACACCCAGCTTCTGCACCGTGAGGGTGCGGGGGCTGGCGAACACCTTGTCCAGCTGACCGCCCAGCAGCGGCACCTGCCAGCACCAGCCGTTGGGTTCCAGCTCCTGCCCGGCGAACTGCACCGCAGAGGCAGGCTTCGCTCCCTCCGAGGTGAACGAGTAGCTCACGCTCATCACCGCCGCCAGCAGCACCGCGACGCCCAGCGCCACGCCGATGAGCCATAATAAAAGTCGTTTCATGCCATGTACCCCTTTTCTGCGCAGCACTCCTCTATTTGGCTCCCCTCGATAGGGGAGCTGTCCGCGCCAAAGCGCGGACTGAGAGGTTTTCTTTCAAATCCTGTGCTGCGGGTAAGAAAAGGGCGCACCGACACAGCCCTGTTACAGACTGCCGGTGCGCCCTCTGGTGTTTTGTTCTGTTTCGGCCCGCGTTATTCGGCAGTATCCTCAGCGGGAGCTGCCTCTTCTTCGGCCTCGGCAGGCTCTTCCTCAGCGGGGGCGGCGGTATCCTCGCCGAACAGCAGGCGCTCGTACTCGTCCAGCTCCTTCTCACGGCGGCGCAGATAAACAGCCACAGCGGCCAGCGCACCCGCCACAGCGGCCAGCGTTGCGACAACAGCGATCAGACAAGATTTCTTCATAGGTTCAGCACACTCCTTTTTGGTCGAACCAGCGGTCCAGCCATTCTCAGCGGTCATTCCGCGGCACAGACTCGGTCTATTCTGCAACTATTATACCCGTACTGCGCGAAAATTACAACCAAAAAGGCAAAATTTTGCTTTTTCAGATCCCCATCCGCTTTCTGTAGGCCTTGAATGCGCCGGGCAGGGTATATTCGTCCTGCATCTGTTCCCGGCTGGCCCAGACGCAGCCTGCCGGGGCATAAACTGTGCCGACGCGGACGGCATATCCCTTCATCCGCCACTCGATGTGGCTGAAGATGTGCTTTGCCTCCGGCAGGGCTTCGGCACCCGCACAGCCGAGGCCCAGTCCTTCCAGACGGGCGAGCACTTCCCCGGCGCTGAGGGCCTCGCCCTCCCATAAAAGGGGCTGCCACAGCCCGGCCAGCAGACCCTTCCCGGGCCGCTGCTGTAAGAGGAACCGTCCCTCGGCATCCTCGGCCAGCACCACCGTCACCGGCTCCACCCGCCGGGCCTTGGGCGCGGCCTTGCGGGGCAGTTCCAGCGCCGTGCCAGCCGCCCGGGCGGCGCACAGCGCTGCCAGCGGGCATTGTCCGCACAGCGGCGCACCGTTCGGCAGGCAGACCAGCGCCCCCAGCTCCATCAGGGCCTGATTGTAGTCGCCCGCCTTTTCCGGGGGCTGATGCTCCATGACCCGGGCTGTAAAGGCCTTTTTCACCCCCGGTTCTGTAATAATACCCGAGTCATTATACAATCTGGAAAACACCCGCAGCACATTTCCGTCCACGGCAGGCACGGCCAGCCCGAAGCTGATGGACGCGATGGCTCCCGCCGTGTAGTCCCCGATGCCGGGCAGGGCGCGGAGGGCGTCGTAGTCGGCCGGAAGCTCGCCGCCGTACTCCTCGCAGACGATGCGGGCGGCTTTCTGGAGGTTGCGCACTCGGCTGTAGTAGCCCAGACCCTCCCAGAGCTTGTGCAGCTTTTCTTCCTCACAGGCCGCCAGCGCCGGGATGTCCGGCAGCGCCGCCAGAAAGCGCTCGTAATACGGCAGCGCCGCCGAGACGCGGGTCTGCTGCAGCATGATCTCGCTCAGCCAGACGTGGTAAGGGCTGGGGTCGGTGCGGAAGGGCAGGATGCGCTGGTTCCGGTAAAACCATTCCAGCAGGGCCGGGGCGATGTTTTCCACTTGTTTGGGCCTCCTTGTTGAAAAAAAACAAAGAAACCTCTCCGTCATTGCTTCGCAATGCCACCTCTCCTACCGAGGAGAGGCCTTGGCAAAATGGGAAACTTTCCCTCTTCGCCAGAGGCTCCCCTCGATAGGGGAGCTGGCAAAGCCGACAGGCTTTGACTGAGAGGTTTTTACTACTTAGAATCCGTAAGCCGTGCGGGGGAAGGGCAGCACGTCACGGATGTTCTGGATGCCCGTGAGGTACATGATCATCCGCTCGAAGCCCAGACCATAGCCTGCGTGCTCCACGCCGCCGAACTTGCGGAGGTTCAGATACCAGTCGTAGCTGGACTTGTCCAGACCCAGCTCGTCCATACGGGTCACGAGCTTGTCGTAGTCCTCCTCACGCTGGCTGCCGCCGATCAGCTCGCCGATGCCGGGCACCAGCATATCGGCTGCGGCCACGGTCTTGCCGTCGGCGTTCTGCTTCATGTAGAAGCTCTTGATCTCCTTCGGGTAGTCGGTGACGAAGACGGGCTTCTTGAACACCACCTCGGTCAGGTAGCGCTCGTGCTCGGTCTGGATGTCCACACCCCACTCCACGGGGAACTGGAACTTCTTGTTGTTCTTCTTCAGGATCTCGATGGCGTCGGTGTAGCTGATGCGGCCAAACT
>OIID01000189.1_pt1 | contig 21902 bp, 17 predicted proteins | sample 1582991 | NCBI WGS metagenome assembly OIID01 (sample SAMN02675048, study PRJEB24791) | human gut metagenome, SKBSTL034 | isolation source: stool | host: Homo sapiens | place: USA
CTGTAACTGATTGTCCTGTCTTTCCTGTATGAACATTCCCATCAGAAAGTAAATACTGATAGTAAGCAAAATAATCGAAACAATCATCAATATTCCTGCTATAAACCGCCTCACTCTGCCACTCCTCCTGTTAATCGTCCCTGTCTTTGATGCCAAGTTTTTCACGTTTTTCCACATCTTCCGGTTTCGATGACATTAACGCATAAAGCATAAGGGTATTATCGAATCTGTCCTTAAATGGAATAATTGTTGTTCCATAGAAAAGAAGTCCTTCTCCTTCCCCGGAATTCGTCACATAGGACATCTTATAAATCTTTGCTCCTTGTGTGTAATTTACAAATCTGCGTTTCTTTCCTTCCAGATATTTTTCCAAGTCAGGTGTTTTTCGTTTTTTCATGGCTTCCTCCTTGTTTCCAGAAATTTATTTGGCAGGTGCGTGAAAGGATGTGTTTTCTGCATATCATCAAAATGAATAATTGCTATGTCTGACAACAAAAAAAGGACACCTTCCATTGGTATTTCTACCAAAAGAGAAGTGTCCCTTTATACACCTTATTTTTGAAAAATGCTCCTCAAAAATAATCAATATTTTACTTGTAAACAAATAAGTCAAACAGTTAAGAATCCATAGAGCTCCTTATTCTATTTCCTTATAATCCATACATCATTATTTCAATCTATACAGCTCTAGGCCGTTTCATGTAGCTCCATGTCAATCCGTGGAACCACTTTTCCTGATTGGACGTCTATGACTACCAAACCGAACTCTTTTTTCTGGATTAGTACAGCTTAGCACCTGCCGGAATATGGTTATCAACCATCAGAAGATGCAGTTCTTCATCCTCTGAATCCTTCAGGTTATTCACTGCTGAAAGCAGCATACCGCAAGACTCGATTCCCATCATCTTTCTTGGCGGAAGGTTGGTGATTGCGATCAGTGTCTTACCAACTAATTCTTCCGGCTCATAGTAAGAGTGGATTCCGCTTAAGATCGTGCGGTCTGTACCTGTTCCGTCATCCAGTGTGAACTGAAGGAGCTTCTTGCTCTTCGGAACTGCTACACACTCTTTAACCTTTACGGCACGGAAATCAGATTTGCTGAATGTATCGAAATCAACCTCTTCTTCAAATAAAGGCTCAACCTTTACGTTGGAGAAGTCAATCTTCGCGTTGTCTTTGAAGAATCCGTTGTTGTCGTTTGCAGTTGCTTCTTCTACTGCTTCGGATTTTCCTGCTTTTTTGTCAGAGTCAAGACTCTTCATCGTCGGGAACAGCAGCACATCACGAATGGAAGCGCTGTCGGTCAGCAGCATGACCAGACGGTCCACGCCGAAGCCAAGGCCGCCCGTGGGGGGCAGACCATACTCCAGCGCGTTGACGTAGTCGTAATCGACCTGCGCCTTGCAATCCGGCTCGATGGCCTTGCGCTCGGCGACCTGACGCTCGAAGCGGCCCTTCTGGTCGATGGGGTCGTTCAGCTCGCTGAAGGCGTTGCCGTACTCGGTGCAGTCGATGAAGTACTCGAAGCGCTCGGTGAAGGCAGGGTCGCCCGGCTTGCGCTTGGCCAGCGGACTGATCTCGACGGGATAGTCGTAGATGAAGGTGGGCTGGATGAGCTTATCCTCAACGAAGGCGTCGAAGAACTCGGCCAGAATAGCGCCCTTGGTGGGCACCTCAGGCAGCTCCACATGGTGCTCCTTTGCGGAAGCGATGGCATCCTCGTCGGTCTTCCAGTCGTTGAAATCCACGCCGGAATACTTCTTGACCGCCTCGATCATGGTCAGGCGCTCCCAGTGGCTCATGTCGATCTGCTTGCCCTGATAGGGGATAACCATGCTGCCGCAAATCTTCTGGGCCAGACGCTTGTACAGCTCTTCGACCAAGTCCATCATGCCATGGAAGTCGGTGAAGGCCTGATACAGCTCGATGGTGGTGAACTCGGGGTTGTGCTTGGGGTCCATGCCCTCGTTGCGGAAGATGCGGCCCACCTCATAGACGCGGTCCATGCCGCCCACAATGAGGCGCTTCAGGTACAGCTCAGTCTCGATGCGGAGCACCATGTCCATGTTCAGGGTATTGTGGTGGGTGTAGAAGGGACGTGCGGATGCGCCGATCTCAAACGGGGTCAGGATGGGGGTGTCCACTTCGAGGAAGCCCTTCTCGTCCAGATAAGCGCGGATCTCCTTCAGGATCTGGCTGCGCTTGACGAAGGTATCCTTGACCTCGGGGTTTGCGATCAGGTCAACATAACGCTGACGATAACGAGTCTCAGTATCGGTCAGGCCGTGGAACTTCTCCGGCAGGGGGCGCAAGCTCTTGGCCAGCAGGGTGATCTCCTCTGCGCGGGCACTCAGCTCGCCGGTCTTGGTGCGGAACACCTCGCCCTTGACGCCGATGATGTCGCCCACATCCAGCTTCTTGAATGCGGCGTAAGCCTCATCGCCCAGCTCATCGCGGCGGACGTAGAGCTGGATGTCGCCCTTATCGTCGCGCAGGTGGGCAAAGCTTGCCTTGCCCATGACACGCTTGGACATCAGACGGCCGGCCAGAGCGACCTTCTTGCCGCTGTCGGTCTCGTTGGGCAGATCCTTGAACTCTTCCTTCAGGTCGGCAGAGTAGGCGTCCTGCGGGAACTTGGTCAGAGCAAAGGGGTCGCTGCCTGCGGCCTGCAGGTCTGCCAGCTTCTGGCGGCGCACCTGCACCTGCTCGCTCTCAGACAGGCCCTGTGCGGGGTTCTTCTTCTGTTCTTCCATGATTTCCTCCCGCTCGTGCTCAGTTTGCAGCATGGGTGATGCCCAGCACCTTGTAGTTGACGGTGTGGCCGGTGGGCAGCAGGACCTCGGCGACATCGCCGACGGCCTTCTCCAGCAGGGCATGGCCCACAGGGCTTTCGTCGCTGATCTTGCCGTTCAGGGGGTCAGCCTCGGTGCGGCCCACGATGTCGTACTCCTCGACCTCGTCCTCACCCTCCATCTGGATGGTGACATGGGTGCCGACGGAGACGCTCTCGACGCTCAGCTCGCTCTCGTCGATGACGACAGCGTTCTTGACCATCTGCTCCAGCTCGGTGATGCGGTTCTCCACCAGACCCTGCGTGTTCTTTGCCTCATCGTACTCGCTGTTCTCGGACAGGTCGCCGTGGCTGCGGGCTTCCTTGATCTCTTCTGCCAGCTCCTTGCGGCGGACCGTCTTGAGGTATTCCAGTTCCTCCTGCATCGCCTTCAGGCCAGCAGCGGACATCTTGATCTCTTGTGCCATTTGGAAATCTCCTTATCTATTTTTTGGGGTACGGCAGGGCGTCTTGACGCACAAAACCGCACACGAATGCCATTTTGACCTATTCATTATAATAGCAAGCTGCGGCCTTGTCAATAAAAACTGCCGCTCTGCGGGCCAAAAAGGGCACAAAAAAGCCCCGCCGACAGAGGGAAGTGCCGACAGGGCTTGGAAAATGTCTTATTTAGTCGTCTGCGGATTCATCCAGATTGCCCAGCTTCTTGGCCTGCTCGACCACAGCGGGCACCAGCATCTCCGGCAGGATCTCATAGCGGGCGAACTCGGTGGTGAACCAGCCGCGGCCCTGCGTGATCTGACGGATGAAGGTGGTGAAGTTGGCCAGCTCTGCCAGAGGCACCTCGGCGATGATGGTCTGCATACCGTCTTCGTCCGGCTCCATGCCCAGCACACGGCCGCGGCGCTTGGTGACGTCGCCCATGATGTCGCCGGTGTTGTCATTGGGGACGTGGGCCTTCAGGGTGTGGATCGGCTCGAGGATGACAGGGCCGGCCTCAGGCATCGCGGCCTTGTAGGCCAGCTTTGCGGCCATGATGAAGGCCATCTCAGAGCTGTCCACAGGGTGGTAGCTGCCGTCCAGCAGGGTAGCTTTCAGGCCCACCACGGGGTAGCCCGCCAGCACGCCCTTCTCGGCGGCGAGGCGGACGCCCTTCTCGACCGCCGGGAAGAAGTTCTTGGGCACGCTGCCGCCGAACACCTTTTCTTCGAAGACGACCTGCTCGCTGTCGCAAGGCTCGAAGTTGATGATGACATCGCCGAACTGGCCGTGGCCGCCGGTCTGCTTCTTATGGCGGCCCTGCTTCTGGCAGGCCTTGCGGATGGACTCACGGTAGGCGATGCGGGGAGCCTCGAGGCCGATCTCCACGCCGAACTTGTTCTTCAGCTTGGCCTTGACCACATCGAGGTGCTGCTCGCCCAGACCGCCGATGATCTGCTGGTGGGTCTCCGCGTTGTTGATGTAGCTCAGGGTGGGGTCTTCCTCCATCAGACGGGCCAGAGCGCTGCTGATCTTGCCCTCGTCGCCCTTCTTGGCCACAGTGACGGCCATGAACAGGCTGGGTTTGGGGAAGACGGGCGCCGGCAGCTTGACCACACGGGAGGCATCGCAGAGGGTGTCGCCGGTCTTGGCGCTGATCAGCTTTGCCACAGCACCCACGTCACCGGCACCGATGCTCTCTGCCTCGGTCTGCTTCTTGCCCAGAACGGTGAGAGGCTTGCCCAGCTTCTCGGTCTCGCCGGTGCGGGCGTTGACGAGGGACGCGCCTGCGGTGATCTTGCCGCTGATGACGCGCAGATAGCTCAGTTTGCCCACGAAGGGGTCTGCCACAGTCTTGAAGACGTATGCAACGGTGGGGGCGCTCTCGGCGCAGTTCAGCTCGACGGGGTCGCCGTTGGCGTCCTCTGCCAGAACGCTGTTGTGCTCCGGGCTGGGCAGCAGCTTATGCATATTGTACAGCAGCATATCCAGAGCCTGCTGGTTGACGGCGCTGCCGCAGAACACGGGGGTGATGAGGCCATCCTTGACGCCCTTGCGCATTCCCTCGACGATCTCCTCTGTGGTGAACGCCTCACCGCCGAAGAACTTCTCCATCAGCTCGTCGTCGGTCTCGGCGATGGCCTCACTCATGGCCTCGATGAGGCCCTGGAAGCGGTGGCCGATGTCGGGCAGCTCCACCTGTACCTGCTTGCCGCCCTCATACTTGAACGCCTTCTGGCTGAACAGGTTGATGTACACGGGGGTGCCGTCATCCAGCTTGGCCGGGACGACGCAGGGACAGATGGTGGAGCCGAACTTGATCTTCATATCTTCCAGAATTTTGAAGTAGTTCGCATTCTCCAGATCACACTTGGAGACGAAGACCATCGTAGCCTTGCCGTTCTTGCGGGCCAGCTGGAAGGCCTTCTCCGCGCCGACAGTCACACCGCTGCGGCCCGACACGCACACCAGCACGCTCTCGGCTGCACGGATGCCCTCGTACTCGCCTGCCTCAAAGTCGAACAGGCCCGGAGCATCGATGAGGTTGTACTTGATGCCCTCATACTCCACCGGCACCACCGATGCCGACAGACTGGCCTTCCGCTTTGCTTCCTCGGGGTCAAAGTCCGAAATCGTGGTGCCGTCCTCGACCCGGCCCATACGCTCGGCAGCGCCCGAAAAATAGACCAATGCCTCGGTCAGCGTCGTTTTGCCGCTGCCGGCATGGCCCGCGATCAAGATATTGCGGATGTTGTTGCTTGCGTATTTCATATCGGTTTTTCCCTCATTTCCGCCGCACGGAGCATTCTCTCCGCTTTTGTGGCATATTTTACAAAGATAATACCACACTTCAAACGATTTTTAAATATTTCGTTTGAAATTTCCGGCTTTCGCCCTGCCAAACTTCCCGGCCTCGTTTTGTGCATTTTGCCTTGAGGAAGATGGTTTTATTGTAAAAGTCCCTGCGGCACGCTATAATAGGGGCGTCGAGACCAACTTTCACGCAAACGAAGGAGCACTGCACGATGAAACGCACGGATTATATCAACTGGGACGAATACTTCATGGGCATTGCCCTGCTCACGGCGATGCGCTCCAAAGACCCCAGCAGTCAGGTGGGGGCCTGCATCGTCAGCCCGGAAAACAAGATCCTCTCTCTGGGCTACAACGGTATGCCCATCGGCTGCGACGACGACGCCATGCCGTGGGAGCGGGAGGGCGACCCGCTGAACACCAAGTATATGTACGTCTGCCATGCCGAGCTGAACGCCATCCTCAACAGCGCCCACAACAACCTCAAGGGGGCGCGGGTGTACGTCACCCTCTTTCCCTGCAACGAGTGCACCAAGGCCATCATCCAGTCCGGCATCGCGGAGGTGGTCTACTACAGCGACAAGTACCACGACACCGATTCCAGCGTTGCGGCGCGATTCATGTTCAAAAAGGCCGGTGTCCGCCTCACCCCCTACCAGCCCAGCGGACGGAAGGCGGAGCTGGAGTTGTAATCCGTCAAAAATTATGCTAAACCGAGAGTAAGGCGCTGATTGCAAAATTGGTGGTCATGCTTTCCTGTCCCGCGTCGCTGATTCTTCCTCTACATTCATCCTCGGTCTTCTGGGGCTGATCGTTGACGTAGTCCGCCTGACCATTGAGGTCATGGATAAATCTTCTCAGAAGAAAAACGATGATAACAAAAAAGATTGACCGCCACAGTGTTCCAAGCCTGACGGTCAATCTTTTTGACTAATAGGGATAGGAAGCTGACCCTTTGCAGTCAGCGCCCCTTCTGTTTGTAGTATAGTCGAATCACCGTTATTTGTCAAGGAGTCCATTCGTTCTTGACTGCTTTCCCTTCCCGTATTATAATAGGGCTTGAGAAAGTATAATTATTCTATTTTTATTGCATAGAGAGGAATATATACAATGGATCTTACGAACCGCAGCTTTTTGAAGCTCCTTGATTACACCCCCGACGAGATCGAGGGCCTGCTGGATCTCGCCGCCGACCTGAAGGCCAAGAAAAAGGCCGGTGTCCGCCACGACGCTCTGCGCGGCAAGAACATCGCCCTCATCTTTGAGAAGACCTCCACCCGCACCCGCTGCAGCTTCGAAGTTGCGGCCCACGATCTGGGCATGGAAGTCACCTACCTCGACCCGTCGGGCAGCCAGATCGGCAAAAAAGAGTCCATCGCCGACACCGCCCGGGTGCTGGGCCGGATGTTCGACGGCATCGAGTACCGCGGCTACGGCCAGCAGATCGTGGAAGACCTCGCCCACTACGCCGGTGTGCCGGTCTGGAACGGCCTGACCAACGAGTTCCACCCCACCCAGATCCTGGCCGACTTCCTCACCATCCGGGAGCACTTCGGCCATCTCAAGGGCATCCGCTTCGTCTACTTCGGCGACGCCCGCTACAACATGGGCAACAGCCTGATGGTGGGCTGCGCCAAGATGGGCCTCCACTTCACCGCCTGCGCCCCCAAAAAGTACCAGCCCGACGCTGCTCTGGTGGCCGAGTGCCAGAAGATCGCCGCCGAGACCGGGGCCACCCTCACTTTTGAGGAAGACCCCGCCAAGGCCGCACAGGGCGCGGACGTCCTTTACACCGACGTCTGGGTCTCGATGGGCGAGCCGGTGGAGGTCTGGGCCGAGCGGATCAACGACCTCTCCGCCTACCAGATCGATCAGAAACTGATGAATATTGCAGGCCCCCACGCCGTCTTTATGCACTGCCTGCCCGCTTTCCACGACCACAAGACCACCGTGGGCAAGGAGATGGGCGAGCGCTTCGGCCGCGACGCGATGGAGGTCACGGACGAGGTCTTCGAAGGCCCCCAGAGCATCGTCTTTGACGAGGCCGAGAACCGGATGCACACCATCAAGGCCGTCATGGCGGCTACGCTGGGCTACAAGGGCTGATATGGGCGGAGGACACGTTTCACGCCCCGATTTCGGGATGCCCCAGCCAGACCCTTCCCACCCACTGACCGAGTTTTACTGCCTGCTGCAGCGCGCACTGGACCGGGAGGGCGTCTTTGCCCTGCCCGCGCTCTACGCACAGTTCCGCGCACCGGCGCGGCGCATCTACGCCGACGAGGCCGCGGATTTTCTCACCCTCCTGCCTGAGGAGGGCGAGGGCGCTTCCCGGCTGCTGGCCCCGGCACAGCTCCAACTGCTCTACTCCACCCTCCACGTCACACCGGAAGGTGCGCCCGCCGCCCTGCTGCTCACCGAGGAGTGCACCCGGACGGTCTATGCCGTCCAGCTGCTGCCGCCCTTCGTCTGGGAAGACCCACTCCCGCCCCTGCCGGACGCCCCGGCGGCGCTGAGCCTCACCCTCACCCTGCGGGACGTGGAGGAGATCGACGCCCACCCCGCCGCATTGGGCCACCGCCTCGTCTGCGACAAGGCGGGCAAGCGCTGGCTCCACCACCCCCGGGCTGAGACCTATCTTTCCGAGCGGGTGGCGCTCTTCCAGCGGCTCTACCGGTAATACAAAATCTGCACTCAGGGTCATCTGCCAAAACATGGCGGCAGATGGCTCTTTTGTTTTTTGCATATTCATGTTATACTTTGGGTAACTGTGGAGCGTCCGGCGGAAGATTTTTCCGCCCTGCCCCATAAACTGCAATAATCGGGGCCGCTCATCCGTGTATGAGGTGAATGTCCCCTGTCGATCACCAATTCCACCATGCCCTGCTGTACACAGGGCGTCAAAGGAGCATAGAACTATGGGACAGCTGACCAAAAATGAGATTTTTGCGCTGGCCGTGCAGCGATACAGTGACACGGTGTTCCGCGCTGCCATGCACAACTGCAGCTGCACTGCCGATGCGGAGGATGTGGTGCAGGATGTTTTCGAAAAACTGCTGTGCTACAATGGCCGCTTCGAGAGCGAAGAGCACCTGAAAGCGTGGCTGCTGCGCGTGACCATCAACCGCTGCCACGACCTGACCCGCGCCGCCCGCCAGAAGGACACCGAGCTGGACGAGAATCTTCCTGCCCCGGGCCAGATGGAGGACGGCAGCGTGCTGGACGCCGTGCGCGCCCTGCCCGAGAACTACCGCAATGCGGTCTACCTCCACTACTACGAGGGATACACCGCCGCCGAGGTGGGCCGGATGCTGGGCGCTCCCACCAACACGGTGCTCAGCTGGCTTCGCCGCGCCCGCGCCCAGTTACATACGATGCTGAAGGAGGAGATCGAAGATGAGGTGGTTTGAGTACAAGATGGAGGTGGACGACCTTCACGCATCGGATGACCTGAAGGCAAAGCTTCTTGCCATGCAGGGGGGCCAGACGGCATCCAGCGCCCCCAAAGCCGCCCCGAAGCTCAGAAAGGCCATCCGCTTTTCCCGCAAGACCCTGAGCATCGCCGCCTGCGGCCTGCTCTGCGGCGTCGGCCTGTATGCAGCGGTCGGCTCGCCCTTCCGCCTGATGGCTGCGGGTGGTGCGGCACTCACGGCAGAGCCGGCCCCCGAGACGGCCTCCTATGCCGCCTACTCGGTGGACGGCGTGAACAGCGCCCTTTCCGACTCCAAAATGGCCGTCCAGAGCAGCGGTGCTGCCGACACCGGCAGCGCCGTGAGCGACCGCAGCGCAGATGACACCAGCGCCCTGCGTGCCGAGGCCGCACAGGAGGGCACGAAGCTCATCTACACGGCCAACCTTACCATCGAGAGCAAGGACTTCGATGCCGCCCGCACCGCCCTCAACGAGGCTGTGAGCGCCGCTGGCGGCTATATGGAGTCCAGCGATGAGTCCTCCTATTCCGGCATGGGCCGCAGCCTCTCCCTCACCATCCGCGTCCCACAGGACAACTACGCCAGCTTCCTCGCAGCCGCCGCGCAGGCAGGCAACCTCGTGGACAAGAGCGAGCAGGTGCAGGACGTCACCACCCAGTATATGGACATCGAGGCCCGGCTTTCGAACCTGACCGCCCAGCGCACCCGCCTGCAGGAGCTTCAGGCCACCGCCGAGAACCTCTCCGACCTGCTGGAGATCGAATCCTCCCTCAGCGACGTGCAGTATCAGCTGGAAAGCTGGCAGTCGCAGCTGAACTGGTACAGCCAGCAGGTGGAGTGCTCCACGGTCTACCTCTCGCTGTCTGAGGTGAAGGAGTACACCCCCACCGAGGAATCCTATCTCTCCCAGCTGTCCAGCGCCCTCCGCAACGGCTGGTCGGGCTTCGTCTCCGGCCTCCAGCAGCTGACGGTCTGGGTCGTGGGCGTCTGGCCCCTGCTGACCCTCATGGCCGCAGCCGCTCTCATCGTCCATCTGGTGCGCCGCCGCACCCGCAAATGATCTCCGCCGAAAAAAATCCGGAACCTTTTTGAAAAAACGCTTGACATCCGCCCCATCCTGTGGTATTATACTTGAGCAGTCAGCGAGAGGCTGACAGCGAAAAGTAAATATCGCGGGGTGGAGCAGTCTGGTAGCTCGTCGGGCTCATAACCCGAAGGTCGTTGGTTCAAATCCGGCCCCCGCAACCACCAAGCATCTTGATTTCATCAAGATGCTTTTTCTTTTATTTTCCGCATACGAGAAGAGGGACTGCATGGTAAGCGCAGTCCCTCTTTTGCATTATATTACAGCATCCCGTGCCGACGCTGCTCGGCTTCCAGCTCCTGATTCAGAGCCGCCTTGCGGTGGTCCAGCAGGAGGTCTTTGTTGTACTGGAAATACCGCTCACAGCCGTTTTCGGCGATGAACGCATGGGCGGCGGGCGACAGGGTCAGCTCGGTGACAAAGACCACCATCTCCTGACTCTCGGCAAAGGCCTGCTCCATGAAGTCGAAGGCCGCCTCCAGCGTGGCGCTGGCCCCCTGCTGGGCCGTGTCGCGGGCCTCCGACAGGGAGCCGAACTGCTCCCGCAGCACCTTGAAGGCGGCGTCTGCGTCCGGCGCGGCGGCACGCAGCAGCGTTTTCTCCCAGCCGCGCAGGGTCTTGGCAGTCTGCAGGCGGGCTTCCAGCGCGGGCTTGTCCAGCAGACCGGCGGTGCGCTTTTTCTGGGTCTCGACCTCGTAGTCGGCGGTCATCTGGCCGAAGAGCTGCGCCCAGCAGTTCGGCTCCTGCGCCAGCTCTGCGGGCATCCCGGCAAACGCCTTCTTGGTCTCCTTCAGGAAGGCATAGCAGCCGTCGGCCACCGCGTCAGCCCGCCGGGAGGCGGCAAAGCGCGTCTCGAGGCCGGACAGGAGGAGGCTGACAAGGCTCAGTCTCTCGTCGAAGGGGGCCTGCAGCAGCCGCGCAAAGGCGGCGGGCTTTGCCTTACCAGCCAAGATGTCCTCCACGCCGTAGTCGTCGCGGTACTTGTAGTAGAGGTCGAGATAGGCCGCAAAGTCCTCTGCGATCTTCTGGTGCTGGATATACTGACGGATCAGCTCCTCGTCGGCCTGCAGGCCCAGCGACTCGTAGGTGTTGAGCAGGTTGGACAGGTCCTCCCAGCCGCGGGCGGTGACGAACTGGGTGCCGTCCACGTCGGCGTTGATCTGGTAGAAGTTCTGGGGGTGCAGCTCAAGATAGCTCAGGATGGCGCTGTGGAGATGGGCTGCGCGGGCGTAGTCCTTCCAGACCGGCAGGTCCGGTTCGATGTTCATCCGGCGGACGCGGTCGAGGGTGACGATGTCGAAGTCGCGGACAGATTTGTTGTATTCCGGCGGATTGCCTGCCGCCACGATGACCCAGCCCGCAGGCACGGCCTGATTGCCGAAGGTCTTGCACTGCAAAAACTGCAGCATGGTGGGGGCCAGCGTCTCAGAGACGCAGTTGATCTCGTCGATGAAGAGGATGCCTTCTTTCAGGCCCGTGGCCTCCATCTTGGCGTAGACGCTGGCGATGATCTCGCTCATGGTGTATTCCGTCACCGAGACGTCCCGGCCTCCGTAGTTGCGCTGGCGGATGAAGGGCAGGCCCACGGCGCTCTGGCGGGTGTGGTGGGTGATGGTGTAGGCCACCAGCGCCACGCCGCACTCCCGCGCTGCCTGCTCCATCACCTGCGTCTTGCCGATGCCCGGAGGCCCCATCAGCAGGATGGGGCGCTGGCGGATGGCGGGGATGGCGTACTCGCCCAGAGCGTCCTTGGCGAGATAGGCTCGGACGGTATGCTCGATCTCTTCTTTGGCTCGTTTGATGTTCATATTGCTTTTCCTCGTTATCACGAATTGTTGAGGTCGCGGTAGAGGTCGTCCTCCTCCGCCAGCGCTTCGGAGAGCGCCGAGGCGCTGCGGGCGGCCTCACCGGTAAATTCTTCTTCGTCCAGAACCACCTTCATGGCCCACGGCGGCACGTTGGCGTCGTCAAAGCGATCTCCCAAGAAGAGGAACGCTGTGTCGTAGGCCGGGCGGCGGGCCGGGTAGCTGCCCATGCCGTCGGTAAAGTAGAGCAGGCCCCGCAGGTTCGAGAACTTCTTCTCGGCGCAGAGCTGGCTGACGTACTCGAAGGCGGGCCGGAAGTCGGTGCCGCCGCCGCCCCGCAGCTCGAAGTGGTTCATGGCACGGATGAGGTCGTCCTCGCTCTTTACCGGGATGTCCTGCCGGACGGCGTTGTCCGCTTGGATAAGGTGCAGATTCATCCGGTGGAAGAAATTCTCCCTGCCCTTCAGCAGGGTGTACGTCTCGGCCAGAAAGGCCCGCACCAGCTCGCCCGACGTGGAATAGCTGGTGTCGATGACGAGGGCCAGCTCCTCGATCTTCTTGCTCTCCCGGGTCTCCAGCGGCTCGATGAGGGGCAGGTTGCCATAGACCGACAGGCCGTAGGTGTAGAAGTTCAGGTCGAACTCGTCCGGGTCGAGGTGGACTTCCTCCCGGGTGACGCAGAACCGGCGCAGAAAGTCGCTGTAGCTGCGGCGGCTGCGGTTCGCGGCCTTGACCTGCTCCCGCAGGGCGTCTGCCCCCTCACCGGCCTCTTTGTCCCGCAGTTCCAGTTCGGTCTGCATCCGCTCGCCGATCTTCTGCCACGTCTTCTGGGGCAGAGGGGTGGGCATCTGCTGGGGCTGGTCGGGGGCGTCCTTGGGCCAGAGGCGGTGGTCGTCGGCGTAGAACTCCTTTTCCAGCTGCCGCAGCACGCCGGGCGTCTGACGCACCAGCCAGCGGTAGATGGGGGCCGCAGCGGCCACCTTCTCCTGCGCGGCGATCTCTTCATAGGCGTGCTGACGCACCCACGTCAGGGGGCGCTGGACGCTCCTGCGGCCAAGGCCGTCGATGACGTTTTCCACTGCGATGTCGCAGGCGAGGCTCCACAGCCTCGCGTCCCGCCTGCCCCGCAGCCAGAGGTGGCGGAAGATGCAGTGGAAGACGGTGTGGAGATACAGCCGGTTGAGGTACTTCGGGTTCTTCTGGTAAAGCCGCAGCAGGGCGCTGGGCTGGTAGCAGAGGATGGTGCCGTCGGTCGCCAGCACACCGCACCGCTCGTCGGCGGTGGGCGTCAGGGCCGAGAGGGCCTGATCCAGAAAGCGGAAGTCCAGATACAGCCCGCTGCGCACCACGGCCAGCACCTCGCCGCCCATCCGGGCCTGCCACTCCTCATGCGTCTCGGGGCGGGCCGACTGGAAGGGCTTGCGGGGGTCGAAAAACTTTTCCTTCTCAGAAATCAAAATCATACCTCTTCTTTTGGGGCGCAGCGGCACGCTTTTTGTGCTCTGCGTCGGCCAGCAGGGCAGCCGCACCGGCGTTGTCGGCCTTGGCGGCGAGGGCAGCGCCCTCGGCAAAGGCGTCGGCGTCCATGACGTCCAGTGCCAACAGGGCCTTGATGCCCTCCATGTCCTGCGCCTTGAGCAGGCGGGTCAGCACCCGCCCGGTGTTTGCTTTCAGGAAGTCCCGATAGGCCCCCTGCGCGGCGGCGCTCAGCTGCCACGGCCAGCGGAGGCGGTCGAAGCAGAGCATCGCCATCACCGCCGCGTCGTCGGCGTCGTGGCCCTGCGGGAAGATGGCGTCGTACTCCGCCGGGAGAAGCTTATTTTCGAGGAAGCACTGCCGGTAGTGGTAGCCCTGCCCCGAAAAGGTGTGGAGCAGGATATGAGCAGGGGTCTCTTCGATGTCCTCCCAGTAGGCGGGATACCACAGCCCCGCCCGGGGCGAGGCCTCCCCCACCGGCCAGAAGAGCGCCCGCACCGCCTCGGTGATGCTGCCCACAAGGGCGAACAGGCCGGTGGGCTGCTCGGGTGCTGCCCGGACGATGAGGTCTTCCAGCGCGAAGCAGTTGAGGAAAACGTCGCTGCCCATGGTCAGCTCCCCCGCCCCGGCGCTCAGACGGCGGAGCTTCCGGCAGTTGTAGAACGCACAGCTGCCCACGACCCGCAGGCTGTCGGGCAGGGAGACTTCTTCGAGGAAGTTCCCGCAGACGGGGTGCAGGTCGTCGTCCTGCGCCGACGCCGCAGGCGCATCGAAGTCGAAGCTGTACCGCGCCCGGCCCCCCACCTCCCGGCCGAAGGCACGGGTCAGGCGGAGCGTGCCGTCCTCGGCCTGCTCATAGCGGCAGGTCTTTTCCGGCCCGGGCAGGCCCCGGGGCTTCTCCGAAAAGCAGTAGTCGCCCAGCTCGGTGATGGGCCACTCGCCCCCCTCCGGCCCGGGCACAGCCCCGGGCAGCACAGCGCACGGCTCGCCGCCGTACACCCGCACAAGGCGGGCCTCACCGCCCGCCAGCGGCAGAATATCTAGTAGCATAATAACTCCTATCCACTAACGCAAGGCCCGCTCTTTTTCGCCACATCGGGCTTTCAGCGGCCAGCTCAGAGTTTTCCGGCCTGCCAATGGGTACTTCGTACCCGGGTTGCGGCTCCCAGCGTCTGCTTCGCTGTCGCTTGCATCCTGCTGGCCGCTGCCTCAACAGCTTCTCCCTGTTTCCGCCACTGGCGGCGGTCGTCGCTGCTGCCTTCTGGGGGAGCTGGCGCGCCAGCGCCTGAGAGGGCTGCATAAAAAAGGCTGCTGCACAGACACGCCGTGCAGCAGCTCCATTCAAAGCTTCATCCCTGTGCGGCCTGTGCAAGGCAATCGTTCATTGCCGCAAATACCGCGTCGCTGGTCATGGTGCTGCCGGAAACGGCATCCACGCCCGCCGTAGAGCCAGCCGCCAGCAGAGAGGCCGACAGGGCTTCTGCCGCCTTGCCGCCCAGATCCGGCGTCTCGCCGGAAGCATCGATCGCAACATTGGTCACTTTTCCGCCGGTGATGGTCACGGTGACGCCCACCTCACTCAGACAGCCCTGCGCACTGGCGGTATAGGTGCCGTCGGTGTAGGTCTCGGCATTGTCGGCAGCGGGGACCGTGCCGGTGCTTGCGATATAGAGAGCCAGCACGATGCCGAGGACGACATCCAGCACCAGCATGAGGATAATGTTGCGGGTCAAGTGTTTTTTCATGGTCTGTGAAGTGCTCCTTTTGCGATGTTTGATGTCCTGCCCGCCGGACTTACTTTGCGGGCTTGAAGCTGTCGCGCAGGGTCACGACACGGTTGTACACGCCGGGGTTCTTGCTGTCCGGGGTGAAGAAACCGGTGCGCACGAACTGGAACTGCTCGCCGGGCTTTGCGTCGGCCAGAGCCTCTTCCAGCTTGCAGTCCTTCCGGACGACGACGCTCTCCGGGTTCAGATAGTCCTTGTAGTCGCTGCCCTCAGGGATGGCGTTCATATTGGCCTCGGTGAACAGCTTGTCGTACAGGCGCACTTCGGCGTCCACAGCGTGGGCTGCACTCACCCAGTGGATGGTGCCCTTGACCTTGCGGCCGTCGGCGGGGTTGCCGTTGCCGGTCTCGAGGTCGGCGGTGCAGTGGATGACTGCGATGCTGCCGTCGGGGTCCTTCTCGACGCTCTCGCACTTGACGAGATAGCCGCCCATCAGACGGACCTCGCCGCCGACGGTCAGGCGCTTGAACTTCGGAGGCGGAACCTCGGCAAAGTCCTCCTTCTCGATCCACAGCTCCTTGGTGAAGGCCACCTTGCGGGTCGTGGCGTCGTTGGCCTCCCGGTTGGGGTTGTTGGCGATGTCGAAATACTCGGTCTTGTCGGCGGGGTAGTTGTCCACCACCAGCTTGACAGGGTCCAGCACGGCGATGCGGCGCTGGGCGGTCAGGTCCAGCTCGCTGCGGATGCAGGCCTCCAGCTGGCGCATATCAATGAGGTTGTCCGACTTGGAGATGCCGGCCTCCCGCACAAAGGTAAAGATAGAGGAAGCGGTATAGCCGCGGCGGCGCAGGCCGCACAGGGTGGGCATACGGGGGTCGTCCCAGCCGTCTACGATGCCCATCTCCACCAGCTCGCGCAGATAGCGCTTGCTCATGACCGTGTTGGTCATGTTCAGGCGGGCAAACTCGCGCTGCTTGGGGAACTCGGTGCCGAAGATGTTCTCGATGACCCAGTTGTACAGGGGGCGGTGATTCTCGAACTCGAGGCTGCACATACTGTGGGTGATGCCCTCGATGGCGTCCTGAATGGGGTGGGCAAAGTCGTACATCGGGTAGATGCACCACTTATTGCCCTGACGGTGATGCTCGGCATACTTGATGCGGTAGATGGCCGGGTCACGCAGATTCATATTGGGGCTGGCGAGGTCGATCTTGGCGCGAAGGGTCTTCTCGCCCTCCTTGAACTCGCCCGCACGCATCCGGCGGAACAGGTCGAGGTTCTCTTCCGGGCTGCGGTCGCGCCACGGAGAGGGGCGGGAGGGCTTGCCCGCGTCATTGCCGCGGTACTCGCGCATCTCATCGCGGGTCAGATCATCGACGTAAGCCTTGCCCTCAAGGATGAGCTTCTCGGCGTACTCGTAGCACTTGTCGAAGTAGTCGCTGCCGTAGAAGATGCCGCCCGTGGGGTCAGCACCCAGCCAGTGCAGATCCTCGATGATGCTGTTGACGTACTCCTCGCCTTCGCGGGCGGGGTTGGTGTCGTCGAGGCGGAGGTTGAACTTGCCGCCGTACTGGTTGGCGATGGACCAGTTGATATAGATGGCCTTGGCGCTGCCGATGTGCAGGTAGCCGTTCGGCTCCGGCGGGAAGCGGGTATGGATCTCACTGACCTTGCCTTCGGCGAGGTCGGCGTCAATGATCTCGGTTAAAAAGTTTTTATCTGCCATATGGCGTTCCCCCTATCAGGGCATAACAAGCCCGGAATTACACTTTTGATACCCTTTATGATACACTATTTCCTGCTCTGCTTCAAGGTGGAAAGCCGAAGTTTGGGATGTTTTCGGCGTCATTTTGCGAAAAAGCGGGCCTTCTCTGCCCATCTTTCCAAAAAACTTGAAATTCGCGCTTGACATTCGGCACAGAATCTTATATAATAATCAAGCATTCAGCGAATGCGGAACACATTTAGGGGTATAGCTCAGTTGGTAGAGCAGCGGTCTCCAAAACCGCGTGCCGTGAGTTCGAGACTTACTACCCCTGCCACAAACGCACAGAGGATACTCTGTGCGTTTTGTTTTTGCCTTTTTCGCCCAGATGTCGGACTTTCTGAAACTTTTTTGGGTTTTTCTGAATTTCATACTTGACAACAGGGTGTTTCTCAGGTATAATAACACACGTTCCGGCGGTCAACCGCCAGACACACTTGAGCGATCATGGCCCGGTAGCTCAGTTGGTTAGAGCACCAGCCTGTCACGCTGGGGGTCGTCGGTTCGAGCCCGATCCGGGTCGCCATTTGCTGCTATAGCTCAGTTGGTAGAGCGCATCCTTGGTAAGGATGAGGTCTCCAGTTCGAATCTGGATAGCAGCTCCAGTCTGAAACACCTTGGAGTCCAAAGACTTCAGGGTGTTTTGTTTTGTGCAAAAGAGCAGGTTCCCCTGATTTTTACTACCCGGGTTGATTTTTTGCGCCAAATGAAGTATACTATCTTTATAGTCCCGACGGGATTTAAGAAACCATTTTCTACGAGAACTATTTCCTCCAATAGATAAACCGCGCCGCAGGTTCGAACATTACCTGCGGCGCGGTTTTTGTTATTTTTGCAGACGCCAGCGGCTCCCCCTTTAGGAGCAACGGCGACGACTGCCGCCAGCGGCGGAAACAGGGAGGAGCTGTTGGGGCAGCGGCCAGCAGGATGCAAGCGACAGCGAAGCAGACGCTGGGTGCCGCAACCCGGGCTGTGGCTGCGAAGCAGACGGAGAGGGCATGCCGCTGTCGGGGAGCTGGCGAGCGAAGCAATGACGGAGAGGTTATCCCCCCACTCAGGCCAGCACAAGCACCACCAAGCAATAGTCTTTCTCCCCTACGGTCTTATGGCAGACCCCGAGGCGCAGCTTTGTGTAGGCCGAGGGCGACACACTCTGATAAAAGACCGTGAGCGCCGGGGCTTTCCCCTGCACGAACCGCTCCGACTGGGCATAGGCGCTCTCTCCGGTCGCGTCGAAGGCGAAGAAGTACACGGTGCTGCGCTCTTCATACGCCTTCAGGCTGTCCTTCAGGAAATCTTCCACCGTCCGGCCATCCTTCGTGAGGGCGTCCCGTTCGAGGACTGTCCCGGCCTCGTTGAGCCAGCCCGGAGCGAACGCAGACCGTACCGCACCGCTCAGCTCGGGGACGCTGTAGGAGACCTCCTTCACATTGGGGTGACTGCGCTTCATGATGTCCGCGACGTTCTCCGCGATGCGCCTGTCCTCCGTCTTTCCGCCGGAGCACCCCGTCAGCAGGGCCAGCACCATCACGCCCGCGAGGGCGAGGGCCAAAAGTTTCATTCGCTTCATGGTCGTTACCTCCATTCGTGCGGTGTGTTTCGGTAATTCTATTATAACTTGCCCCGCCGCCCCCCGGCAAGTGCGATTCACGCAGGTTTCAGGCCCTTTCGCGCAGGTTTGGCCGCCGACCACACCGTTCCGGCAGGGGTTTTGCTGTATTTGTACAAAAAAACACCCTCGCTCTTTCCCTTCTCGCTTTTTGCAGATTTCAGGGAAGAAACACAGGTGTTTCCTTGCTATTTGTCGAAGTTTATGATATGCTATAGGTGCTGCTCGTAAGAGCAGCGGGCGCTGCAAACAACGGCAGGCGGTCAGCCACACTTCCGCAAAGGGGGTGGGCATATGCCGATTACTTTGACGTTTCATCTTTTCGGATGTGTTTTTACGATCAGAGTAAAACGCGAAAACCGCCACCGGGCAGGGTGACGGTTTTCACATTGAAAATCTAATCTCTTGAACCGGGCTGACCGCTTGTCGCAGCGCCCTTTCTATTATTAGTATAACAACTCTCCCTCTCGATGTCAAGTCGGGAGGGATTTTTTCTGTCACAGCCCCGCATTCTCAAACGCATCCCCCACGGCCTTCTGCAAGGCGTCGATGGAGATGGTGCAGAGGGCCGCGAGGTCGGAGTCGGAGCCGTCGGCGGGGATGGACGCCGCCTCGGCCTCGGTCTTGCCCTTGAGGTAGCTGCAATAGCCCGCGCTGTGCTCGTACCACTCTTTGCCGAGGGCGGAGGCGCCCCGCATCCCGTAGCCGTCGCCCAGCTCCAGCTTGGTGCGGACGGCCTCCGGCGCGGTGATGCCGCCGTCGGCGGCCACGGTGAGGGCAGGCTCGGCCATGTCGCCGATGGCGCTGGTGATGCGGCCGTCAGCGTCCAGCGTCAGGGCCGCGAAGGTCAGCTCTACCTCGGCGTTCAGATCCTTATCGTCGGTGGCGGTGACGTCCGAGGAGGCGTTCTCCGCCACCACGCCGAGGCTCACCCGGTCGCCCTTGGCCACGCCGAGGGGGGCGGCGCTGGCGCAGGCCTTCGCCACGGCGTCCCGGTACTTGTCCACCCGGATGGTGCAGCCGGAGAGCAGGTCGGGGTCGGCGGCCCTGCCGTCCTTGTCCGTTTCCAGCCGGGCGGCCTGCTGGGGCGTCAGGCCGGTGAGGTAGTCGGCGAAGGCGTCGGCCTGCTCGGCCCAGCCCTTTTTCAGGGAGGACGCCGCCGCCAGCGGGTAGTCGTCCCCTTTCTGGCGCTTGGTGCGGTAGTCGGTGGGCATGGTGACGGCCCCCTTGCCGTCGGCGGACAGCTCCACCTCCAGCTCGTCCAGCATCACGTCGGCCACCTTCCCCTCCCCGTCCAGCAGGACGGCGGCGGCGATGGTGTGGATGGTGCCGGTGCGGCCCTCGTCCGAGGTCTCGGTGAGGACGCCGAGGCCGGTCTGCCAGCCGGAGGTCTGGGTGGTGACGGCGCTGCCGGTAGAGCCGGACGAGCCGCTCATGCTCCCCGGGCGGCTGCCCCCGCGGCAGCCAGCCAGCAGCACAGCCGCCGCAGCGGCCCAGCTCAGGAGGGCTTGTTGTCTGTGTGTCATACGCGATACGCTCCCTTTCATCTCTTTGGGAGCAGTATGCCCCGCCCCGCGGGGGTTCATGCATGGGCTACCCGAGCCACGCAGGTTATCTGGCCAAGTTCCAAAATATCAGCGTACCAACGCCGTAAAACGAACTTGGTCATGCTGGCCAACTTCAAGCCCAAAGACCAAGTTGGAACTTGGTCAGCAAAAGCAACTTGGCCACGTTGGCCAACATCAAAAATATTACTTATATACGTTATTATATTGGAACTTGGTCATCTAATTTACTACAGTATGATGAGGAAGAATACCACGAGTTCGTTCCATCCTTTTGTCGGATGACTCGTTTGACCACTTCGCCGCTCTTCACCAGCTCACCATAAGCACGATTGTAGGTCTTCTCGCTGCACCCCGTCTCCCTGACCACCTCGGCCCGGAGCTGGGTGTTGGGCATACTGCCCAGCTTTGCCTCGGCCAGCACGTCGAGGATGGCCTGAGCGGCGTCGGCCTTGGTCTGGGCGACGCGGACGCGGCGCTCCTCCACGAAGTCGGCGTCCTTCTTGTCGGTGCGGCTGTCAAAGACGGCCACCGCCGTGGTCACGCCCTCCACCTGCGTCTGCTCGATGTGGAGCAGGGCCGTGCGGGCCGGGGCGGCGTAGCTGCTCTTCTCGTGGCTGAGGTAGAGCTGGCCGCTGTTCTTGTCCCGGCCCATCATGAGGACGCTGCGGGCGATGTCCCAGATGTCCGAGCTGTCGGCGAGGCGGGCGCGGCCCGAGACGTTGGAGCGCTTGTTGGTGTGCATGGCGATGAGGGCTGCGCAGCCCAGCCGCGCGCAGAGGGCCTTGAGGGGCAGCAGGGCGGCCCGCATCTGGTTGCGGCTGACCATCTCCACCCCCGCAGGCAGAAAGCTCTGGAGCGGGTCGATGAGGACGAGGGCGGGGGCGGCGCTCTCGATGTACTTGGCGAAGCTCTTGTCCGGGATGCACAGGGGGTTGCCGGTGCGGGAGAAGTAGGCGTCGCTGGTCTGCACCATCACCCGGCTCATGTCGGCCCCCGCCGCCATCAGGCGGGCTTTGAGCACCTTGGAGGGGTCGTCCTCCCCGGCGAAGATGAGCACCCGGCCGGTCTGTCCGGGGGGCTGGGGGAAGAAGCCGGAGGTCTTTCCCGCCGTGACGTAGGCCACCAGCTGGGCCTGCCAGATGCCCTTTCCGGTGCCGCCGTCGGCCCCCAGCAGGGACACCTCGCCCTGCGGCAGCAGCCCCTCCACCAGCCAGCTCACGTCCCGGACGGGGATGTCGTCGAGGCACTTTGGGATGTAGAGGAAGGGCGACGAGAGGCGGCGGCGGCGCGCCCGCTCCCGGGCGGCCTCGGCCTTTTCGCGGTAGGCGGCGTAGTCCTCGCCGATGCGGCTCTGGAACGCCTCGCGGCCCGCGGCCTCCGCCTCGGCCCGGCTCGTGGTCATCCAGTGCTCGACTTTGAAGGTGAGGCCCTGCCAGAAGCCCAGCTCCTTGGCCCGCGCTTCCACCAGCTGGGGGCGGAAGCAGACGTCCTCGGGGCAGTTCTGCCCCACGAACCAGTAAGTCAGCGGGGAGAACAGCTCCTCCTCGGTGCGCACCGTGCCGAGGTAGGCCACGAAGTCCTCGTAGCTGCCCGGGGCGCGCTCGGTCTTTTTTTCCTGCATAGAATTGCTCCTTTCGTGTTGTTTCGTTGCTCCAATTATAACCACGAAAGGTTGTGCCGTCAAGGAAAGCTTTCCGCGCTTTTTTGCACGGAAAAGTGGGGATGAGGGGTTCGTTTGTGTTCCTTTTCGTCGAAAAGTGTGTTATACTGGTCTTGCGGCCTTGCCCGCCGACATTGTTCGGAAGGGAGGTGTTGCCCAATGGCGTATATTTCCACATTTATCCTGTCCGTCG
>OIID01000206.1_pt1 | contig 20183 bp, 22 predicted proteins | sample 1582991 | NCBI WGS metagenome assembly OIID01 (sample SAMN02675048, study PRJEB24791) | human gut metagenome, SKBSTL034 | isolation source: stool | host: Homo sapiens | place: USA
CCTGCCTTTCCTGGTTCGAGTCCGGGTACCCCAACATTTTAAGCTAGCTATTTGCTAGCTTTTTTTGTATGTCTTTTAGCCAGTTGATTTAATTAGTTAGTCTTCCCTTAAAAAGAGTTCATGGAGGATCAGTAGAAATCCAGTGGGGATAAGCATATAGATTAGCAATAAAACTTTATCCTAACTTTGCCTTATGAATACTCAGAATGAAATAGTCATTTATCAGATGCCCAATGGCGAGATGCAATTGGACGTAACTGTCAGTGGAGAGACTATATGGTTGACTCAGCGTCAAATAGCAGAATTATTCGGCACGAAGGTTCCGGCTATTTCCAAACATTTAAAGAATATATTCGCCTCTGGTGAATTAGACCGAGATGCGACTATTTCCAAAATGGAAACAGTCGTGAACCGAGGATTTAGAGGAGCATCCATAGAGATAGTTGACCATTACAATCTTGATGCAATCCTTTCGGTTGGCTATCGTGTCAATTCAAAAAATGCAACCGCTTTCCGCATTTGGGCAAATAAGGTATTGAAGCAATACCTGCTTCAAGGTTATGCCATCAATGAGCGCATAGCCAGTCAGAAGTTCGATGAACTCAGCCAGTTGGTGAAAGTGCTGGAACGTACTATCCAGAATCAGGAGAAGTTGACCGAGGACAGCCGTTCGCTGCTCAATGTCGTGGTGGACTATACTTATGCGCTCGATACGCTCGACCGTTACGACTATCAGGAGTTGACGATAGAAAAGACCACACCCCGGGCAGCCTTTCATGCCACTTACGAAAATGCCATGGAGGTGATTCACCAGCTTCATGAGAAGTTCGGAGGCAGCCCGCTTTTCGGCAACGAGAAAGATGACTCGTTCAAAAGCTCCATCGGGCAGATATACCAGACCTTCGGAGGCGAGGATCTTTATCCCTCGGTTGAAGAGAAGGCTGCCATGCTGCTTTACCTTGTTACCAAGAACCACTCCTTCAGCGATGGCAACAAACGTATCGCTGCCACGCTGTTCCTATGGTTTCTCAATGGCAATGGCATCCTTTACAATGAAGACGGCACCAAGCGCATTGCAGACAATACCCTGGTGGCGCTCACCCTGATGATAGCGGAAAGCCGTACTGAGGAAAAGGACACCATGCTGAAAGTGATTGTAAACCTTATCAACCAGAACAACAGATAGGGAAAATAAAGTCTGTTCAGCAGATTTATGTTGTGCATTTCTTTTTTGACAGGCAAGGCACTTATCCTTTGCCTTTTTTCAACCCTAAAAAAGATTTGCCATGAAAAGAAAAGAAGAGACTCCAGCCAAAGGAGCGGACACGGTAAAGGAGTGGATGGAAGCCCATCCGCAGGAATATGCCCAGTTTGCAGCCAGAATGAAAACGGAAGGAATCGGAGGCATCCTGAAATTGGGTGAGGATGCTTTCCGGCTCTCTCCGGATTTCCAGCAGGAGGTGGAACGGATGGTTACCACTGGGCGGTTTGATGTTTCCTCCTTGTTGGAACACTTGACACTGTCGGACTTTGCCAAAAATTACTTGAGGGAAAAGAATGAGGACCACATGGCCATGGCCGCCTGGGTGAAGTACGGAGAGTCAGCTCCGGAACAGGTAGCCGACGAACTGGATAAGGCAGTCGTGGCACAGGACAAACGCACATACAGGGAGATGCTTTCCAGTCTGTTCAAACTGTTCTGGGGAAAGTTCTTTCAGCGGGTTGAGCTGCACTGCACTGCAGATGCCGGGAAGCAGAAGGAAAGGAAGCATTTACGGCAGAAAGTTTCCAGCACATGCTTGCCTCGCAGGATGAGAACCGGGTAAAGCGTATCGGAGCATGGCTGGGCTATGGCCGCAGCGGCATGGATATAGCCCATCTGTATTTCGCTCTGGCAGAAACGGCGGAAATCAGCTCCAAGGTGGCCGTGACCGACTTTGTTGCAGTCTTGTGGCAGCCTATCCCCAACATTCAATCGTAGGACACCGCCAGGTGCAGAAAAGCGTCAATTACCTGAAGAACCTTTCCCCCAACCGGAAGCAATACGGCAAGGATGACCCCGAGCATCGCTTTGCCATCGACATCATCAAGACCGAAGTACTGCTCCTTGCCACTGAAATAGCCGACTGAAATCAATTCTTTTCAATTCGTTCAGTTCGTTTTCGGGTCAGCGAACTGAACGAACTCTTATTTCTTTTAAATTCAGCTGATTGCCAGTTACTTTTGCGCCATCGTTCAGTGTTGGAACGCTGGCGCTTCTGTTTTTCAATCCGTCCGTAGAAGCCGTCGTAACCCGGACGGAAACCAGTATGTATGGAAGAATTATTCAACATCCTCAGTGAGGGCAAAGTTCATGTGAGAGTGGAAATGGATGCCGCAGACCTCAAGGCATTTTCCGATGAACTAATCCGTCGTGCCAAGGATGAACTCGGCTCGATGGTGGAAGCCGCCCGTAAGGAGCGCATGCTATCCAAGGCAGAAGTAAAGGAACTGTTCGGTGTATGTTGATGCCACCCTGTGGCATTGGGACAGGAAAGGCACCCTCAAACCCGTCAAGACCGGCAACGAGGTGCTTTATCCCGAGTATGAAGTGCGCAAGGCGCTTGGACAATGCAACCAAATCCTATGAGCTTATGGAGAATCCCATTCTTTTCCCCCTGGGTATATTTCCTGCGTCCGTAAGGCATATCGTGGAATCCCTGCAGAAGTATGAGCACTATGAGGTGGACTTTACGGCTGTTTCTTTTTTCACTGCATTTGCAGCCGCCATGGGCAACACCTGGTCAGCCGTCCCATTCTTTATGTGGTACTGGTTGGCCCGCCCAGCTGCGGCAAGACACCACCGTTGCGTCAGGAGGTAGCCCCGCTGCTCAAACTGGATGAAGACTCAGACCGTATCTATGCACAGGAAATCAGGCAGTACCGCAAATGGGAGAGGCTGACCGCCAAACAGTGCAAGCAGCAGTCATTGCCTGAAGAAATGGAATTGCCGCAGCGAAAGTGTCACGTGGTGGTCAACTCCACCATCGAGGCTCTTGTGTCCGCTTTGCGCGACAATCCCCGGGGCGTACTCATCTACAATGACGAAATAGACAGCCTGCTCTCCAACTTCAACCGCTACAACGGTTCGGACGAAAGCTACTTTCTCAGCCTGTTCAGTGGTACCCCCTTCAAATACACCCGCAAGTCGAACAACGAGTACATCTTCCTGCCCAATCCTTACTGCTCCATTATCGGATCCCCCCAGCCCGGTATGCTCTCCTCGCTGTTTGGCGGGAAACGCTCGCAGAACGGCTTTTCCTCCCGTTTTCTGAAAGTCTATCCGGATATAGCAACCATGCCATCCTGGAACGAGCCCTCCATGCCGGAAGAAGTCCTGGATGAATGGGAACGCATCATCCGCCAGGTGGATGCCGTTCAGCCTCTGGCTGGACAGGAGGGGAAGACAAATTCCCTTGAACTTTTCTTTTCACCGGCAGCCAAACAGTGTTTGATTAGGTGGAAGAACGAAGTGAACAGCCGTATCTATGTGGAGTCGGAAAGCGAGGCGGAGAAAGCCCTCTGCGGAAAACTGGAAACCTACCTCATCCGCTTCTGTCTGGTCATTCAAGTCATGCGTGGCATCTGTGGAGAAGCCGACATGAACGAGATTGACGAAGAAAGTGCCGACCGTGCCATCCGGCTGACGGAATATTTCCGTGCCATGGAGAGCCGTATAGCACCGGAAATGGAAGTCGGGGTGCTGGACCAGCGGCACACCGAACTGCTTTCCCTCCTGCCTTCCTCGTTTACCACCTCTGAAGCGGTAGATATCGGCAAACGGATTGGCCTTTCGGAATCCACCGTCAAGCGTTTTCTGCGGGAGGGTGCCCGTGAATTTATCCGGAAAGAGGCGCACGGGCATTATTGCAAAATCTAAAAAGGTCAATGACACTTTGACCTTTTTGACATGATGACACTTTTACCTCAGTCGCTTCGATATCGAATTTTGCCGCTTCAATGCCTTTTTTGGTCGCTTCGATACTAAAGGTATTGCTTAAATTTGATTGTAGAAATACTTTTGCAGTATAAAATCTTTAAGTAATACAAAATGCTTTATGAAGAAAGAATTAGCTGATACAATAAACATGAAACACTTGAGTCTAAACTTTAATATTTATGAGTCCTTTGGGATTGATTGTCTTGTAGCAAATAAAGTAAGGGCTTATTATCATCTACCTAACATACGTGATGCATGAGAAATCAGAGTTTGCTTAATAATTGGGGTAAGTATTGGCTGTCTTGCTGCTATATCCCAAAAAGGTGAACTTCAAAACTACCTTTCTACAGTGAACCTCAATATTCTTCGGTATAAGACCTATTTGAACTCAAATAACTTTAATATATAATCAAATTATACGTTATCAAGATAATGGAGGATATCAATTGATGAATGTTTCCGGTGGAGATGTCCAAGCAACTATTCTTCCACGAGATTTATTGCGCAAGTAGTATTTAATATTGATTTAAACAAGTATGAGTAAATAGTAATTGCATTTAAACAAATAAATGCGATTACCCTATAAAATGGCATGTAATATGAAATTAAGACAATTCATTTCTTGTTCTGTATTTTACATAATGCTTCTCTGTTCTTCCACGCTTTTGTTTTCTTGTGAAGAAGAAGAAGAAACTTGGAATCCCCAGGATTCTAGCAGTTGGGGGTATTTTGATGGAGAAATCAATGGCGAGAAAGTGCATTTGCAGAATACAGTCTACAAAGATTACATCAATAAAGGATCTCGGTATACCCACAGTAATAAGTTTGTCGATAGTAAGTGGGCCTACTATATCAATATCAATGTACTTGATAAGAGGGATATTCACCTTAGGTGTAATTTAATGCAGTTCGAAGTAGGCACTCAGTATATAACTGCTTCAATTCCGTCATTTCAAGAGAAAGATGATTATAATGCGGTTAGTTGCTGGGCGACGGATAGCACAAATGTTTGCAATGAATTCGAAGTGAAGGCATCCCGCCCGGTCAAGTTAGAAATCACCGATATAAAATATTTCTACGATAACGATGGCAACGCCTATACCCTACAACCTAAACTGATAGAGGGAAACATCGACGCCGTGCTGTATCATGGCAATGATTCTATTTCCATCAAAGGACACTTTGAAACCAAGTGAATGCCAGCGTGAACATTCCAAGAAATTCGGAATGTTCACGCTATGACGTTATGCGCAGGCTTTGTAAAAAAGCAGATAATCCTTGTTGTATCATTTGATTTTTAGTAATTTTGTATACTTATGAAAGCAAAAGACTACTTGATAACTTGGTTATGGACATCCCTCTTGATGTACTTCTTATATGATGTGGTTTGGGTACTTGCCGATCATGAAGAGTTCAAACGTTTGTTAGAAGAAGGATGCACAATTTTATGGATTGATTTGTGCTATTGTTTTCTGTTTTCTATCTATAATTTGGGATTTGGAACTCTTCTTTTGAAAAGTCGTTTATTGTGTTTCTTTCCGAAAAAAAAGATACTCATATTGAGTGCTATTTTTCTGTTAGCCAATACCTTTCTGGCTTTTCTTGTCGAGAACCTTATAGACGTGCTGTTTGTGGATATTTCCGATCGCGAAGTTTGGGGAAATGCTTACTTGATGGGACTGATATCATCTATTCAGGCACTGATCGTAGTTGTGGAGTACTATTATAAGGAGTTAGAACAAAAGTACGAAGAGAACCGTCAGCTTGAAATGAAGTTCCTCAAGATGCAGATGAACCCTCATTTTGTGTTCAACAGTTTGAGTGTGCTGGCCGGTTTGATTGACATAGATGCCAAGCGGGCTGAGGACTATGTAATCCGCCTCTCAAGAATCTATCGCCATATTTTGGGACATATAGAGAATGATGTAGTGTCCTTAGACGAGGCATTTCAATGGTTGGACGATTACATGAATTTGCTGAAGTTGCGCTATACCAATATCGAACTGCAAGTGAAACCCATGGAAAGACGGAAGGATGAGTACATTTTGTCGCAAAGTTTACAGGTACTGGTAGAAAATGCCGTAAAGCATAATGCTATGAACCAGCATGAGAAACTGACTATAGTTGTTGAACGTAAAGAGAATATGCTGGTGGTGAGCAATAACATCATTCCCCCTACTTATAAATCGGAACAAACCATCCCCTCTTATAAACTGGGATTAGACAACTTAGCCAAAAGATATTTTGTAAAGTTTGGTGAGAAAATCAGCGTGAAACAAATCTCAGAGTTATTTACTGTTTACTTACCCATTGTAAATCAAGGATAAAACATGAAGAAAGTATTGATTATCGAAGACGAGCGCATCAGTGCCATCCGGCTTGAAAAACTTATTCACGAAATTGACTACACAATAGAAGTTGAAGGACCACTGGTGAGTGTATCAGAAGTGGTTGAGCATCTGCGCCGACACAATGATTACGATTTGATATTTGCCGACATCCGGCTGTCGGATAGCGATGTGTTTACTGCCTTTCAAGAAATCATGCCCGCCTCCTTTGTTATCTTTACTACAGCTTATGATGAATATGCCATGCAAGCCATCAAGAATCATGGTATAGACTATTTGCTCAAGCCTATTGATGAAAAGGATTTGCGTCAGGCCATCCAAAAGCTGTCTTTGGGGGTAAGGGAAAATACGGGAAAATTGCATCAGGTAATGGGGGATATGACCCATTATAAAGAACGATTGATAGTATATAAAGGAGAGGAACTTATTCCTCTGCAAGTGTCTGAAATTCTTTATTTTTCCAGGGAAGGTAAAGAATTGCTCTGCATGACAGCTGAAGGCAAGCAATATCACGTGCGTAACATGACCATGCAGGATTTGGAGGAACAACTTAACCCAGAAAATTTTTTCCGCTTAAATCGCCAGTATTTCATCCATATACGCGCTTTACAGCGAATCACTCCATTTTTCAATTCGAAGCTGAAGGTTCGCTTGTGTCATTGCCTAGATGAAGAGATACTTGTAAGTAGAGAACGCAGTGTATTATTCAAAAAATGGTTGGAGGGCTAAAATCTCTTTTATATTTAGTGAACCCTAAATAGCCTTTAATCAAAGCGATTTAAGCAGGTTTACTGGGGTTTAAATAGTGACTTTTATAGTGACTATTGGGTGTAGTGACTAAAACGAAAAACTCCGAAACACTTGATAATGAAGCATTTCGGAGTTTTGCAGGTGGTGCCACCAGGAATCGAACCGGGGACACAAGGATTTTCAGTCCTTTGCTCTACCAACTGAGCTATGGCACCTTGCTTGTTTGCGATTGCAAAGGTACAATGTTTTTTTATACTAGCAAACTTTTCGGTGTTTTTTTTACCAACAACTATTTTTATTGTAGGGTAGTCAGCTAAATCCGAATTAAATAAAGAACTTTGTCATATATAAAATTGAAATACTATGCCCTTTTCACTTGATTCAAGTCTTAGAACCGTCAACTTTGATAATGCCCTGGTTACTTATCAAGACCATGCATTTACGATGGGTACAGACTTATTGATTTTAGATGATGTAACGGGTGAGAAGTTAGAAACCATGCCGATGCAGCTGGGCTTCTTGTTACTTTGTTTTTGTACAGAGGGAGAAGCTACGTTTTCTTTAAGTGGAAAACAGCGGATACTTCATCAGGGTGAATTATTGATTTCGCTTGGTGAGCAAGTTTTTAGCGATGCCATCATGTCTGACGATTTCCATGCAACGGTTGTTTTAATGTCCCGTTCGTATGCACAAGATTGTATCGTTGGGTTGAATTATATGTGGCCCTACTTGCTCTATGTCATGCAACACCCGATTATATCGCTTTCAGACGAAGAACAATCCTGGATTATGGATTGCTACGGAATATTGCGTCGACGTTTGCTTAAGAAGTCCGGACGTTATCTGCGCGAGCCAATTGTAGCACTCACTCGTGCGTTCTATTTTGAGATATGTAACTTGCTTGACGACCGTGTGCAACAGGAGCTGCCCATTATTCAAAATCGTTCGTATGCTATTTTCGATAAGTTTATTCGATTGGTATCGCAAAACTTTAAAAAAGAAAGAAGTGTAGAGTGGTATAGCAACGAAATGTGTCTTACCCCCAAGCATTTATCGGAAGTGATGAAAGCGGTCAGTGGAAAGACTGCCGGTCAATGGATTACTTCCATGGTCATGACTGAAATAAAGACACTTCTCCAGAATACTTCGCTATCTATTAAGGAAATTGCGCAAGAAATGAATTTCCCCAACCAAAGTTTCTTAGGTAAATACTTTAAGAATATAGAAGGCATTTCTCCTACGGAATTCAGAAAGGGAAGTTTGGATGGAGAAGAAGAATAGATAAGTTTCTCCGTCACAGGCTAATCAATAAAAGCCGACTCACGTATTAGTCTCTTAATCAGTAAGAGAGTTGTACGTGAGTCGGCTTTGTTTGTACTGGTTTTTCACTTGGCCTTTGAAAGGTAGGGTGGGGCAACTACTTTCCGTAAAGTGAAAGGCTGCATAGGCGTGTCAGTCCTCCCATTCGTTAGTCAAATGAAAAAGCCTCAATCTGTTCTTTACATTTTTCCATTAACCATTTAGGTGTTGAAGTCGCGCCGCAAATTCCCACACTGTGGGCTCCTTCAAACCATTGGGAAGAAATAGCCTCCGGTGTATCTACTAAATAGGAGCGAGCGTTTACCTTTTTGCAGGCTTCGTACAGCACTCTTCCGTTAGAGCTTTTGAGCCCACAGACAAAGACTACTACATCGTGGCGTGATGCAAAGGTACAAATATTGGGAAGTCGATTGGCAACCTGGCGGCAAATGGTGTCGAAATAGCGGAAGGAAGCAGGAGCCTGTATATGCTCAGTGATGTAATCTACAATCTGCTTGAATCCTTCGAGGGGTTTCGTTGTTTGTGAGAAGAGCGCAATCGAGCGTGTGAAGTTGAGTCGTGCAGCTTCTTCCACTCCTTCTATCACAATGGCTTCTCCTGCTGTTTGTCCTACCAGTCCCAGAACTTCCGCATGTCCTCTTTTACCATAGATTACAATTTGTGGACGGTCCTCTTCCGAATAAACCTTTTTGATGCGGCGTTGTAGTTGCAATACAACGGGGCAAGTGGCATCAATAAGACAAATACCTTGTTTTTCCGCTAAAGTATAGGTGGCAGGAGGTTCACCGTGTGCCCGCAGAAGCACTTTCGTTCCTTTAGGTAATTGGGCAAAAGTATCGTGATCGATAGTTTCCAAGCCCAAGGCTCGGAGCCGTTCGCATTCACTTCCATTATGTACAATGTCACCTAAGCAGCAGAGTGAAGCCGATGTGGATAACTCCTCCTCGGCCTTGCTGATAGCCGTTGTTACACCAAAGCAAAATCCCGAGGAAGCATCTATTTCTATGTGAATCATGATGGTTGTGCGTATGAGTTAGGTTGAGGGTTTAAAGTACGTGTTGAATTTAATTTTATATTGTTCAGTCGAAAAACTTGCACCTAGAATCACGTTCTTGTAGCGCAAGTATCTGTATAACTAATATTCAATACCTACTAACCTCAGGGTATGTTATAATTGGAACTTAACGGGGACGGAAATCTTCACTGGGGTAATCCTTCCCAATTCATCAGTGCCAGGTTTCCATTTAGGCATTCGTTTAAAGGCATTGAGTATTGCCCGGTAAACTTCAACGTCAAAAGCATTTTCAACTTTGAGGTCTGTGGCATATCCGTCCGTGTCAACAATAAAGCTTAGCATGACTTCTCCTTGTTGCTGACGCTTGATGCATTGGTGGGGATAAGCGATGTGTTCATTCAGCCACTTCATGAAAGAACGTGCGCCACCAGGAAATTCTGGCAATTGGCTGACCACTTCTGTAGGAATGATTTTTTCTCTCGCGATGGGTTGGTTCTTGTCTGTGACAGATACCGTGTCCAGAATGGGGGTAAGAATCACGTCTTCGTCAGGGTTAAAGACAAAATCGCTCTTTTTGCCAACGATGGCCGATGGAATGTCTGCGTCAACGATTTTGGGGATCGTTTCCGTATTGCCTATAGCATGTTGTCGTACAGGGGGAATCATGCGTGCGGTAGCAATAAACTTCACCTTATACCCTTGTTTCAGTTCTGAACGCCGCAATTCGTTAAGCGCCTGCTGTGCTTCTTCTACACTTTGCAGGATGCGATGTCGCAAGTAAAGTGCCGTGCCAGCCAAACTCAGTAATATAAGAAGTAGACCACCGAAAATACACAGCAGGGCGGCACGATATCGTTTACCAGTCTGTTTTCTCAGCTGGTAAGCTCCATATTCGTGATTGCGATTTTCGAAAACCACATCACACCATTCCTTAGATAATAATTCGGATGAGCGCACGTTTTACTTCTTGTTTGGGGCAGATTATAACTGCGGCTTGATTGGGAATAGGGGGCTCTCTATCAGGAAGTTAGGCCCATTGAAGCCCTCCTTTAAACGGAAGACAAAGGTACTGCTAAATCTATTTTTTATAGTAACTTTGGCCACAAAAAAAGACAGCAAACATGAAATATACCTTACTCAGTCTGCTCCTTGTTGCGACATGCTTTATGGCTCGTGCACAGGAATATTCATCCTCCTTCAATGCACTCAGACTGCCTGTTTCGTCTCACGTAGCAGCACTTGGTGGGCAGCATATTTCGCTGATAGATGATCATCCAGCTGTCGGATGGAATAATCCTGCACTTAGTGCAAATGCAAGTGACCTGTCGTTAGGTTTGAACTTCATGACTTATTTTTCTGGTAGTTCCTGGATGGGTGCACATTTTGTCAAAGCATTGGGCGAACGCCATAGCCTGTCTGTGGGAGCGCAGTACATGCATTATGGTTCAATGGATGAAACTGATGCCTTGGGTAATACGATTGGCAAGTTTAATGCCAAGGATATTCTGATTGGCGGAGGGTATAGCTATTTGTTGTCCGATCGGTGGTCGGGTGGAGCTAATCTGAAATTCTACTTTTCTAACTTGGCAGATTATTCCTCCATCGCTTTTGCTCTCGATCTAGGGTTGAATTACTTTGATGAAGAGAATGATTTCTCTCTTTCTGCCGCTCTTCAGAATTTAGGAACACAGGTGAAGTCGTATGACGATGGACTTCGTACCCATCTCCCTTTGACACTTTCTCTTGGTTTTTCGAAGGGGATGGCTCATCTACCCATTCGTTTCCATGTTACTCTGGCCGATATAACGCGTTGGAAATCCAGTTATTTCGTATATCCAGATAAAGATGAAGCCAATAACGGTAGGAATAAAAGCATTAGTTTAGGTACGCGAATGCTCAATCACTTAGTGGTCGGTATTGATGTATTGCCCACAGATTATTTGTATCTCTCTTTAGGTTATAATTTTCGCCGAGCTTACGAATTAAAGGCAGCCGGTTCTTCCCATTGGGCTGGCATCTCCGCTGGTGGTGGCGTACAAATAAAGCGTTTCCAGTTGGGCATCTCTTATGCACAATACCATCAAGCCGGCAATTCACTCCAATTCAATGTTGGTTATACCTTATAGGTGGGTGTTGAAAAAAGTACATCCCATCCATTCAGTCGAATTATTTATAGTTACAATCAATCACTCCATTTTCCCTATTTAAAGCGCTCTCTCATGAAAAAGATAATAGTTGCTATTGATGGTCACTCGTCTTGTGGAAAGAGTACCATGGCTAAAGACCTCGCTCGCGAAGTCGGTTATATTTATGTTGATACGGGTGCAATGTATCGTGCCGTCACCTTGTTTGCACTTCGTCGTCAGCTATTCCAAGCAGATGGTAGTGTATGCGCCGATCGTTTGCAGGAATTGATGTCTGAAGTAGAAGTCGGTTTTCAATTAGACGAACAAACTCGTTTGCCCCAAGTTACCTTGAATGGGGAAATCGTAGAGCAAGAAATTCGTGGTCTGGAAGTAAGTTCACATGTAAGTCCGATTGCTGCACTTCCTTTTGTTCGTGAAGCCATGACCCATCAGCAACAACGTATGGGCGAAGCCAAAGGTATTGTGATGGATGGTCGTGACATCGGCACTGTTGTCTTTCCGCAGGCAGAATTAAAAATCTTTGTGACCGCTTCAGCCGAAGTGCGTGCGCAGCGTCGTTACGATGAGCTTACTCAAAAAGGACAGGCTGTCAGCTATGAGGACATTCTGCAAAATGTTATCGAACGTGACCGTATTGATTCAACTCGTGCAGTAGCTCCATTGAAGCAAGCCGACGATGCCTTGTTGCTGGATAATTCTTATCTCACCATTGCCGAGCAGAAGCTGTGGTTGATGGAGCGTTTCCGCGAACGCACACAGGATTGAGGCCGCATAGATTTTCTGCTATATATATATATTCGCATGACTAACCCCAATAATCCCATACATTCTATGCTCGATAAAATCAATGCTGCCCTCGAGGCTATTTCCTATCCTTCTCAGCCCCAAGGGTTGTACGAACCAATTAGTTATACGCTTTCCATGGGAGGCAAGCGTCTTCGTCCTTGTCTGTTACTTCTAGCATACAGCCTTTATCGTGAAGATGTAGAAAAGGCCCTTCCTGCCGCAATGGGCATCGAGACCTATCACAACCATACGTTGCTTCACGATGACTTGATGGATCAGGCCGACATGCGTCGTGGTCATCCGACTGTACATAAGAAGTGGAATGAAAATACGGCGGTATTGTCAGGCGATACCATGCTCATCATGGCTTTCCAGCATATCATGGCTTGTAGCTGTTCCAAACAAACGGAAATGTTGCAACTTTTCGCACGTACTGCACGCGAAGTCTGCGAAGGACAACAGTACGATGTGAACTTTGAAAGCCGTACAGATGTGACTGAAGCCGAATACATAGAGATGATTCGTCTCAAGACCTCCGTACTTTTGGCTTGTGCGGCTCAGCTTGGAGCTTTGGCAGCCGATGCTCCTCAAGAAGATGGGGTCATTTTGTATCGTTTTGCCGAAAAAATAGGGTTGGCCTTTCAGTTGCAGGATGATTACTTAGATGTGTATGGCGATCCCGCTGTATTTGGAAAGAAAATCGGGGGAGATATTCTTTGTGGTAAGAAGACCTTCCTCTTGATCAATGCATTGCAACGTGCCGATCAATGCACACGTGAACATTTACTCTCACTCTTGGCAGACACGACGCTTGTCCCGACTAAAAAGATTGAGGCGGTTACCGCCCTTTATAATCAGTTAGGCATCGCTCAGCTCACGATCGATCGCATCGAAAGCTTTTATACTGAGGCCTATCACGAAATTCAGCAATTGAGTTTGCCGGCAGCTCAATGGAAACCCTTGTGGGATTATGCTCAATCGTTGCTGGGACGCAAGAAATAAATCTCGTCACAATGACCTTTATAGATACGCATACACATTTATATACGGAAGAGTTCGATGTTGATCGTACCGCCGTTGTAGAACGCGCCCTTGCTGCAGGGGCGCGCTTTCTGCTTTTACCTAATATAGACGAAGCATCCCTCGCTCCGATGTTGGCTCTTTGCAAAGCATATCCTGCCAGCTGTTTCCCCATGATAGGTTTACATCCTACCGAGTTACCCGATGATCCCAATCCCGTACTTCAGCGTATGGAACAGTTGCTTGCCGATGCTCACCATCCTTTTATAGCGATTGGTGAAGTAGGAATCGACCTTTACTGGGATGCCCAACGCCGTGAGGAGCAAATCGAGGTTTTACGCCGACAGGCAGCGTGGGCCATACGTTATGACCTTCCCTTGATGATTCATTGTCGTTCGGCCCATCGTGAGTTGGTCGATACCTTGCTTCCTTGGGCAACTCAGCTTACCGGTGTCTTCCATTGTTTTGGAGGTACAGCAGAAGAGGCCAGCGAATTGCTGACCCGCTTCCCTGGTTTTAAGTTGGGTATTGGTGGCGTATTGACCTTCAAGAAGTCAACCTTGCCTGCCGTGCTGCACAGCACGGTTCCGCTTTCGCGTATAGTGGTCGAAACCGATTCTCCCTATTTGGCTCCCACTCCTCATCGTGGTCAACGCAACGAGTCTGCTTATGTCCCTCTTATTTTAGACAAGTTGGTATCCATTTATGAGCAGCGTAGGGAAGAAATAGAGGAGCAATTGCTCCGAAATACCCTTGAAATCTTCAAAAGATTACCTCGTGAATAAAAAAACTTCGCGAAACATTTGGTAGTTTCAGAAAACGCCCGTATCTTTGCATCCGAAATCAGATGAGACATGCGGACACAACGCAAATCATTCTGAGGAGAGATGGTAGAGTGGTCGATTACAGTAGTCTTGAAAACTACCGTACCGAGAGGTACCGGGGGTTCGAATCCCTCTCTCTCCGCAACAAACGCTGAAAATCAGCAGATTGCAAAACAAACACCCAGTTTTACACCCAAGAATGTAAAGTCGGTGTTTTTGTTTTATTTAAGATAATACAACCACTACATAATAAAAGAGTAGCGATATTAAAAGAATCCGATGAGAAAAGACTAATATTTATCTATCCATTCAGTTTGATTTTTCAGGACTTTACATCGTCCTGAAAGTATTTGTTATTGTATTCCAACGTCAGGAGTGGATTATAATACAAGTTTTTTGTGTGGATAGAATTTCGTTTTGCTTAATGTACGAAAGTACTTATCTATAAACGCATGAAATATTAGCACAATGAATCATTGGAAATCAACTTTGGCCGTGATAGGAATAGGCCAACTCATATCTATTTTAACAAGTACGATTGTTGGCTTCTCCATTATTTTTTGGATTAGCAACGAATTTAAATCCCCGACAGCTTTATCTCTGGCTATTTTAGCTGGATTTTTACCACAATTTGTATTAGGCTTGTTTGCCGGGGTCTATGTTGACAGATGGAATCGAAAGAAAACGATGTTTTATTCGGACTTGTTCATCGCGTTCTGTACCCTATGTCTTTTTATTGTGATAACCAAGGGTTATAAAGACCTTTCTTTTTTTTATCTATTGACTGCTTGTCGTTCAATAGGCAGTACGTTTCATGCACCTGCTTTACAGGCAAGCATCCCTCTACTGGTTCCCAAGCACCATCTTGTCAGGGTATCAGGTTTGTACCATTCCATTCAATCCTTCAGTGAGGTGATAGCTCCCGTTGTAGGGGCAAGCCTCGTTGTTTGGCTTCCCATACAGTATATTCTGCTCATAGATGTGATCGGAGCTGTTGCTGCTTGTCTGACCTTACTTTGTGTCCAGATTCCTTCTCTTCAAAAAACGAAAGTTCTTCCAGATTTCAAAAAAGAACTGACGGAATGTTGGCATACCTTGCGGCGTACAATGGGCATTTTGCCTTTATTCGTATGCTTTACGCTGGTGACTTTTGTCCTTATGCCTGTTTTTACGTTATTTCCTTTTATGACGCTTCTGCATTTCAACGGAAACATTTTGCAAATGGGAGTTGTGGAAATGGGTTGGGGCTCAGGGGCATTGTTGGGCGGTTTAGTACTTGCCTGTAAGGCTTTGAAAAGCAAGCAAACATTAGTGATGCATACGGCTTATGTGATATTGGGATTGTATCTGATTAGCGCCAGTTATTTACCATCAAGCGCATTTATAGGTTTTGTTTGCCTAACATTTACAGGAGGCATAGCCTATTCCATTTACCATGCGCTTTTCATCGCTATTATTCAGCAGAACTTGGCTTCGGACATGCTTGGACGGACTTTTTCTCTCATCTTTAGTTTGAGTACCTTTCCATCAATGCTGGGTATCGTAGCTTCAGGATATTGGGTGGAAGCATGGGGTATCACATCCGTCTTTATGATCAGCGGATGGGTTATCTTTCTGATTGGAGTGGGTGCAAATTTTATTTCTTCAATCAAGCAGTTGGATAATTACGCATAGTATTATTTATTAAAGAATTATTATATGACAAAGAAAGAACACACTACGATTACAGAGTTATTTCAAGTTTTGGACTTGTTGGAAAGCCTGGACATGCAGTTTTGGTTGGATGGAGGCTGGGGAGTGGATGTCTTGTACGGACAGCAAACCCGCTTGCATAGAGATATTGACATTGATTTTGATGCCAATTATACAGACCAACTCCTTGATCTTTTGCAGGAGAGAGGATATCAAATTGAAACAAATTGGTTGCCCACCCGTGTGGAACTGTATAGCAAAGAATTAGGCTATATTGATATCCATCCTTTTGTCTTGAATGCGGACGGCACTTCCAAACAAGCCGACTTGGATGGAGGCTGGTATGAATTTCAACCGGACTATTTTGGAACAGCAGTCTTTGAAGGCAGAAGCATCCCTTGCATTTCTGCAAAAGGGCAACAAGTATTCCATTCGGGCTACGATTTAAGAGAGAAGGATATTCACGATTTATCTATAATTAAACAATGTATAACAACAATGAGCCTAACAATTAGATAAGAACAAGAAAATGACAGAAAAACAAATTGTCTGGTATATCTTACTTACAGAAGTAAAGATAGACAGTGACACCCAGTCTGTCACATCCCTGAGTGTAGCTCCATTGGCAGTCTTGCCGGAATTCCAGCGTAAGGGAATTGGGGGGGGGATGTTGATTCAGTAAGCCCATCAGAGGGCAGCACTTTTGGGTTACGGCACAGCAGTCGTATTGGGGCATAAAGAGTATTATCCTCGATTTGGCTATCGCAAGGCTATCGATTTAGGAATTGAATTTCCTTTCGAAGTCTCTCATGAATATTGCATGGTGGCTGAATTAATACCTGGAGCTACTGAGAATGTGAAAGGTATGGTTTGTTATCCAACTGACTTTAAATAGTTTAACAAGTAAAATTCATTATATAACTCGGACTGGGTATTTCAATTTCCCAGTCCGTATTCTGATAGTACTTATTCAATTGGAAGATTGTGTTGCTTCAAGAATGAAAGTTTATCCCAATACCCTCTTTGAAAGACGATTTTGTTATCTTTTACATGAAAAAATCCGCATCCACGAAGTCCAAGAGAGTCTTTCCATTCCATGATAGCCCATTCGCCATCTTCAAAAATATTTTCCACCATACAAACCATTTTAGCAGTGGCAAATTCATTCACAAACATTTTGTAGATTGATTCTTTACCTATTATTGGTTCGTTTGCGACTTGATGATTTACTGCATTAGTAGCATACAGCTCTGCTATATGATAAGCATCTGCTTTGTTAAAGCAATCTATCCATTTTTCCAAAACTTCTTTAGGCTTCATTTTTTATAAATTCTTAGGATTTTGATTCTGTAATAAAAACAATCTGTTTGGATGCATAGATACTTGATTTTATTAATAATAGGCTATTCTATATTCTAAATCCTCTGGATTTTTGCTCTCTCTGCACCGAGTTACGTAGATTCTGCTGTAACTTTTCCCATTGTTCCTTAAACCATTGTACTATGGGTTGTCGGTTTATGGTCAGCATAAGCTTACCACTATCCATCGGATGTTTCTCAACCCTAAAAATATCATTCTTGATGTCAAATTTCCACCTGTGTTCTTCGGAATAAATTTTGCCACTACATTGTATGGATTCTTTCTTTGTCAAGAGGTTTTCTATCATGTCTTTGGTAAACCCGATAACAGCGCATAATTTTTCCATTCTCAACATCTCTTTGAACATGGGAAACCATTTGTGGGCTTTTTCAAGCAAGGTGCTCAATCGTGATATTTCCTTGTCTTTGGCTTCAAGTTCTTGATTATGTATTCTTTGAAGATTACGAATTTGTCTGCTATGCTGTTCCTGTATTTGTTGTATCTGAATTTTTAATTCATCAGTAGCTTTGTCCCGTTTGGTAATTTCCTGATGTAGCTGCTCGATGTGATGTTCCAGTTCTTTCAGCTTACCGCTTCCGAAAAGAGAACCTACACCGCTTGCTATGGCGGTAGCAGCATTGGTGGCTGTTTTCTTTAGTTTGTCCGTGCGTATCTCTGCTTTTACCTGTTTGAGTTCCTGTTCGGCAAGGCTTACTTGTTGTTCCTTGTGTCGCTTGGTTTCCTCTATACGTTGCAGTTCGGCTTTCTGCTTCTCAATGATGAAATCATTTCGTTCCAGATGCTCTTTACCTGTGACAGCTTTTGCCTGTCCACGTTCCATCAGGAGAATATCGGAAGCAAGGGTCTGCATGGTTGCCATATCCTCGTCATTGAGCTTTCGGCTCTTTCCAGTTTCATGGTTCATCCAGTCGAATACGACATGAGCATGATAATTTGGTTTGAACCATCTGTTACCGACTTGGAAGCTCTCCTTGTCTTCTGCTTCCGGCTGACCGTTCAGCCAATGCCCTTCGTCTTTATGCAGGAAAATCTGTAGCGGAGTGATGCCCCAGCGTCTTTGGCACTCTTCACCGAATTTGCGTACATCAGCCAGTGTGGTGTCCGGTCTGATAAGCAATACTCCTTCACGGATGGGTGAGCATCCCGCCACCTTGATAATCTTTCCATTCTTTCCCTTGCGTTCCCTTTCCTTTTCCTGCATGGCACGTCCGGTCTTTTCCTTGACCATTTGCTTGATATTGTCATAATGAGTTCGCAGTTCGGGAGTGCCGAAGTCGGGATTTATCCACTGTTCGTTATCGGTGGAAAGTTCGGGAACGACATAGATTCTGGACTCCCCGATATTACGCATATACTCGGCAGTCCTTCGGTTGTGTGCCTCGCTCGATGCGATGTTGCAAGGCTTGATATGTATGCTTGATTTTGTTGCCATAGCTTCTTTCCTTTGTTTACAATTGATTTACTTTGCTCGCTTTCGCAGAGGGGTTCTTAGGGGTAACCCATAAGCGGAGATTGCAAAGAGAGGGTCACTCTTTGCTCGGGGTTCTCAGGGGAGAAACGCCCTGAGTGGGTTATTAGGGTAAAACCCTAATCCCCTCGGGAGAGCCCACAACTACGTAAGCGAAGCGTGTAGTTATAGTGGGCTATAACCGAAAGCCTCCCGGTTTATTGGGTGGTGTCTTCACTTTGATGGATTGAGCCTGTTTCTTTGTCTCTGCCCGTTTTTGCAGGTATTCGTTCAAATCCTTGCATCCGCTGTAAATGTGTGAAGCGTCACGTATATGTCTGGTATTGTCATATTCCTTTCTGATTTGCTGCAGGGCTTCCATTCCTGCACGGTCATTGTCAAGGAAACAGTGGATGCGCTCATAGCTGCCCAGTGGATAGAGTGCCTTGGAAACATTGGCAACAGAGTTCAGAATCATGTAGTCTTGTCTGTCGAAATCGGGGGATTGCGGACAGCTTTCAAGCCTTAGTGTCAGAAAGGAAAGGTAGTCCATGAACCCCTCAAAAACGTAACATGCTTTTCTCGGCTCTCCCGATTGTCTGATATGTGAAATTTCCTTCGGTGCGATGCAGCCCTTGAAATATCGGTTGCGGATTTCATATCCGCCCGATATGTTCGGAAAGGCAATGGCGAAATACCGTTTACCGTTGTTGGTGAAGTGTGCCTCACGGCATTCTCTTTTCGCCAGTGCCGTATTTATTCCCCTTTCCTGCAGGTAAGAGAGCAGGGCAGGAGAAGACAGCTGTACGATATCAAGCTGCTGGAAACTCGGCTCGGTGGCAGACTGCCTGTGAAAAGAGAAAGACACGGGACGGACATGCGGTGTCTGTTCCTCTATGCGTTTCAGGATATGCGGAACACTCTCCGTTGCGTAGAGGTGTGCCGCCAGTGCGATGATGTTGCCGCCCTTTCCCAGACCGAAGTCGAACCATTGTTCACGTTCGGTGTTTACCTTGAACGAGGGCTCGTTCTCTTCCCTGAGCGGGGATTTGTACCAGAGGTTTACCCCCTGCTGCTTTACTGGGGAATACCCCAGACAGTGCAGATAGTCTGCGATTCTTATCTTTTTTGCTTCTTCTGTTGTCATTTTCGTACGGTTTTGTGATGAGTGAAAAAACGATGATTTGATGAATTTTGCTTGTAATAAGCTGTTATACAGAATGGTAACGCTTCATCATTTTCTCATCAGGCTGCTTGCCAAAAAAGAAATGATGATTTCTCTTTTCATCAGCATTATATTCCGATGAATAAATGATGAGCTTGTATTATATTGTAATACAACGTGTTATATACTGTATTCATCATTTCATCAAAATAATCATATAGCGGTCAGCTGTTTCTTGGTTATCGTGTAGAACCTTCCTGTCTTCCTTTTCGTTTCGTAGTGGCAGTCACGGTGGGGAGCAATCTCATAG
>OIID01000248.1_pt1 | contig 16960 bp, 20 predicted proteins | sample 1582991 | NCBI WGS metagenome assembly OIID01 (sample SAMN02675048, study PRJEB24791) | human gut metagenome, SKBSTL034 | isolation source: stool | host: Homo sapiens | place: USA
AGCCTGCTAAACGTCAGCCGGTTAAGGTTCACTTTATCAATGGTGAAGTCAATGGTTACTTGTCACCTGATAAGACGAATGCAGAGATGGACAGCCTCTTGAAGTATGCTCCTAACCCCTGTATGGACGTGGTGGGTAGCAAGGTTCACTCTATCTGGACTAGCCGTGGTGTTCTTAATCACAAGAATGGTCAAAAGATTTCACAGGGTCTCTATGGTAACTGTAAGGCTGAAGACGGAACGAAGGGCTATCGTCAGTTCATGAACGTGCTCGACTCGCTCGTTACGTGGGAACACAATCTGTTGGGTTACACAGAGTATGGTTTGACTCCCGACAACCGTACAACGGCTTACGTGAACTTTACCTATTACATGTTCCAGGGTTATCATGGTGTATCATTTATGGTCGACCAGGAGCCTCGTGTATTGAATTGCAAGAACCTGATTTATGACGATGATGATGCCATTTGGGGTCTCTCACACGAATGGGGTCACTTGCATCAGATGCATCCCTACTTCTGCTGGGCTGGTATGAGTGAGGTGACGAACAACATGAACTCTTACTACAATGTGATGCGCATGGGTCATACGAAGTCTGATAAGATTGACGCTTGGCCGCTTGCTCGTAAGCACTTTGTAGAAGGATACTATGGTTCGTTCAACTATAACACGGTTAAGTTTGATCGTGCTACAGGTAAGGTTGTAACGAAGGGTACGCACAAAGCTGATGCACTCTATACCAAGAGTACGCAACGTCATTTGGCTTACACTTGTAATGAGGAGGTAGCCTACAACAAGGAATTCCAAGATTTGGCGTTGGAAATGAAGGATTCTATCATTTATCGTCCCAATGTAAACAAGGATCGTGCTCTGGGTATTACGGAAGTCGGTGTTGGTGAAACGCTTTGCCCCTACATCATGCTTTATAATTTCTTCTCTCGTGGTAATGAAAAGTTCGGTGTGAAGGCTGATCCTGAATTTGCTCCGCACTGGTACGAATCACTCCGTCAGAATGACAATGAGAATGGTTCTCAGATTGAGAAGAAGGGTAAGGCTGATAAGTATGAGCTGATTGCTTCTGCTCAGAATGGTAACAAGAATAATAAGTATGCGGAATTGAAGAGCCGCTTCCCCAACAGTGTATGGGTTACTAGAAACTACGTAACACCTAATAGCACGATGTGGGGTAACTCTGCACCGTATATCTTCAACTATGTACGTAAGGTATCTCGTCTGACGGGTTACAACTTGTTCCCCTACTTCGAAACTTGGGGCTTCTTCCGTGTCACTGCTTTGCGCATTGGTGACTATGGTAATAAGTGGACCGTTCTGACGAAGCCGATGTACGATGAGTTCAAGGCCGATATGGATCAGCTCGTGAAGGATGGTGAACTCAAGGAAATGCCCGAAGGTATGGTAGAGGCTATCTCTAACGCACCTGACTGGTTCCAAAATACGCCGGTATTCCCTAACTAAATTGATAAGATGACTGTTGGGTATAACCTGACAGCTTTGGATGAAAGTGATACGATGAAGTATAGCTTTTAATCCGTTTGTAGATTTACGAGGCAGGCTCCATTTCGGAGTCTGCCTCTTTGTTTTAGAGAAGAGTTGAAGTGCTTAGGACTAAGGAAATCAGAAAAAAATAGGTCGGAGTAGATACATATCGTGAAAATATTCTATCTTTGCAGCCGCTATGCAAAGTGGAAATCTCCTAAATATCAATTTGGCATCCGTAGCCGAAGCAGCGGAAGGCCTTGACGTTGAGCTGACTGATCGCTTCTTCGCTGACCTGGAGCAAGAAGAAATAAGCGGCGGAGAATTGCATGCCCATATTGTTGTACGTGCTTCCGCTGGTGATATCTTTAAGGTTAAAGTACAGGTGGAAGGCTTTGTGACGGTGCCTTGTGATCGTTGTTTGGATCCGCTACGACTTGAAGTGGATGTGAAAGACGAAGTGAAAGTAAAGGATGCCGATCCGGAAGAAAACGATGACGTAGAGTTGCTCTATATGGATAAGGGAAGTAGAACCTTTGACTTGTCCTGGAGTTTGTACGAAATCATTGAAACTTCTTTGCCTATTCATCGGGCTCATCCAGAAGGCGAGTGCAATGCGGATATGGTCAGCTACATTATCAGTAGCAATGAAGAGGATGCAGACGACGAATAAGAGTCGGAAGTATCACGCGATAGATATAAGTCAGTAAATAATACCAATCATTAAATATTAAACGAAAAAATGGCACATCCTAAAAGAAGACAATCCAAGACGAGAACACTGAAGCGTAGAACTCACGATAAGGCTGTTGCTCCTACGTTGGCTATTTGCCCTAACTGCGGTGCATGGCACATCTACCACACGGTATGCCCCACTTGTGGCTACTACCGCGGTAAGCTCGCTATTGAGAAGGAAGTTGCCGAATAATTAACGGCGCATTTCTCGCATAACCCGAGATTCATAGTTTAAGAGTTAGAGGCTGATTAGGCATTTCTCCTTTGTCTAAGGATAGGGTTGAATGCGGAGGCTTTGACTCTTAAACTATTTCTTTTTTTAGTACACTCTTTGCTAACACAGAGGGTTGTCCATTTAAATAATAATCCCCCCATGGAAAAAATCAATGCTGTTATCACTGGCGTAGGCGGATATGTACCCGAATACGTACTCAATAACGATGAACTTTCGCGCATGGTCGACACGAATGACGAGTGGATCATGACCCGAATCGGTATTAAAGAACGTCGTATCCTTAATGAAGAAGGACTTGGTACGAGCTATATGGCGCGCAAGGCGGTTAAGCAGTTGCTGGAAAAGACGGGTACCGATCCGCAGGAAGTGGATTGTGTAATTGTTGCAACGACTACGCCTGACTATCATTTCCCTTCTACGTCTAGCATCGTGATTGGTCGTTTGGGTATGAAGAACGCTTTCGCGCTGGATATGCAAGCAGCTTGCTGTGGTTTTCTCTTTGCCATGGATACGGCTGCGAGCATGGTGCAGAGTGGTCGATACAAGAAGGTCGTAGTTTGTGGTGCAGACAAGATGTCGTCAGTTGTTGACTACACGGATCGTGCTACTTGTCCAATCTTTGGTGATGGTGCTGCTGCCGTTTTGGTTGAACCTTCAATGGATGAAGAAGGACTGGGATGGCAGGATAGCTACTTGCGTACGGATGGTAAGGGCCTTCCTTTCCTCTGTCTGAAGGCAGGCGGCTCTGTATGCAGCCCTTCTTACTTCACGATTGACCACCGTATGCATTACCTCCATCAGGAAGGTCGCACGGTGTTTAAGTTCGCCGTGACGAACATGAGTGACGCAACGGCGCTGATTGCTGAACGCAATGGTTTGGATAAGGAAAACATTGCTTACATCGTTCCGCATCAGGCTAATGTGCGCATTATCGAAGCTGTTGCTAATCGTTTGGAAGTGCCTATGGATAAGGTGATGCTCAACATCCAGCGTTACGGTAATACTTCTGCAGGTACGCTTCCCTTGGCTCTTTGGGACTATGAGAAGCAACTCAAGAAGGGTGATAACCTGATTCTCTGTGCCTTTGGTGCAGGCTTTACTTGGGGTGCTGCTTACCTGAAGTGGGGATATACAGCTAAATAATAACCATTTTTCGTAGAGCGTTGAGCGTGTCGTGGCTTTTACTTTAGACATTCTTTTTACCTAAAGGTAGCCGCGCAGGCTGAACGCTTTACCTTTCTTTCGCCTAAAACTTTGATCAAGTGCATAAAGCTGGTTTTGTCAATATCGTAGGCAATCCCAATGTGGGAAAGTCTACGCTCATGAATCTCTTCATGGGCGAACGCATTTCGATTGCAACCTTCAAGGCGCAGACTACGCGTCACCGCATCATGGGGATTATCAACACGGAGGATTCGCAGATTGTCTTCTCGGATACTCCGGGGGTTCTGAAGCCCAATTATAAACTTCAGGAGGAAATGCTTGCCTTCTCGGTTTCTGCTCTTCAAGATGCCGATGTGTTGCTGTATGTGACGGACGTTGTTGAGAAGTTTGACAAGAACAGCGAATTCTTGGCACGTGTCCAAAAGATGAAGGTTCCAGTTTTGATACTCATCAACAAGATTGATTTGTCGAATCAGAAAGAACTGGAAACGTTGGTGGCACAATGGCATGAGGCTTTACCCGAAGCTGAGATTTATCCGATTTCGGCTCAGGCAAAGTTTAATGTAGACCGTGTATTGGCTCGCATTCGCGAACTTTTGCCCGATTCACCGCCTTACTTTGATAAGGACCAATGGACAGACAAGCCTGCCCGCTTCTTTGTAACGGAGATTCTTCGTGAGAAGATTTTGCTTTACTACGATAAGGAGATTCCCTATGCAGTCGAAGTGGTTGTAGAAGAGTTTAAGGAGGAAGAGAAGCGCATCCATATCCGTGCGGTAATTTATGTGGAGCGCGACAGTCAAAAGGGTATTATCATTGGTCATCGCGGTGTGGCACTCAAGAAGGTGTCAACCGAAGCGAGAAAGACCATGGAGAAATTCTTCGGTAAATCCATCTTCTTGGAAATCTTTGTCAAGGTAGACAAGGATTGGCGTAATAATACGAAGCGTCTGGAGGCCTACGGCTATAAGCTGGACTGATTTTCGCCTAACCCGAAGCTTGTTACATCACAGTTTTAACAGTAAAAGAAAGTGTCTAAATTAGTAGCCATTGTCGGCCGACCGAATGTCGGCAAATCGACTCTGTTCAACCGCCTCACGGGAACGCGCCAGGCCATTGTCAGCGATGAAGCCGGTACTACGCGTGACCGTCAGTATGGTAAATGTGAATGGGGTAATAAAGAATTTTCGCTGGTTGATACCGGTGGTTGGGTGGTTAACTCCGACGATATCTTTGAAGGGGAAATTCGTAAGCAGGTGGTACTTGCTACGGAAGAAGCCGATTTGATTCTCTTCTTGGTAGATGTCAAAAATGGTATCACCGACCTCGATTCAGAAGTAGCCTCTATTTTGCGTCGTACGAAAGTACCTGTAGTGCTTTGTGCGAACAAGGCAGATAACAACATTGACATCTATTCTGCGCCCGAGTTTTATAAGCTTGGTTTGGGAGATCCCTATTGCGTTTCGGCAGCTACGGGTAGTGGTACGGGTGATTTGCTTGATATCATTATCGAGAAGTTGGGATCGGATGCCATGGAAGAAGGTGAGGAAGACAATATTCCCCGCTTCAGTGTCGTTGGTCGTCCTAATGCAGGCAAGAGCAGCATTATCAATGCTTTCCTCGGCGAGGATCGTAACATCGTGACGGATATTGCCGGTACTACGCGTGACAGTATTCTGACGCGTTACACCAAGTTCGGTTTCGATTTCTATATCGTAGATACTGCAGGTATTCGTCGCAAGAATAAGGTGACAGAGGATCTCGAATTTTATTCGGTGATGCGTGCCATCCGTTCGATTGAAAATTCTGATGTCTGCATCTTGATGATTGATGCTACGCGTGGTATCGAGAGCCAGGACTTGAACATTGTGCAGATTATCCAGCGCAATATGAAGAGTTTGGTTGTTGTAGTCAATAAGTGGGACTTGGTAGAAGATAAGTCGAATGAAGCTATCAAGCATTTTGAGGCCGCTATCCGCGATCGTTTGGCTCCCTTCGTAGACTTCCCCATTATTTTTGCATCAGCACTGACCAAGCAGCGTATTTTCAAGGTGCTTGAAACTGCCAAGGAAGTTTACCTTGCTCGTAAGCGTCGTGTAAGTACCTCGAAACTCAATGAGGAAATGCTTCCGTTGATTGAGGCTTATCCGCCCCCTTCAATCAAGGGTAAATACATTAAGATTAAGTATTGTGCCCAGTTGCCTAATACGCAGATTCCTTCGTTCGTCTTTTATGCGAACTTGCCCCAATACGTTAAGGAGCCGTACAAGCGTTTCCTTGAAAACAAGATTCGCGAACGCTGGGATTTCACGGGTACACCGATCAACATCTTCTTGCGTCAGAAATAAATCACACCACCTTTTATGCTTCGTTCTTTTCTTTCCAGCTTGGTTCTTCTGTTAACTGCTTCGTTCTTGGTGCCTTCTTGCAATTCAAAGGAGGATGCGGCTGAGAAACAAGTGCATACGGAACAGGCTGATTCTGCGGCACTCTATTATTATCAGCTTCGTGCCAAAGGGCAGTTTGCTGATTATGTAGCTGCTATGGAATCGTGCGACAGTACGACAGAGGCTTACCGCAAGCAGATGGAGCGTTTGCTTCGCCATCATCAGCAGAAGGTTGTGGAAGAGAAGCAAGGCCTGGCAAGTGTGCGTGTTGAACGTACCGAAATGTATGATTCCAACCGTGTGGCGAATGTATTCCTTACAGTTACCTATAAGGATGGTACGCACGAGGAAATCCTCTTTCCGGTCGTTTATGACGGACACCATTGGCGCGTACGATAGCAAGGCTATGGTTGGTGAGTAAAGGTCGATAAATCCTTCTTGGATTGAAACATAGAAATAGTGCCCTGTTTGCTTTACGAGAAGCAAACAGGGCACTATTGTTTTGTATTGCTGTATTGGAGTTTTATCGGACAGCAATAATTGTTTTGGGTGATCAAGAACATCTATGTTGCGTGAATTCCCCTTGTACCAAAAGGTTGAAAGAACCCACTGAAGTGGTTGGTTGGGGAAGTTCTTCAACGCTTAGAGGCCTGATCTATCAGTTTTGTTAGGGTTCAACCGCAAATTTCTCGGGATATTTTGCGTGGATGTTGCGATAATAGTCCATGATGATACGCATATCGGCTTCCACGTCTCCAGAAGGAATCAGTGTACGGGTACAGATAATCGTCTTGGTAGCATAATCAATGCCGTAGAGTAGGATAGGGAGTTTCGCTTTCAAGGCAATGAAGTAAAAACCGCGTTTCCATTGCGTTACACGCGAGCGAGTACCTTCCGGCGTGACAGCCAACATAAAGTGTGGTGATTGGCTTGCGAGGTTCGCAAGTGTATCGGTCATGCTGGTGTGGCGGCTACGTTCTACAGGAATACCGCCCATGCGGCGAAATATCGGACCGAGTGGCCAAAAGAACCATTCCTTTTTCATCAGAAAGTTTGAAGTCAAGCCGATTGCTGTACAATACGTTTTACCGATGAAGAAATCCCAGTTACTGGTATGTGGAGCGATGCAGATGATACACTTTTCAGGGAATGGTTCAGTGACATTCTTTTTCCAACCCAAGCACTTGAAGAGAATCGTTTGACAGAGTGATTGAAACATATAAATAGGTGTATGGAAAGGGAGAGAAGAAAAGCGTGGAGCGTTGGTTGACGAAAATCTACAGGTTGAAAATCTACGATTGTAGCCTATTCCCCCCCCCCCTGCTGGAATTTTCGTGCCAATGCTCCACGCTATGTAAAGTTATGCCTGAACGATGCGTTCGCTCAAGTCATTTACCTTTTCAGTAAATTCCTGGCGTAGTTTGCGGTAGAACTCACGTTCAGAACCACGTTCAGTGTGGCTGATGCGTGCTACATAATCAGCATGAAGTGCAATGACTTCAGTCATCAAGCTGTCCAACTTAGCCTGGTCGCCTTGTTCGCACATGCTGAGTGCTACACAATCAGCGAAGAGTTCGCCAGTCACTAACTTAATGCTCTTCTTGAGCTGTCTACGGTTTGCCATAGGAGTGATGTATTTGTGAGTGAATATAATGAAGTTTTCAGTTATGTAACTGTAGGGGAGTGGGTGTGAATAAGGTTACGATCTCGCATCCGTAATTAAGTACTGTAGCAAGTACCTTATGGTCACTTTACAGCCCCAGTCTTTTATTCCTGCTGTCGGACAATCTCCATTCCCGTCAGGATAGCCTGTTCATTCATGGGAAGGAGGTGGTGGTGACGTTCGGGAAGCGTTTTGCGCAGTGCTTTCATGACACTCTCCGTGCTAACGATAGGGTGCAACTTGAGGTATCCGCCGAGGATAAACATATTGAAGCACTTCATCAGTGACATTTCGGCAGCCTTTTCCATGGCAGGGATTTGCCAAGATGTAATGTCCGTGCGTGTAGGTTTTTCCAGAATGCCGAAACTGTCATAAATCAAGGTACCTTCGGGTTTCACCTTGGGTTGGAATTTATCCAGCGAAGGCTGATTCAGCAGGATAGCCGTATCGTAGCGGCTGAGAATCGGCGAGGAAATCGGTTCATCACTGATGATGACGGTGACGTTAGCCGTACCTCCACGCTGTTCGGGACCATAGGCAGGCATCCAAGTCACCTCTTTGCCTTCCATGAGAGCGGCGTAGGCGAGAATTTTACCCATAGAGAGAACGCCTTGACCACCGAAGCCGGATATGATGATTTCTTGTTTCATAGGAGTTAATTTGTAGGGAATGATAAGCCTTGCATTCGTTTCAGCGAGCACTTGAGTACTATATCCGTTGAGTCCGTATGCCGTAGGCTTTCCGTTGGGGAACTATGAATCTGTTATTCCTTGTCCTTGAGGTCACCAGTGTGGTAGAAGTCAAACATGTGTTCCTCCATCCATTCATTGGCCTTAACGGGAGAAAGTTTCCAACCCGACGAACAAGTAGCAACGATTTCAACGAGGTTTGACCCTTTACCCGCCATTGAATTCTCAAACGCTTTGCGAATCGCCTTTTTCGCTTTGCGAATCGCCGCAACACTGTGTACACTTTGACGAGTAACGTATGCTGTACCCTCGAGTCGAGCGGCCAAATCCGTGATGTTCAGCGGATAGCCGTGCAATTTCGGGTCGCGACCGTAAGGACAAGTCACCGTCTTCATACCCACAAGCGTGGTCGGAGCCATTTGTCCGCCCGTCATGCCGTAGATAGCATTGTTAATGAAGATAATCGTGATGTTTTCGCCACGGTTGAGTGCGTGAATTGTTTCAGCCGTACCGATGCAAGCCAAGTCACCGTCACCTTGGTAGGTAAAGACGAGGCGGTCGGGCCAAAGGCGTTTGCAGGCAGTAGCCAACGCCGGTGCACGTCCGTGTGCTGACTCTTGCCAGTCAATGTCAATGTAACGGTAAGCGAAGACAGCACAACCCACAGGACTGATTCCGATGGTGTGATCCTCCATTCCCATTTCGGCAATCACTTCGGCAATGAGTTTATGAACCACGCCGTGTGAGCAGCCCGGGCAATAGTGCATGCCCATATCGTTGAGGAGTTTCGGTTTTTCATAAACCAAATTCTCCGGACTGATAATCTCTTCTCTTGTCATATACTGACTGTTTGTGATGAGATGGATATTCTGATTATTTCTTGATACCTGGCATACGGAGCATGACCTCTACCATTTTGACAATGACGGCAAAGAGTCCAACGATATACCAGGGCATCATATTTTTAGCATCTGCAAGTAAGATGCCCCCCATGGCCACCACCGCAAGCAGGATAAAGAGCGAGTTCAGAATGTTACGTAAGAAAAGGTTACGGCTCATTTTGCGTCGTTCCGTTTCGCGTTCGGGGTGTCTCAGTCGTTCCAGAATGTCGCGATCGTCGTGTTGATAAGGATTATTGAGCATAGTGCTTAAGTAATACGTAGTATGTCAGGAGTCGATAGCTCGACAAAGTTGGTTACAGAGAGGCTAATCGAGTTACAGGTTCGACCAGTTACGCCTTCTGTTGGAGTTTGAGCAGGGCATCAATGATTTCATCCGGATCGGGAACGATGCCACCCAGTCGGCCATATTGGTCTACAGGGATGCGTCCTTCAGCCGCACAGCGAACATCGAAAACCATTTGTCCCGCATTGATTTCCACCACGAGGATACCCTTCACGCGGCGCGAAAGATCTGCAATTTCTTTTTCAGGGAAAGGCCACAGTGTAATGGGACGGAACAATCCGACGCGCATACCCTTCTTGCGGGCCGACTCCATAGCCTTTTGAGAAATACGAGCCGCAGAGCCGAATGCCACGATAGCCCATTCCGCATCGTCCATCAGCTTCGTTTCGTAGCGCACTTCCTTTTCTTTGATTTCCTTGTACTTCGCCTGCAAGTGTTGGTTCTTGAGCTCCATCTTGTTCGGTTCCAGTTCGAGCGAAGTAATAACCTGCGGACCGCGTTGCTTAATACCGTGTCCGTTGGCAGCCCAGGGACATTCTTCAGCGATTTCCTCTTCAGTTCGGCGAGGTTTGAAGGGCGGGAGCACCACCTTCTCCATCATCTGACCGATGACACCATCCGAGAGAATCATCGCCGGCGTGCGGTAACGGAAGGCAAGCGTAAAGGCCAAGTCCACAAAGTCCGCCATTTCCTGTACCGAAGCTGGTGCAAGTACAATCACGTTATAGTCACCGTTGCCACCGCCGCGCGTAGCCTGGTTGTAGTCACTCTGTGAGGGCTGAATCGTTCCGAGACCCGGTCCGCCACGTTGTACGTTGACAATCAAGCCCGGAATTTCAGCACCTGCCATATAGCTGATGCCTTCCTGCATGAGGGCAATACCGGGAGAAGAGGAGGAGGTCATCACACGTTTACCCGTGCCGCCACCTCCGTAGAGCATATTGATAGATGCCACTTCGCTCTCAGCCTGGAGCACCACCATACCCGTAGTTTCCCACGGTTTGAGTTCAGCCAAGGTTTCGAGCACTTCGCTTTGAGGCGTAATAGGGTAGCCAAAGTAGCCGTCGCAACCGCAACGAATTGCAGCGCGGGCAATGGCTTCATTTCCTTTTAGAAGGAGAATTTCATTTTCTTCTTTCATGGAAGAGGAGAGTTTAGTGTCAGTGTCATGTCGACACCTTTTTGTTTTTTCGGTTAGTCTTATTGAGACTGAGCCCGACTTCAGAAAAGAGTAAGAGAGAGTGAATCGCTTTGACGAATCAAGTCCTTATTCGTTCACTTTCTTTCGATACACGCTGATGCAACCATCAGGGCAAACAATGGCGCACGAAGCGCAACCGATGCAAGTTTCTGCCACTTCTTGACAGTAAGCATAACCTTTATGGTTGACCGCATTTTCAGAGAGGGCGAGCGTTTGAGTGGGACAGGCCACGATGCAGAGTCCACAACCCTTGCATCGTTCCGTGTCAATGACTACGGCTCCTTTGATTTTGCTCATAGTGTGGAGGGTATTAGTCAAGCGGCGAAGGTTGCTAAAGAGTAGAAGTACGCAATGGGGAATAGAAGAAGCTGACCGAGATAGACGAACGTAAAGCAACAGCTTTCTGTAGCGTCTGCATGTTCTGCTACTTTTCAGTCTTCCTGGGAATCGTCTTCTATTGACCGTGTCGTACTGTTTCCTTTTAGCGGCTCCCTCGCTTCGGCTGACAGTTATTGGTTGAACATATCCTTGTTGTAAAACTCCATGATGTCTTTCAGCATCAGGCGGCATTCACGAGCAGGTGAATCAGCATCGAGTGCTTCCGCTTTCAGAAAACAGCTCATTGCCGCTCCCCAGTTAGCTTGTTTCATTTCAAGTTTACCTTCGAGGAAGTAAAGCATTGCGTTCGACTGTTCGGTCGTTTTAGTTTCGCTAATCAAGCGTTGAGCCTCAGCAAGATTTCCCGCTTCGAGTGCTTGACTGATAGAATGAAAGAGTGGATGAGTCATACCGTTTCGGGTGAAGGACGTTAGCAAAGGTAATGTATAATGTAATACGTAGGTACGTTTCTCTGCGATTTTTTGTAGAGTCCATGTAGCAGTAAGCATTACCTAAAGACCGTTTTTTACCGAAATGCTTTGTCCGTTTGATTATTGATTATGTGAGATTGCTTGCAATGTGGCAGTGATACCCTGCTCTCGGTGACAGATGTTTATTTCAATGCCAAATTTCTTATGCAGGTGTTCCGCAAGGTGTTGTGCCGAATAGACACTGCGGTGCTGTCCGCCCGTACAGCCGAAGGAGAACATCAAGTCCGTAAAACCCCGTTGTATGTAGCGTGCCACGTGGGCATCGGCGAGTTTATAGACCGAATCGAGGAAAGTCAGAATTTCACCATCGTCCTCCAGGAAGCGAATCACAGGTTCGTCGAGTCCCGTCAGTTTCTTATACGGTTCGTATCGTCCCGGGTTGTGGGTACTGCGGCAATCAAATACATAACCGCCCCCGTTCCCCGATTCGTCTGCCGGGATTCCCTTCTTGTAACTAAAGCTGAAGATGCGTACCCGGAGCGGTCCCTTTTCGTCGTAGCGGGAGACCGAAGCTTCGCCGTGTGTTGCGGGATGCGGGTTAAACTGCGGCAGCTCCGTCAGTCGGTGAAGCGTTTCGTTCAGACAAGGATAGGCGAGTGCAGCTCCGTCGAGCAACATGCGGCGCAGGTTTTGGATGGCGGGAGGAATGCTGTCGAGGAAGTACTTCTTGCGCTCCACGTACCCCCGCAGTCCGTAAGCTCCGAGCACCTGGAGAATGCGGAAAAGCACAAACTGTTCGAGGCGGTGACGGAAACGCTCTTCCGCAAATCCTGGAAGCAGCGTGCGCAACTCGTCTATGTATTCGCCAATCAATGCCTCGCGCAGCGTCTGCGGGTAGCGTGCCGAAGCTTGCCACAGGAAGGAAGCCACGTCATATTGCAACGGCCCCTTCATGCCGCCTTGGAAGTCAATAAAGTGCGGTTCGCCCGTCGGGTCCAACATCACGTTGCGCGCCTGGAAGTCACGGTAAAGGAAGAAATGCTCCTCGGCCGTATTGCCCACCAAGTCGGCTGCAAAGCGTTGAAAGTCATCTTCCAATTTTCCCTCGTCGAAGGGCAAATCCGTAGTCTTGAGAAAACAGTATTTGAAGTAATTGAGGTCGAACATCGCCGCTCTGACATCAAACTCAATCGGTTCCAGGCAACGGTCAAAGTGCAGTCCCTCAGCCCCGGTGACCTGTACATGTGCCAGGCGGCGAATGGTGCGTGTTAGCAGTTCCTTTTCTTTCTCTCCGTATTCATAGTTTCGGTTGCGTGCCGGGGCGAGTGCATCGTAGAGTGATGTGTGCCCCAAGTCTTCCTGAATGTAGCAATCTTCTTCGTCGCTGAAGGCATAGATGCGGGGCATGGGCAGTCCCTGTGCATAGAAGTGGCTGGCCAGGTAGACAAAGCAACGGTTTTCATGAACCGAAGGCCCCATTACACCGATGACAGACGAGCCGTCTGTTCGAAACATACGTACATATTGGCGGTTACTGCCCGCTTTGGGCAAGGTCTCCACACTCAGCGGAGCTTCGCCACACCATTGTTTATACAAAGAAAGAAGAGGAGTCATGAGGTTGATAGGAAATAGGGAATAAAGAGGTGAAGAGAGGGGAGTGATGAGGGAAGGTCGTCAAGCCTGGGCAACGTTTGTAGAGCGGTAATGCACCTCTCCTGCTTGTGCCAAGCCAATCTCCTTCGCTATTCCGAGTTGTTCAAAAAGAAAGGAATGTCCTTTATAGCTGCAGCTTTTGGTCATAGTCCATCGGCAAAGCCTTGCCAATGCTGGTGACAATAATGCCTGCACCTTGCGCCTGAGCTTCCTCACAGAGTAAGGAGGCCATTTCAGCCGCGTTGTATTCGTCTAAGTGGCTGATAGGCTCGTCAGCTAAGATAAAGTCAAAGGGTTGCACGAGGGCACGCATCAGTGCCACGCGTTGCTGCTGTCCGAAACTCATTCGGCCGATGGGTGTCTCGATTTTGTCACCGATGCCCAACCGCTCAAACCACGAGCGTATCGTTTCTGTCGAACGGTGGTGCGTCAGCTCGTTCTTGATCAGCACGTTTTCCAGAGCAGTCAGTTCGGGGAAGAGGCGCAGTTCCTGAAAGAGTTGGCTAATGTGGCGCGTGCGCACTGCCGTCCACTCGGCAACCGACAGCGTTCGTGCGTCGCGGTTGTCAAAGCGCAAGTGGCCCGCGTAGTCCCGGCGATAGCCGAGCAAGTAACTGCAAAGCGTCGATTTCCCCGTTCCCGAAGAAGCCTCAATCAAGTATGCTTTGCCTTTTTCCAGCGTCACATCTTGCCGCCATACCTCACTCACGAGGTCAGGCGTTTGTGCAAACACCTGTGGCAACAGTTGGTTCAGTTGAATCGTATGCATAGGGGGGAATGAATTAAGGGGGTGCGACACGCTTGTTACGAAGGACTGTGCGAAGCATTTACATGCGCCGTAAGTACTCCATTCACTCCGTGTCAGTTAGCCTTCGAGTGAGGAAATGTGGCCTCGTAGCCGACGCGTACACATTGTAACGGAGAAATGTGGCCTCGTAGCCGACGCGTACACATTGTAATGGAGGAAATGTGGCCTCGTAACCGACGCGTACACATTGTAACGGAGAAATGTGGCCTCGTAGCCGACGAGTACACATTGTAATGGAGTAAATGTGGCCTCGTAATCGACGAGTACACATCAGCAGTTGAGAAAACGTTAACCGATAACGTTATAGAACCAGCCTTTATTGCTTCGTTCGCAACCGCTTTGCCAGGTACATCAAGTGCACCGCCACCAGCGCGGCCGTTTCCGTGCGCAGTCGGCTTTCGCCCAGACTGATGGGTTGGAATCCCGCCGCTTCTGCCGCCGCCACTTCTTCGGGCGTAAAGTCTCCTTCCGGACCGATGAGTACCACCGCGTCACCGTCAGCCTGAAGCAAGTCTCCGAGGAAGTTACGGTTCGTCAAGTGCAACGTCTGTTCGTTAGCAGCTCCTTCGTCAGTTTCCTGCGGAGTGTGGCAGTGTGCAATGAAACGTTGGCAGTCTGCCGGGAAGTCCCGTTTCACAAAGTCCATAAACTTCACCAGTTCCTCCACTTCCGGTTTCTGCGCTTTGTGGCTTTGTTTCATTGCGCCCGTCACGATTTTCTCCAGTCGCTCCGTCTTAACCACGCGGCGTTCCGAATTGTCGCAGAGCAACAAGTGAATGCTGTCCACACCGATTTCGGTAGCCTTCTCGCAGAACCATTCCATGCGGTCCATGTTTTTGGTGGGTGCCACCGCCAGACGGATGTTGCCATTCCACAGCTTCGGGTCGTCCCATTGTTGTGTCGTGCGATACAGACAGCGTTTCGGCGTAGCCGCCGTGATCGATGCCAAAGCAAAGTGACCGCGTCCGTCGGTCAGCGTCAGTTCGTCGCCTTCCTTCATTCGCAACACGCGTACAGCGTGTGCCGCCTCTTCGGCAGGCAGTGCGCCATCGTGAGCAGAAAGTTCAGGATCGTAAAAGAGATGAGTTTCGCGCATGGGGAGAGTAGATTAGGAATTACAGAGTTTAGGAATTTGATGTAGACAATTTGAGGGAGTTCTTGAAGTAGATGAGAGCCTAAGTCAACGAAGTACTGCAAAACAGCAGGAACGTTTTTAGCGTTTGTAGTTCGCACATTTCTTCCAGTTTATACCGTTCAGTTAAGCTTCCTTCTCCTCCTCGGTTTGTTCTCGTTTCTTGAGTTCGTCACGCAGGATGCCCGCCAGTTCAAAGTTCTCCTCCTCGACCGCCCCTTCAAGAGCTTCGCGGAGGAGCTTCTCGTTCATTGCCGAGAGCGGCAGTGCCACCGCGTTAGGGTTATCACTTTGTGGGTGTTGGCGGAAGAAGTTGTCCTTCGCCGTCCAAAGGTCCGCTTTCGTTTCGAGGGCAGCGATGACCGCATCCGCCACAGGAACCGAAATCGATACGACCTCGTTGATGAGTTCAAAGTCAATCAGCGCATTCGTTTCCCCATTTTTCGGAGCCATGATGCGCACCCCGATGAGCGTCATGCCCACCCGTCGAGCCAACTGGTTCATCAGCTTCGTCGGAGTATAGTCGCCATAATGGAGTGCCGCTTTCAGGCGGAGGTATCCCTCATGATTCACGAGAATGGGCAGAAACTGTTCATTCTCCCGTTCGCTCAACACAAGGATAAACGCATCCTGCAACTCACTCCCGCGAGTCAGACCTTCTATTTGGAGTTTAACGTAGTTATCGTACATATCAAGTAAATAATTTGTGCGTAATGTGTTCGGAATGTTCCGATTGGCAGAACAAAAATACAGCAAAGTGCCGTCCATGCCAAGCAAAAGGCGCGTTTCGTGTGCGTTTATTCCGCGCTTTTATCACCGTTCATTTTTTTCTGCGCGTACGGGGGAAGATACATTTGCTATTGGGCTGCAGGTGGGATCGGGTCGCGTATGCGTATGCCAAACTATTTTTTCGTGCAGAAAAGGACGCTTGGGCTATGGGTCGCGGCATACCGCGACCGTACTACAGCTGCGACCCTGTCACAACGTTCCCTTGTCAACGTCCTTGCAGTGTCTCAGGAGCATTCCGAAACGTCGCACCGTGCGTTTGATGTTCTTCATCGTGTCGTTGCGAAACATTTCGATGTCGACATCCGCCTACTTGAAATACCTTCAGTCCCTGCCAAATCGCTTCTACGCAAGTGGCGGTCATACCTTCGGTGAAAGGCACGGGTATGTCATAATGTGGAAAGAACGGGCTGAACTTTCTCAGGTCATCCGTGGCTTTACTAGTCACGTCCGCAAAGATGGCATCAGAATATTCCTTCTGCAGCGTTGTAAGTTTCTTTCGTTTGGAGGCGAGTTGTATCATGAGGAATATTAGTATTCACGAATTTTTTCGTGGAGGTATGAGGGTAAGATTCTTTGGAAGTGGGCTAGGGTACCTTTGGGAATACGGATGCTTCTTAAGGCTACACACCATGCAAATGCTTTGTTTCCAATGCTCTCCACTCCTTGTGGCAGTGTGATGTTTGTTAAGGCATCGCAGCATGAAAATGCTTCGTCTCCAATGCTCTCCACTCCTTGTGGCACTGTAATGCTTGTTAAGGCATAGCAGCACCAAAATGCTTCGTCTCCAATGCTCTCCACTCCTTGTGGCAGTGTGATGCTTGTTAAGGCATGGCAGTAGTAAAATGCTCCGTCTCCAATGCTCTTTACTCCTTGTGGCAGTGTGATGCTTGTTAAGGCATGGCAGCACGAAAATGCTTCGTCTCCAATGCTCTCCACTTCTTGTGGCAGTGTGATGCTTCTTAAGGCATGGCAGTAGTAAAATGCTCCGTCTCCAATGCTCTTTACTCCTTGTGG
>OIID01000254.1_pt1 | contig 16734 bp, 8 predicted proteins | sample 1582991 | NCBI WGS metagenome assembly OIID01 (sample SAMN02675048, study PRJEB24791) | human gut metagenome, SKBSTL034 | isolation source: stool | host: Homo sapiens | place: USA
CAGATGTTTGCCGCCAGCTTCTTTCAGATTCCACCTCGCAGTGGACACCCTTGCTCTTGGCTATACGATTCCCGCTATTAGGGTTCGTTAGGGACTTGCACCCATTAGAATAAGCTCATGCCGAGCGTACAAATAAATAGGAGGTAAACACTAATCATTGGTGTTTACCTCCTATTATCATATTTTCCTACTTCTCAAACCTGCAATTATCTGTTACCAGGTAACGCTCATACCCAATGCGATGCTGGCATTGGAACTGAGAGGAATGAACTCTTTGCTGGTCTTGCCCAAGATGTGATCCATACCGATGAAGAAGTTGTAACCCTTAGGATGGATATTCAGAACATAACCCATACTTGTAGCAAAACTGCTGACTGCAAAGTTGACACCACCATCCAACCACTTCAATGGTTTCCAGTTGGCACTGAGTCTACCCTCGCTCCAGGTATAATCACCATTGATGCGGGTGCTGCTCAGCAAACCGAAGGACAACTTGTCGTATGCTGGCAAACTGTACTCTGCGCCAAAGTTGAGCGTAGCTGCCAGAGCGGTAGTACGGCTACCCTGGTCGCCCAAATCCTTCAGGTTGATGAAGTCGGTAATCTGGTCGCCGTAATCATCCAACTTGTCATCGATGGTAGAACCGCTGTTTTCTCTTACCGCAGTATCATGGAAGCCATTGAACTCAAAGCTCTCAGCTCTGTTCACAGCCTTCATATTGTTGCTCCAGTTGATGAAGCCCAAATCGAGAACAGAAGCACTCAGGGTCAGGTTATCGTTCAACTTATAGACACCACCGAGGTCGAGTGCCATACCAAAGCCGCCCAATCCTGCGCCATCAACATCTACATCATCTATCTTTTCGTACTCCCCCTTCTCCGGGTTGTTATATTTATCTCTTGAAGTCTTATAAGTAAAGCCCTTCATAGAAACCTGGGCATTCGCCTTGCCGGAAACAATCCACTTGTCTGTACCAGAGAGGTCAGCACGCAGGTTTTCCAGACGAACATCACCGTCAGCCACACCGAAGAGAAACTTCAATTTAGCACCGATGCGGAGTTTCTTGTTAATCTGATGAGAGTGACCCAATGCCAATTCAGCATAAGAGCGAGCCATCATGCTCACATCACCAATCTCATAATTCTGGTTCCCCGTATTCTTGGCAAATTCAAACAACTCATAAGGCAGGGAAGCGCCGAAAGATGCCTTGGCATTCACCTCGATGGTATTATAACCGCCAAAGCCCTTGAAACCGGCAGAAAGAATGGCGATGCCTACATCTCCCTGTATGCGGTTGTTGCTCTTGCTGAAGCCTTTCAGCGCCTCATCGACAGAAATATAAGGATTCATGAAGGAAGTCATCTTCTTGGCACCCGCCTCCTGTCCGTACATCGGATTGTTCAGTACAATATCCTGGTAGCCGAAGTTGCCCTGCAGGTTGACATTGATATTACCCAAAGCTGGGATGGTGATATAGTTCTGCTTGTTCTCAAAAGCCGGGTTCATATCGTGACGGAACTTGTAGTCGTCAGTAAAGTAAGCGGAATTGAGTGTCTGAGCCATTGCGGTGCCACCCATCATCAGCAAAGAGGCAGCCAAGAGATGCTTATATATTTTATTCATCATTTTCTTTGTCTTTTATGTGTGTTATTATTCTGTTACTACTCTCTGTCATTAATTGAAGTTACCAATCACCTTACCCACGAGTTTCACCTTGATGTTTTCCAACTTCAGGGTATGCTTCTCAGAGTTGAGGTTGATACCGGTCACGGTAGTTCCATCATGACTTGCCTTACCTTTTACCTTATAAGAGAGTCCGTCGAGCTTCTGCAATCCGCCCTTTACCTTTTCACGGAGTTCTATTTCCAGCGGAGAGTTCACGGCTGTCACGCCATCAGCAGATGCTTTCACAGTACCCTTCTTGACATTCACTTCAATCAGGTTACTGATATCAGTACCATCCACTCCGAGTGGAGTTGCCTCTACGATGAGGGTAGCAGGAACCAGGTTCTGCGCATCGGCTGTCAGTCGAACATAAGTTCCTTCAGACAATTCCAGATCATCCAGATCATCATTCCAACCGTCGAAATCATCAGCATATTCGATGACTGCATCCTCGGCAAATGCCAACGGTGCATAAATCTCGTAGCTTGGCTCGATACGATAATTGCGGCCGAACTCGATAGTCATTTCCTGACTGAGATCAGCCTTTGCCTCTACATTGGTAATCTGTACGTGGTCTGGAATATGCTTGTTGATAAGCGTAGCCAGGTTGCTCACCTCATATACATTGGCAGCACCATACTGAGCAGTCAGTTCTGCAGTCTTATGGCGGCAGATACAGATCTTGGTCACTGGCGCAACAGTAGTCTTGCAGATATTCATCTCAGGGAGTTGCACGGTAGCCAAGTTCTGACCGTTCTTGGTAGAAATCACCTTTGCACTCACATTTGCCGCTGCATCCATATCATTTTGGATAGAAAGAATAATCTGAGGATTATCCAAGTCTGCTCTTACGCCATCTTCTGAAAGGAAGTCAGGAACGCCAGTCACAGATACATCACCCAAGCTTGAGATATTGATTTCTGGGTCGAAGATACCGGTAGCAGACTTCAAGGTAATATCATTGACATTCACGTTAGCACCGATGGTCAGTGCAGATGTAGGAACCCTCGTTACATTAGCCTCAATACCGAGGGCGAAATAACCATCCATCCTGATTGAGCCATTATTGCCGATAACGACCTTACCATAGGCATCCTGTTTTTCAAAATCCAGTTTTTTAGCCTTGATGGTGAGTTGCAGGTTGCTGCTTGTAGAAACATCCTTCACCGTAATCTTCGAACCATCAACCATAGGAACGCCATTGCCATTACCAGAGACATGTGAAATCTCCAGATAGCCAGGAAGGGTGAGGGTTGCCTTATCAATATTGGTGATGGCAGAAGAAAGACCACCAAGAGTGAGATTAATCTTCAGTTCGATTTCGCCAGCCACCTCAGCACTTTTCAGGCTCTTCACAGCAGCATCCGTACCATTATATTTAAACATCAACTCCTTAGGAGAGACAAAACTGAGATGACTACCAGCTGCACGGGTACACTTGGCAGCAGAATTGGCATTTAAGGTTAGCGTATTAGAATAAGAATTACCCCTCAGAACAATAGGAGAAATCATTGGTGAAGCAGATGATGCACCAGAACCTGTCAATTGGAACAGATAATCACCATTTGCGGCAATCTTCACACTACCATTCTCTTCGAGTTCCAAGATATCAGACAAAGGAATGTTCATGGTAGAACTGGCAGGTATTTCCAATTCGCCACTACCAAATCCCATCGTAGCATCAATCTGGTCAAAATCATAATCGTCATTTGTACACCCAGTTACCGAGAAACCCAACGTCAATAAAGACGCAAGTAATAGACTTGCTTTCATTTGCTTTTTCTTCATAGTTTATGAATATTTGATAATTATAGAACTTTACACTTTTAAAGAGAACTTACATAAATTGAATAATTAATTAAACTGTCATTCATATTTTATAATAGAAATTAGAATCTCATTTATGGATGCAAAGTTACACAATCTAATTATAAACCGCCTTGTTCAAATTGGTTCAAGTTTTAGATTTTGGTTAATTTAACGAATTCTGTTCCCAACTTCCGCAGGAAGTCTACCAACACTTTCTATTCTTTCGCAAAGCCTAATATACACAAAGTTAATCGACAAAAAGGTGGATTTTCATCAGAAAATCCACCTTTTACACTATAATTCGCTTTTTGTCCACCTCTTCTTTGTGTTTTTTGTGTACTTTTGCAACTGTGTATTAATAGCGGCATGAATTCAGGCTTAGCTTGGTTTCATGCCAACCAACAAGTAAACAAACAAACCTAAGAATAAGAAATGAATAAGAAAAGACAGATTTTACTTTCAGCAGTGTTGGCCTCAGCTTTGGCAGCCAACGCACAGGTTACCATCAATGTAGATGCCTCTAACCCAGGTATCAAGGTATCTCCTAACCTCTATGGTATCTTCTTCGAGGATATCAACCATGCTGCAGATGGCGGTCTCTATGCCGAACTCATCAGCAACCGTTCTTTCGAAGACGATGACAAGAATATTCCTACCTGGAAAACTGCCGCTCAAGAAGGTGCAAAGATCAATGCACAACTCATCAATAAGGGTTTGCTCAACAATGCACAGGGCAAGGCACTCCAGCTTACCATCGCTGCCAAGCCTGCAGCTACAGCCTCTCTCATCAATGAGGGTTTCTGGGGAATCAACGCCGTGCAGGGCAGAACCTATAAACTCTCTTTCTGGGCTAAGGGTAGCTACAAGGGCGGATTGAAGGCTCGCCTCACCAACGCCAAGGGCGATAAGGTTTACGCAGAAACCACCCTCAATGCCAAGGTTGGCAAGAAGTGGACCAAATATACGGCTGAGTTGACTGCCAACGGAAACGATGCCAAGGCTCAGTTTGAACTCGTAGCCGACGGAAAGGGTACCATCGTTCTCGATGTGGTAAGCCTCTTCCCTCCTACTTTCAAGAATCGCGAGAATGGCTTGCGCCCTGACCTGGCTCAGCTTCTCTATAACATCCATCCTAAGTTCGTCCGTTTCCCTGGCGGTTGCTACGTAGAGGGACAGGAATCTCCTGAGAATGCTTTCCATTGGGAGAAGACTATCGGTCCTATCGAGGAACGTCCGGGCCATAAGAACGTAAACTGGCGCTACCGTACCAGCGACGGTATGGGATTTGATGAGTATCTGCAGCTTGCCGAGGATCTGAACGCCAAGCCTCTCTATGTTGTAAACGTAGGTTTGTGGCACGGCGGTATGACTCCTGTAGACAGCATCCAGCCTTGGATTGATGAGTGCATGAATGCCCTGGAGTATGCCAACGGTCCTGTTACCTCTAAATATGGTGCGCTCCGTGCTAAGAACGGTCATCCGGAACCATACAATATCGAGTATCTGGAGATTGGTAATGAGAACAACCAGCCGGATCCTGCGGCTCAGAGCGACCATTACTACGAGCGCTTCAAGAAGTTCAAGGATGCGGTTCTGGCAAAATATCCTAAGATGCACCTCATCGGTAACGTGGTGGCTTGGGGCGATGACAATCCTAAGTGGGAAAGCAACGAGAGCGTAGAACTCCTCGACGAGCACTACTACAGAAATCCTGCCTGGTTTGCCGAGAACTTCAACAAGTATGATAACTACGACCGTAAGGGCAGCGAGATTTATGTAGGTGAATATGCCGTAACCCAGGGCTTCGGCAATATGGGTTCGCTCGATGCTGCACTCGGTGAGGCTGTCTATATGATGGGCATCGAGAACAACTCTGACATCGTGACCATGGCATCCTACGCTCCTATCTTCGCCAACCTCAACAACCGTATGTGGGCACCGGATATGATTCAGTATACATCAGACAAGGTATTCGGAACTCCATCTTACTACGTTCAGAACGTGATGGCAAACAACATCGGTACCCGTGTACTGAAGGTGAACCAGGAGAATCCATACAAATATGAGCAGACTCAGGTGAAGCCAGCTATCTGCCGTGTAGGTATGGGAACATGGGGCACTCAGGTTTCTTTCGAGGACAAGGGCTACAGCGATGAGAACGGAAAGGCGCTGCCGATGACCTTGCAGGAGTTGCCTACCGATATCCGTGGACAGTGGAAGACTGAGGGTAGCCTCATCAAGCAGACCAGCAACGAAGAGAGCTGCATCCGTCTGAACCCAGGCGAGATTACCAGCAACGGCTATATATATAAGGTACGCGCGAAGAAGGATGCCGGAAACGAGGGTTTCCTCATCATCTTTAACTACGTGGATAAGAACAACTACTGCTGGTTGAACCTCGGTGGCTGGAACAATACCCAGCACGGTGTGGAGTCTATCGTGAATGGTGCCAAGAGTCAGATAGCTACTACCCCAGGCAGCATCGAGACCGGCAAGTGGTATGACATCGAGCTGAAAGTTGTAGGAGACAGCATCTTCGCCAAGTTGGATGGCAAGGAAATATTCTCTACCAAGTTGAAGGCAAACACCCTTCCTGGCATCTTCTCTACAGCCACACTTGATGAACAGACGGGCGAAGTAATCCTGAAGATTGCCAACACCAGCACCGAGCACACCACAGCGAAGATTAATCTTCAAGGCAAGGAAATCAAGAATGGCAAGCTCATCCGCCTTTCTGCCAAGAATGGTCTGGAGGAGAACACCATCGACAATCCTACCAATATCTATCCTGTAGAAAACTACGTAACTACAGAGAAGAACGGTGCTACGGTAGAGATTCCAGCCAGCTCGCTGAATATCATCCGTTTGAAATAACAGACTACACAGGGCAGAATGCCCTGGGATCCATATATAGGTAATAACATTTTGAATAGTTGATAAGAAAGTTAGTTAGAAAAGAGAAGGCGGCAACCTGCGTGATGCAGATTGCCGCCTCGTTTTTTATCTGTCGTTTAATTAACCGAAAACATAATTGAAGAGCAGGAAGATGCTCAGGATATACAGCGTAGGATTCAGATCCTTGAACTTGCCCACCATCATCTTGATCAATACATAGCTCAGAATACCAAGACAGATGCCATCGGCAATACTGTAGCAGAGTACCATCGTAATCATCGTGATAAAGGCAGGGAATGACTCGGAGATATCCTCCAACTCAATCTTCTTGAACGAATCAATCATCAATACACCCACCATTACCAGGGCACCACTGGTGGCTGCGCTCGGAATCAGCAGGAAGATTGGAGCCAGGAAGATGCTCAGGATAAACATCAAACCCACAAAGAAAGATGTCAAGCCCGACTTACCACCCTCGGCAACGCCCGAAGCACTCTCCACATAAGTGGTAATGGTAGAGCTACCCAGCAATGCACCGGCTGTAGTACCGATGGCATCACTCATCATCGCCTCCTTCACACCCGGAATCTCGCCCTTCTCATTCTCCTTGATACCCAACTTGGAAACCAATCCCAGAACTGTTCCGATGGTATCGAAGATGTTGACAAGCAACAGCGAGAAAACCACCATGAACATCTTAGGAGTAAAGAAGCCGGTGAAATCGAACTGGCAGAAGATAGGAGCAATGCTGTGAGGGGTAGATACCGGCATCCAGTTGTCAGAGAACTGGGTTACGCCCATCGGAATACCTATCAATGTAGAGATGATGATGGCGATAAACAAAGAGCCCTTCACTCTTCTCGCCATCAGACAGCCGCAGAGCAGGATGCTGATGAGACCCAGGATGCTGACTGGTGTAAACTTGCCGAGCTGCACGAAAGTATCCGCATTGGCAGTAATGATGCCCGCATTCTTCAAACCGATAAAAGCGATAAACATACCGATACCAGCCGAAATGGCGAATCGGAGATTCTTCGGAATACACTCCAATATCTTATCGCGGATATTGAGGAAGGTGATGGCAAGGAAGATGATACCCTCTACGAGCAACACCGCCAAAGCTTGCTGCCAGGTCAAGCCCATAGCCTGACAAAGGGTGAAGGCGAAGAAGGCATTCAGTCCCATACTAGGAGCCTGGGCAAAAGGCAACTTTGCCATGAAAGCCAGCAGGAAGGTGGCGATGGCTGAAGCGATAGCTGTGGCAGTAAAGAGAGCTCCCTTGTCCATACCTGTGGTAGCAAGGATGGTAGGGTTTACTGCCAGGATGTAACACATGGTCAGGAAGGTAGTCATACCAGCAACCAACTCAGTCTTGACCGTAGTAGTCTTTGGGTCGAAACCCAATAAAGCTTTTAATTTGTTCATTTCTTATATTTATCTCTATTTTCTCTTTCCCCCTTTCCACAACCCAATCCCGTTGTTTTTTCGGGGCGAACAAAGGTAAGAAAAAATAATGAGGAAAGCCTTATTTTACATGTTTTTAACTCATCAGAGTGCCTTATTTTACATGTTTCGGGGTATTCAGAACGCCTTATTTTACAAGTTTCAGTATCTTTCAGTCTCTTCTACGCTAAAATACTATGGCATAGAGTGTATCGAAGGCAGGATAACGCATGATAGTAAGTTTCATTTGCCAAAAGCCCGATAGTGGTGGCAAAAATGCCTAAAAAAGCAACTTTTGGCACCACTATCGGGACTTTTTTCCGCATTTTCGTTTTCTCATCTTGAATTGTTAAAAAAAATAAGTCATAGTTTTCTCCCCCACAACTCATAGTTTCTTTCATCATAACTCATAGGTTTCTTCCCAGCATCTCATAGGTTTCGGCATCATATCCCAAGGTTTTCAAGCCCAAAAGGGCTAAAAAAAACAAACGGACAAATTGAATTTGTCCGGACAAATTGCCCGCAGCCTCACAAGATTCTTATTTTCAAGAACTTACAAGCCACCGGACAAAAGAGCCGGACAAATTCAATTTGTCCGTGTTTTAAAAATCGAGGCTATTCCAGCGTCAGCCACCCATCTTCCGTCCAGTTGACTTTCTTCTGAACCAGGATGCTGGCGCCATTCTTTGGCACGCTGTAACCATGACAGAAGAAGAAATCGCCATCAGGGAAAGAGTAGGCAGAGCAATGACCCATCGCCTCATATTCTTTCTTATCGCCTTCCAGAATCAGCGTACCACCGCCATTGCGCATGTCCCTACCCTCCTTATCCAGATAAGGACCAGCCACCTTCTTGCTCCTGCCCACGGCAACACGATAGTTGCTCTTGATGCCACGGCAGCAGTAATCCCAGCTCACGAAGAGATAGTAATAACCACCATGTTTCATGATGAAAGGAGCCTCGATGGCATTGGTACCGGCAAACTTAGAAGTAGGATTCGGTTCTGCTGATGCATCGCCTACGGCATGACGGCGGGCGATGGTCTGAGGCTTGGCGCCTTTCTTGACATGCATCGTCTTCTTATCCAACTTGATCATCTGGATGCCATCCCAGAAAGAGCCCCAGGTAAGCCAAGGGTTCCCCTTCTCATCAACAATGAAATTCGGATCGATGGCATTCCAGTTGTCTCTATCGCCCTTGGAGGCGACGAGGCAGCCCTCATCCTTCCATCCATCCTTATCAGATAAGGAAGTATTGCTCAGCAAGCCGATGGCAGAAGTATTTTTGCCAAAAGTAGAACAGGAATAAGCCAGATACCACTTGTTCTTGAAGCGGATAACATCCGGAGCCCAGATATGCGTGGTAAAACCTGGCACACTATCATGCGTCCATGCCGGAATCTCGCTGTTCTTGAGCACGCCATGAGGAACGATGGTCCAATGCTTGCGATCGGTAGAGGTCATCTGCGTGATGCCATGACCTGTGCAGTAGAGATAGTACTTGCCATTCTCATACGCCATTACGGGGTCATGGACAAAAGGAGTATCTACAACCAAAGGCTGTTGTGCAAGAGACTCAGCTGGCGCTAGCATCATGGCTATCGCCACAATGCCAAAATATTTCATTGCAGTTTGTTTCATCTGTATATCTTCTCTATTTTTTTAACAAAAAAGGGGAGTCATAGCTTCACTACTTAACTCCCCCAAAGATTCTACTTAGATTCTTTTATACCTTAAAAACTAACTAACATTTATTTTTTCTTGCCCCAGAAGCTCTTGCTACCACTGACGCCAGAGTATACGATAGTCAACTTGCGAGGACTAGCCTCCCAGTCTACCTCACGCTGTACCTTGAGCTTGGTAGTACCGATGGTGAGTGTATTAGAAGAAGTATCAAAGTTCCATACCTTCACATTAGGCCAAGCCGTACCACCCGTCATTGAGCCGTCGGCATTGAGTGTAAATTCGGTGCTGACGCGCTGTTTGCCATACTCATAAGCGAGGTCGATACCTTCCCAAGTGCCAGCCAGTTCGCTAGCCTTGATAGCCACTTGTGGCACAGCGCCATAACGCTCAGGCATGACAACAGGCCATCCGTTCTCATTCCACTTGATACTGCGCACGCCACCCATCATCAGGGCGTTGCTATAAGCATTTCCACCTACATTCTGTGGGAAACGCTGCTGGGATACATAATACCAGTTGCCCGCGCCATCGTCGAAGACGGCACAGTGGCTGATGCCTACCCAACCATATCCCTGGCTGAACTTATAAGGATGAGTCAAGACGGTAGGATTGTCACCTGCGCCATTGGCTGCATTAGTCACTCTGTTGTTCATCGTCTCGTAAGGACCGTCCACATTCTTGGAACGAAGCACACGGGTGTTGTAAGGAACATCCAAGCCATCGTAAGCCAAGAAGAGATAATAATATCCATCATGGTATACAACCTCAGGAGCCTCAGCTCCCTGCCAACGACTACCGTTGGTACGAGTGAAGATAAGCTTTCCGTAAGGAGCAATCTCATCTGCTGTACCGTATGACTTAGGAAGTTCTTTCAAGGTCTTGCCTGTCTCTGGGTTCAACTGCACGGCAGCGATACCGCTGTGCCAAGAGCCATAGATAAGCCAGTGCTCGCCATTAGGTGTGATGATGAACGAAGGGTCGATGGCATTGAACTTGAAGTAGCCGTCCCAGTCGCTGTTCGATTTGCGAGTCCAGTTCTTACCCTTATCAGAAGAAGAGCAAATCACGAAACCCTTGTCTGTCCACTTGTTGCTGGCTGGGTCCGTAGTCTCTGCCATACCGATGAAGGCACGCTCCGTCCAAGAGCCATCATAGGTAATGCCACCTGTCTTGATGTAGTTGTCCACCACGATGGCATAGTACATACGATAAAGATTATCCTTCACTTTTCTTACGCAAGGAGCCCAATAGCCATATTTTGGGTTGGCGATAGGAGCCAAACCTTGCTCAGCACGAATCTCGTTCAACTTAGCCTTCACCCAAGCAGGAGCCACCTTCATCGTACCACCGAGATATTCCCAGTTTACGAGGTCTTTGCTTCGACGAGCATGGAAGTGTCCATGACCATCGTGGGCATTGCCATAGCTGGCATCAGTCTGATACATATAATAATAGCCGTCGGCTGCCTTCATCACCGATGGGTCGTGCACATTGGCAAGATTCCACTGGCTACGCTTACTCCAGTCGGCTATGGATACATAGTTATCAACATAGGTTGGGCACTTGTAGTTTGCTAAGTCGGCATCCGTTGGATCACTAGGTGTTGGAGTAGGCGTAGGAGTTGGTGTAGGCTTTGGATCGTCAATTGGGTCATCGCCTCCACTGCTACAGCCTACCGCCAAAGTACAAGCGAGCAATAGTACTAAAGTATGAAGTTTCTTCATTGTTTCCTTACGTTTAGTTAGTTTTTATATCCTTTATATTTTCTTTCTAATAAAGGCAGGTCTATGGAAGCCTGTTAGCATCAAGACCTACCTTTATTATTATAGTTTTGCCAAAGATTTCTCTTCGAGGATTATCTGCGGTGAGCACGAGTATAGTGCTTGCGAGCAGAAGATGTAGAATCGAACTTCAAGCAGCTGCTATCTACAGTAAAGTCAACATTGACATCATCAGCCTCTACAGGAATATCCAGATAATACTGTGTAGAAACCTGTCCTGTAGTACCAACCATCACTGCCAAAATATTAACCTTACCATTTTGATTGGCTACATAAACTTGTACTTTGGCACCATTCATACCAGCAAGCCAAGTTGCCCATTCACCCTGAGTTCCTGCATGAGAGATACTAGGAGCACCATCACCACCTACAGCGGCGCCCCATCCCCAGTTGTCAGAACGGAACACACCATACTCACTCAAATCAGCCTTGCGGAGGACTATTACATAATTGTTAAAATTAGCAGCTGCGCCATAATTAGTCAGAGAGAATGCACGAACTTCACCAGAAGGGACATGAACATCTGCATCAAGGTGAGCACTCCACCATGGACTAGTGCAATCCTCTGCACCCAAGACTGCAGGGCTAGGGGTTACGAATGTAGCAGCACTCTTCGTTACATTAACATCGAAAGTTGTCTTAACACCATTTTTTGCAGTTACCGTAATAGCACGCTTACCAACCTTCATAGGTACACTAGAGAAAGTTAACTTATCAAGAGCAATGTCACGAGTCTTGCCATCCAAATATGTAGCTTGTACTGCCAAGCCTTTTACATCTAAAGCCAAAGTTGCATTTTCTGGCAATGTTATACCAGAAGCTTCATAATATGTATAGTCAAGACGTTTAGGCGCACTTACTATATGGAGAGCTGTGATAGCTGGCACAACTTCGAATGTCTTCTGTGCAACGATAGGAGTAGAAGCATTCTCGCCCTTGAATGTCTTGTTATAGATGACGATGAGGTTCTTGGTGCCAGAAACATCCATATCGTTGATGGGAGAGAAATAAAGTTCCTTGGCAGGAATTACCTTGGTTATACCTTCCTCGAAGGTTACGGTAGCAGATACATTCTCCATTGCCTTCTCTAGGGGTGTATTCTCGTCTACTTCGGCAGGAACATTGTTCAACACCATAGAAACCGGAGCCTTATCCTGGGCAGATGTATAACCGCCGATAGGTTCTACGTTGCTCTGCATGAAATCGATGTAAGAGCCCTCAGGTACCAGGAAGCAACGGATGTTGGTATTGCTCTCGTCTGCATTCAGATTAGCAATCTTAGATGGCTGAATGTAGGTCTTGGTAACAGTACCATTGGTAATCTTCACCATGAAAGTATCTACACGGGAACGGTCAACCGTCAATGTTACCTTACCACCCAACTTATCTACACCCTTGTCTGTATCAGTTTCAAAGGTGAGATTACTCTGCACGCAGCTTCTGTCGATATGGTCACCCCACTCAGAGTTACCGCTTGGCTGGTTATCAAAACGGATAGCACCATACTCGGTATAACCTGTTCCGCCACGATCCACATCATTGGTGATGACGAGGGCAAAGTTCTTATAGGTGTTAGTCGCAGAAGGATTGATGTTCAGATTGAACACGGCATTCCACTTCTGGTTGTCTTGAACCACATAATACTTTGAGAATGAAGTAAAAAAGGCTGAAGAGAAATCAGTATTACCTACAGTATAAACATCCTCATTCATACCTACGAGCACTTCCTCTGTAGATTGGTTAGCTTTTTCGATTGAATCAATCTTTTCAGAGAGCCAATCAGGAGAGTTGACGCTAAACATGTCACTACCCTCACATCCTGTCATCGCTGTCAATGCCATGGCTGCCACACAGAAGACGGCTGCTAATTTATTTAGACGTTTCATATTATATCCTATTATAAATATATAAATTGTTATTTTGGTTTTCCTATGGGGCTATCCTTAAGCCCCCCCATAGGAATAGATATTATTAGTTGCCCAAGTTAACTACAGGATGAACAGTCCAACCTCTTCCGAAGAAATCAGATGAGTTATCCGTATTCGTATTAGCTGAGTTACCTGTCAGGTTAGGGTTATCATTCAACAAGCCCTGATAGATAGGCAGGAACTCATGACCTGGTACGTATGTATCGTAAGAGCTCTTCACCTCTGAATCAACACCTACCAAAGAGTAGCTTACTGACTCCTTTGCCTTGTATGGAGAACGACGGAAGGTTCCGTGCTCCTTCAACTGAGCCAAACGACCCTGATCATAGAAGAATCCCCAACGAATCAAATCGAAACCACGACCATACTCGCAACCGAACTCCTTTGGACGCTCTACATTGGCAATCTGCTCGAAGAGCTTATCCTTGGTATCGAAGTCTGAGAGACTCAAATCCTTCAGGTTGGCACGCTCACGAACCTGGTTAATCCAGTCGATAGCCTGCTGTGTAGGACCGTTCACCTCGTTCTCGCACTCTGCAGCACGAAGCAAAACGTCAGAGTAACGCATCATACGGAGGTTGATACCGCAATGAAGACCGGTTGTCACCTTATCATAAAGGTTGGTACGGAAATTGGTCCACTTAGCGATAGGAAGACCACCATAGTTGTTGTTGGTTATGATGGTATCAGAAGCTGTCATCTCGCTCTTGTAAGCTACGTTACCATTCTCAAAACCAACCCAGTCTGTCTCGTATGTACCGATGGTCCAGTAGAGACGTGGATCCAACTTACCAGCTGTGGTACGCTCCTGCTTGAAGAGGTTGTACAACCATGGAGAAGCTGAGAGGTCTGCCCATCCACCGAATCTACCTGGAGCGAAGTTAGACTCTACGGCATGACCCTGTGTAGCATTAGGACTGGTATTACCAGGAGTCCACTCATCATCTACACCCTGTGAACCGTAGTCGAGATACTGGATTTCGAAGAGGCTCTCGGCATTGTTCTCATAAGCAGAACCCTCACGGAAGTTGTCGCCATAGTTGGCCATCAGCTTGTAAGAGCCATACTTCTTGTTCATGATGTCCTTGAGTACAACGAGTGCATCGCTATACTTATGGCGCTGCATCAGAGTGCGGGCATAGTAGCCGGCAGCAGCACCGCAGGTAGCACGACCCTTTGCCCACTCGCCACCCTCATCACGTGATGGGAGGAGAGTCATTGCCTCTGAGAAGTCCTTCTCTACCTGATCGAGCACATCGTCGTAGGTACTGTTCTTGCCATAGAGACCATCCAGAGAAGAATAGTTGGCATAATCAGTTATCAGCGCAGGATTCTGGTAATATCCTGCCAATGTATAGTATGAATAACCGCGGAGGAAGAGAGCCTGTCCCTTGATTCGCTTCATGCTTTCGCTGAGCGAAGCATCATCGCCTGTGGTACGTGAAAGAATGAAGTTACATACATTAATAGTATAGTAAGCCTCACGCCAAGGCCACATGGAGATTTCATCCGTCACAGGGTCGTTCATGTCATCGAATGGCATGTACCATACCTGTGATGAGTTCCATACCTCATCGCCACGTGTCACATCGAGGGTATAACCCACACGTGCCGAAGAACCTTCCATACGAATATGGTTGTATGCTGCAATAACGCACTCCTCCAGATCATCAGCATTGAAACCGAAGGTACCGGTGGTCTGCTGGTTAGGATTGGTAACATCCAACTTGTCCTCGCAAGATGTGGTAGCCATAGCACCGAGGCCAAGGAAGAGAGCTAATGATAATTTATATAGTTTCATATCAAATGTTCTTTTAAATAATAATGAATCTTATTCTTGTCTATTCTCATTATTAGAATGTGAAATGGAGACCGCACATAAACGTTCTGGCACTTGGGAAAGAGCAGAAGTTATAACCTGGGGTAAAGGTACCGCCAGCGTAGTCTACATTATATCCATGATAGCCTGTGAAGGTGTAGAGGTTCTGTGCTGATACATAGAGACGTACACCAATTCCATATCCGCCAACCCACTTGTCTGGGAAGTTGTAGCCCAACTCTACGTTGGCTATCTTCCAGTAAGCAGCATTCTGAATCTTGCGAGAGCTGAAGAGGTCGTTCCAGCCTAATGTTGCATTGTTGGCTGCATAGGTGCGTGGAACACTAGAGAGGTAGGTAGAACCATCCTCTGACCAGCGGTTGGCATCCAGCATTCCTACTTCCTTGTTGCCATAGCCGTAGCAAGAGTTCAAACTGTTATAGATATCATCTGATACATGATAATTCAAAACTCCGTAGGTTGAGATGTTGAGGTCGAAACCCTTATACTCCATGTGAGTGCTCAAACCGAAGTTCACCTTTGGAAGACCACTGCCCAATACGGTCTGGTCGTAAGCATCGATTACGCCATCTGGTTCTCCGTTAGGACCTGAGATATCCTTGTAGAGACAATCACCAACATTGGCTCCCTGCTGGGTTGCATGTCCATCAAGTTCATCCTGTGTACGGGCGATTCCCTCGTAAACCCAACCATAGAACTTACCAATCTCCTGACCTACGTAAGTAGCGTATGCACCCGTAATGTATGAATTCTTACCGATACCCAGAGAAGTTACTTTATTCTTCAAGGTACTTACGTTGGCGCTGATATCATACTTGAGGGCATGATCGCGGTTGCGGTAGGTAGCGCTGAACTCGAAGCCACTGTTCTCCATAGAGGCAGCGTTCATGGTTACAAAGGTGTTGGATACACCGGTCTGTGCTGGCACAGGAACTGAGTAAAGCAGGTCTTCTGACTTGTTCTTATACCACTCGGCAGTGAACTCCAAACGGTTGTTGAACATTGCCAGGTCGATACCCACGTTGGTGGTCTTCTTCTTCTCCCAGGCGATATCGTTGTTCACGAAGGTAGAAACGGCAGAACCGGTTACAAGACTGTTGCCGAAGCTGTAAGTCATGTTGTTACGGTTCATGCTAGCCATATACTGGTACTCACCAATGTTCTCGTTACCGAGCTCACCATAGCTGGCACGAATCTTGAACATGTTAACGATGTCGCGGCTGATAGGGAAGAACTTCTCCTTATCGAAGCGCCAACCTAAAGATACAGATGGGAAGGTTGCCCAACGGATGTTCTTGCTCAAACGGGAGCTACCGTCACGACGTACTACTGCAGAAAGCAGATACTTCTCATCATAGTTGTAGTTCAAACGACCTACGTATGATGCCAGACTATGCTTATACTCGTATGACTCAGAGTAAGTATTCTTGGCATTCTGAAGCTGGAGGAAGTATGGCTCAGTGAAGTTGATACCCCAACCAGTCAGGAGGTTGGTATTTTCCTCCTCGTATGTCATACCGGCGAGCAGGTTGATGTTGTGCTTGCCAATCTTGCCATCGTATGTGATGGTATTCTCAACCAAGGCGTCGCTGTAGTTGCGTGAGCCCTTGGTAAGGCGCTCATTCTCCTTGGCAAGATATACACGGTTGCTCTGAATCCAGGAAGGAATCCAGGTCTTATCCTTTGC
>OIID01000256.1_pt1 | contig 16613 bp, 18 predicted proteins | sample 1582991 | NCBI WGS metagenome assembly OIID01 (sample SAMN02675048, study PRJEB24791) | human gut metagenome, SKBSTL034 | isolation source: stool | host: Homo sapiens | place: USA
TACTTCTCAAAGCGATAACCGTATCCGTGTACCGTTTGAATCGCATTGATATTTAGTTTTTTCCGTATCTTGTAGATCCGGCTGGTAACGCTTTCAAGGCCAGAGGCAAAATCATTGGGCATTGCATACTGGTAAAGCTGCTCCCGGGTAAAGGTCCAGCCGGGGTGTAAGGCCAGATAATATAAAATATTGAACTCCATTGTAGTTAACTCCACAACTTGTTCATTTACATAGACCCTGCGTTGGTTTGGATCAATACGCAAATTCCCATATTGCAGTACAGCTACCCCCGTCAACAGCTTCACCTCCCGCGACTATTTCTTTTTGTCCATACTTTGCTTTAGATGCCGAAAGCTATTCTCGCTGATCACATGCTCCATGCAGCAGGCCTCCTGTTCCGCTGTTTTTGGATCGACACCCGCCTCCGTCAACAAGCGGGTAAAGAAGCAGTGTTTCTCATAGGTCTGCTCGGCTACCTCACGGCCCACATCAGTCAGGCGGAGAAAGAAGTCCTCGTCTATGGTGAGGAAACCGCCCTTTTTTAAGGTTGCTACTGCGTGGCATACACTGGGTTTAGACACCCCCATGTGCCGGGCCACATCCACGGAGCGCACCATGCCTTTCTCTTTCTGGAGCATCAATATAGCTTCCAAGTAGTCCTCGCCGGACTGGTGCAACGACAAACAAATCTGCCCCCTTTCCTTTGGAAACACATCCTTTGACAAGGAGCCGGTCTTAGCAGGCCGGCTCCTTGTCTCATATTCTGCTAGTCCATCACTCCGCCGGCTGGATCAGCCGCACATCAAAGAACATGGGCGTGCTGGAAAAATCATAGCCTGCGATTTTGTCAGTGTTGTAGACGATCATATCCTTGACAAACAGCAGGGGCAGATCCAATACATTGTCGTTGTCGAAGTTCAGCAGTTCATCGAAAATCTCCTGAACCCTGGCACTGTCATCCGTAGTCTGGAACTCCTCGGCGCTCCTGTGTTAAGTTCGCTTGGGATTTTTGGGAAACCATCCCCGCTCTACCCGCCGTGCCTGTTCTTTCAGTTCCCGGATGCTCCAAAGAAAAGCCACGCCCACAAGTCCCAAAAGAATAGAGAGCAGCCCATGTGCAAACAGCGCCAAACCCAGGCAGATCAGCCCGCACAGGAGAAACAGCGGCCAAATCTTTTGAGAAAAGTGGTATTCACACCAGATTACCAGCGGATGAAAGGCTCCAATCACCAGCAGAGAGGCCGCTCCGACTGCGATCCCCTCAAAATTCAATTCCATAGAAGTCCCTCCCCAGCCCATGATACAACGGAGTCCGGCAGGCAGATAAGCCGCCGCATCAAGCCTCCAGCTTCCAACTGTTGGCCTTGGCCCGGACATGAACAAAGTCGGCATACAGGCCCGGTTGGGCGATCAGTTCCTCATGAGTTCCCCGCTGGACAATGTGCCCGCCATTGAGGACCAGGATCTGGTCGGCATTGCGCACCGTTTTCAGCCGGTGGGCGATCAGGATCAGGGTTTTCCCCTTTGTCAGAGAGGAGATCGCGGCCTGGAGTTCCGCTTCGTTCTCCGGGTCTACGCTGGCCGTGGCCTCGTCCAGAATTACGATGGGCGCATCCTTGAGCATGGCCCGGGCGATGGAAATGCGCTGCTTCTCACCCCCGGAGAGAGAACCGCCGCCCTCTCCCAATACGGTGTCATAGCCATCCGGCAGGGCCGTGATAAAATCGTGGCAGCAGGCGGCCTTGGCAGCGGCCACCACCTGCTCATGGGTGGCGTCCGGGCGGCCGAACTTGATGTTGTTCTCCACGGTATCGTTGAAAAGATACACCGACTGGAACACCATGGAGATGTTCTTCATCAGGCTGTCCAGCTTGTACTCCCGCACATCATGGCCGCCTACGGTAATCCTTCCGCCCTGAACATCCCAGAAGCGGGCGATAAGATTGCACAGAGTGGTCTTGCCGCCGCCGGAGGGACCTACCACGGCGGTGGTGCTGCCGGCGGGGACTGTAAGGCTCACATGATCCAGAATGGTCCGTTCCCCATAGGAGAAAGAAACATCCTCAAACCGGACAGAGGCATCCTCCGGACGGAGTTCCGCCCCGTCAATATCCATCACCGGCGTATCGTCGATGGAATTGGCCTTATCCATAGAGGCGCCCAGCATCTGGAGATTGTCCGCCATATTGCCGGCGCTCTCCAGTTCCGCGTAAAGCATGAAAGAGGCAACAAGCATCAGCAGGCACCGGGTCAGAGGCAGGCTCCCGCCGGAATAGAGCACCAGGGCACACACAGCCAGCGCCACGGCGAACACCCGCACCGTAATCTGCCGCAGGCCCATCCAGGGGGCTACGGAGTGTTCCAGCCCCAGGGCCTTTTCACAGCTTTCATCCACGGTTTTCTGCACAGCCTGGCCGCTGTCCTTATCCAGGCCGTAAGCCTTTACCACACTCATGCCCTGGATGTACTCCAGCACTGCCTCCACCAGCTTCATCTGGGCGTGCTGGCGGGCAGGCCCTGTCTTGAGCAGAGACCGCTGGCTCAGTTCCGCAACCAGCAGATAGGCAAGAATCCCCCCGATAGCCAGCAGGCCGAGCCGCCAGTCTACAAGCAGGATTGCCAGACTCATGGCCAGAGTGTTGAGGAACCCGCCGATGACGCTGACCAGGCAGCGGGCGGCGTTATTCTCCACATCTCCCAGTGTGGTGGTGACTACGGCGGTAATGTTGCCCAAGGAGTTGTCATTGAAGTAGCCCATGGGGATGTAGCGCAGCCGGTCTCCGATATGGACCCGTTTTTCCGCCACCATGAAGTAGCCCGTCTCTGTCTCCGCATTGGTGGACCAGTAGGAGCAGGCGGTCCGTCCCGCCACAGAGACCAGCATGACGCCGATCACCGGCCATATGCTCAAGTTCGCGCCGGCCACCAGGATCTCCAGGGTCAGCATCAGGGCCCAGAACTGGAAGGCGGTGAACACAGCCCCCAGGAAAGCCACGAGCATGGATTTTTTCAAAAGCCCCCTGCGGCTGCCCGCAAAGGCGGAAATTTTCCGAAGTACACTGAACATCTCTTATTCCTCCTCTCCGTCCCGGACGCCCAGATAGGACTGCCACATTTGCCGGTACAGCGGGCAGGAGGCCAGCAGCTCCTCCTGCTTCCCCTGGGCGGCGATCCGGCCATCTTCCACCACAACAATGTTGTCCGCGCCGGCCACCGTGCCCAGCCGGTGGGCAATGACGATCAGCGTCTTGCCCTCCGTCAGCCGGGAGATAGCCTGCTGAATGACCGCCTCATTCTCCGGGTCGATGCTGGCGGTGGCCTCGTCGAGAATGACGATAGGGGCATCCTTCAGCATGGCGCGGGCAATGGAAATGCGCTGCTTTTCGCCGCCGGAAAGGTGGCCGCCGCCCCCGCCGCAAATGGTGTCGTAGCCCTGATCCAGTTGGCGGATGAAATCATCGCACCCGGCAACCTTGGCTACCGCCTCGACTTCCGCATCGGTGGCGTTCAGGCGGCCCATGCGGATGTTGTCCCGCACCGTGCGGTCAAAGAGGTAGTTGTCCTGAGATACATAGGCAATCTGGCGGTTGAGCTGCTCCAGCGGGATCTTCCGCAGATCCACACCGCCCAAGGCGACAGAGCCGCCCGTCACATCCCAGAAACCGGCGATGAGCTTGGCGATGGTGCTCTTGCCGGAGCCGGAAGGGCCCCACAAAGGCGGTCATGCTCCCGGCGGGAATGGTGAGGGACACATCGTGGAGCACCTCCTTGTCCGCGTGGTAGCCGAAAGACACATGGGAGAGCTTGATGTCCCGGCCCCGGAACTCCACCGACGCTTCCCCGTGATCCTGCTCCGCCCCGTTCAGGATGGCGTCCACCGAGCCCACGATGGTGCCCACTTTGGCAAGGCTGTCCACAAAGTCCATAGCGGCCAGCAGAGGCCCGGCAATGCCCAGGGACAGGACGATGGTGGTGATAAAGGTCTCGATGGGCAGACTCCCTCCGGTGTAGAGAAGCCAGCCCACCGGCAGAATAGTAATCATGGTGGTAGGTGAGATGGCACGGGCCAGAGAGACCGGCATCTGGCAGCTCTTCATCCAGTGGTAGAAGTAGGAGGCGTTGGCCTTTACGCTGTCGGAGAAGCGGGCATAGGACTGCTTGCCCTGGTTGAACGCCTTGATGACCTCAATGCCGCCGATGTACTCCACAATGGCGCTGTTCATGGCCTGGGTGGTCTTGACCGAGCCCTCATACTGCTTGCCGTAGCCAGCCATCACCGCCATCATGAAAGCCATGCCCACCGGGATGGACACCAGGCTTAAAAGGGCCATCCGCCAGTCCAGTACGAACAGGTAGATCAGGATGCACACTGGCCCCAGCACATTGGCGGTCATCTCCGGCAGAAGATGGGCCAGGGGCCGTTCCATGCTCTCCACCTGGTCCACAATGATCTGCTTCATCTGGCCGCTGGAGGTGTCCAGAATCGTACCCAGAGGCATCTTTGGCAGCTTCTCCAGCACCCGCTCCCGGATGGATTTCAGGATGGCAAAGGTGGCCTTGTGGGATTGGGACAGGGCCAGGGAATACAGGGTGGCCCGGAGCAGGAAGCCCACGAGCGCCACAACACACCATATCAGGTAGTATTGCATACTCTGCTCCCCTTTCAGCAGGCCCAGGATGATCTGCGCCGCAGCGAAGTAAGGGAGCATCCCAAACAGTACCCCCACCACAGCGGACAGGACCGCCCGCTTCAGGCCGCCCTGCTGTCCCTCTCCCAGCTCCCACAAACGGAGCATGGGGCTTTGTTGTTTCATGATATAAATTCCTCCTTTTGGTTAGTAAGTGCTAACTTTTGTGCAAACAGGAGGGCTGCACCCAAGGGCACAGCCTCTTTTGTCAGGGCTGAGGGTCAAACACGGTGCCGAAACCTGCCATGTGGTAGCGGTTGAGCATCTTGACATAGCGGTGGGCGGCGGCGCGGTCCATGTTGTGCCGCACCACCTCGAACATGCCGTTGAAGTAGGCGGTGACGATGATATGGATGAACTCCTCCGTCACCAGGCCGGATTTGACGCTCTCGCAACCGATGACCTCCATGTACTTGTAGGTGTACTCCACCTCGATGTCCACCAGTTCGTCCAGGAAGCGCGAAAACCGGGTACCATGGGCCCCGTCCAGCAGCAGGCGGAATACATCAAAGTGGTCGTAGATGTAGTCCAACAGGTCTTCCTGATGGCGGGCAGTGTACTGGCCCATCTCGGCCCTCTGCTCCTCCTCCGGGAATTGGTGAAAGTCCTCCTGGACCTTGCGGAACATGGCCTTAAATTCATCCACCACCGGCTCCGCGAGGGCGCGGAACAGCCCCTCTTTGTCCCCAAAGCGGGTGTAGATTGACCCGGTGCTGGTCTCCGCTTCCTGGGCGATGGTACGCAAGGAAGCGTCCAGAAATCCCCTGGACAAAAACTCCTCCTTGGCGCACTCCAGCACCCGGTCATAGACGCCCACCTTTTGTTTTGCCACTGCCATTCCTCCTCATTCAAAACAATGTTTTATAACGCTGTTTTGAATATAGCACTACGGTTTTCATTTGTCAAGAGGGGAGCTCAGAATAAGAGAGCGAAAGACCCCGCAGACCGAATCTGCGGGGTCTTTTCATGTTATTCTATTTCTGCATCCTCTTGAATAGTCGGATAGATCATCTGCCACGCCGGGAGAAAGTCCAGTTGAACCAGCGCGTTGCGGAAGGCCCTCGATAGTGGGTCTACAAATTCCTTTCGGCTGTGAAGCAGTTCCACGATATAAAGCTCCCATGTGTAGTGGGGTCCCCGCTGTTTCTTCCACAGCGGATAATACGCCCTCTCTGCTCGGAACATCAGAAACTCTACGATTGAGATACAGTTCTCGAAGGAATAGAGCTTTGCCATATGGAGCATCCCGGCGCTGTCATAACGCGCTACGGGAAAGTCCACTTCTGCCTCTGACAATGTAAAGTCAAATGCGGAGGCCGGGAAAGCCATCACAGTGTTGAACAGCACCCTTTGAGCTGCCAGGAGCAATGTTTTTTCTCGCCGCAAAAAGGAGATATATTCCTCCCATGTGAGGTCGGCCCAAAACCCGTCCACATCGCTTTTCTTTTTCCAAGTGAACAGCGTGTCCTCCACCCGGTAGGTTAAATAGGTCAGGTACCCGTATGTTGTTTCTTCATCATACAGCTTTGCGTACATGCCGGTACGAAGGATTTGTTCTACCAGCTCTTCATTTTGATCCCAGTCCATTGTTCCACCTGATCTGTCATTTTTAGCCCAATTAAAAATTCAGGAAATCAAGCCCGGCGGCCGTTGACATTGCAATTACTTCATTTGGGTTGTTCTGCAATTCCACCTCCGTCCCCAGTGCGCTCATCAACAGGCCGAAGGTATCGTGCATCCCCAGCTGATTCTGCATATTGTATGTGGCGGCGTACTCCGGAAAATAGGCCCAGATATAGTTCATCAATGCGGGGTAGTTGATTAGGCCGCCAGTCCTTAACTCCTCGTACTGCCCCCATAGTTCAAACAAGGCGAGACTGCTGGCCCGCTTGGAAAAGAACAGATACCCCAAAGTATTGTCAATTCCTTCCCGCACATCCTCTTCTGACTGCTCCGATTGCTTCAATACGGTTTCCGAGAAGTCGCAGTTCCAAATAGGATAGCAGACAGCGAGGACTTCCTCTCCTGTGCCTGTTTCGATCCAGAAGACGCCGTTCATCAGCGGCTTGTAGCGTGCAGTACGGCCCCGCGGCGTGGCAAGGGGCGCCGGGTAGGTCCCAAAGTATTCCGGATGATACTCCATATTGAAAAAAGCAACATCACGAAGCGAGGTCTGTCCGTCTGCGTGCATTCCGTGCCGGACCTGATACCGATAGATCTCATACTCAATAATTTTATACCCATGTCGTTCCTCCGCAAACGGATAGAGCAGCACACGGGAGTCCTCTTCCGACATTCTTCCGTATGCCATAGCCTCTTTTGATATGGCCGGCGAGGAGCGTTCCACCACATAGTATTCGTCCGCCAAAAACCTGCCGTCCTGTTTCCGGGCCGCGATATAGTAGACGCCGGGGCACTCCTGACATGCCCTTACTATTCCACCAACTGTGTCGTCTAAACAGAACGGCAGCCTCTCCGGGGGTGATTCTCTTTCTCGATCCATGCGTTTCTCTCTTTTCCCGTGTGGCGTTTTACTTAATTATAACACCATTAAAGTGCTATTGCATAAAAAAGCACACCACGCGCACCCTAATGTCACACCACAAAAGTGTACCATGAGGGAAATGGTGGTGGAGGAATCGTATATGGAGATGGACTTTATTAGAAACCGTATTACAGAGTTACGGGTAAAAAAGGGAGTTTCCGAGTACCAGTTAAGCTATGATTTAGGGCATAGCAAGAACTATATTCATAACATTGTAACGGGGTATTCCCAGCCATCTGTGAAAGAACTGCTCTATTTGATTGACACGCTCGGTATCACGCCCCGTTTGTTTTTCGATGAGGAAGCAGAATACCGAAATCCAATTTTAGTTCAGGAGATTATAGATGGCATCAAGTCGATGAACGATCAAGATTTAGAAGCTGTTCTGCTGATGGTCAGGCGCTTGAATGAGAAAAATTGACGGACATGAAATCATGTAATTAAGATATTATACCCGAAATACCGGGAATATTCAAGATGCAACATGTCAAATATAATAGGAATCACAAAGGGGTGGTCTCTATTATTACTTACGACCCGCTCTGGGATACCATGCGTCGAAAAGGAATTACGACCTATTCTTTAATAAAGGATTATTCCTTCAGCAAGGGGACATTGGATTCTTTAAAACAAAACCGGAATATCTCAACTGCAACGCTGAACGACCTTTGCAACATTCTTTCTTGCAGGGTAGAAGATGTTCTTCGTCACATTCCAGACAAAATATAAACGACGCTTTGAGGACATTTACTGTTCATCCCAAAGCGTCGTTTTTTATATCTGCTTGCTGGCTGGCGTTACTCTAATCTTGTCGATTCACTCTATGTATAAAGTATTACTTACCTGAAATTCGGCCTTTCTATTGTCTTGTCTTTAATGGTCAACAGTGTTACGGCGGCAAAAATCTATAGCCTTTCCCATACACGGTTTGGATAAAGTCAGCGTTCAGTTTATGACGCAGCTTGTAAATGATGCTGGAGATTCCCGTCCAACTGCTGTCAAACGAATCAGGGGCAACAAACTCATAGATCTCCCTTTGTGAAAATACCCGTCCGGGCCGCCGGATAAGCAAATGAAATACATCGAACTCCATAGGGGTCAGCTCTATGAATTTGCCCTGCCAAAACACTTGACGGCACGCAGCGTCGATACACAAAGCCTTGTAGCGCAGAGGGGCAGAGGGAAGATCCGTACACATGACCAGTTCTGTTGACTCTATGAAGGCCATGATTTTCTCTGCGGTTTCAAGATCATCTTCTTCGACTGATAATATGAACAGTTTTCCCACTACATCACCTCCGATAACCTCGACTGCCAGACCACTTTTACTTGTCCTTTAGCCCTGATTTAATTTTTTGAAAACTGTCATCGCTGATTGCGTGCTCCATGCGGCAGGCATCCTGCTCGGCAGTCTTTGGCTCTACACCTGCATCCACCAGCAGACGGGTGAAAAAGCAGTGCTTCTCATAAGTTTTTTCGGCAACCTCTCTGCCCACATCGGTCAGGTGCAGGAAAGAGTCTTCGTCCATGGTGAGAAAACCGCCCTCTTTCAAGGTAGCTACCGCATGACACACGCTGGGTTTCGATACATCAAGGTGCCGGGCCACATCTACGGAGCGCACCATGCCTTTCTTCCTCTTTAAGACAAGGATTGCTTCCAGATAATCTTCGCCAGATGCGTGTAATTGTTTCATGGGGAGCTCCTCTCCATCAAGACAGGCTCCAACCGGCAGAGTTCATACGGATACGGACGAAATCCTGATAAATACCGGGTTGTTCCATCAATTCCTCATGGGTGCCATGCTGCGAGATCTGTCCGTCACTGATGACCAAAATCTGGTCGGCGTTCTGGATGGTATTCAAACGGTGGGCAATGACCAGCAGGGTCTTACCCTTTACCAGTTCGGAGATAGCCTCCTGAATATAGCTCTCATTGTCAGTGTCCACGCTGGCGGTCGCCTCGTCCAAAATTACAATAGGAGCGTCTTTCAGAATACAGCGGGCGATGGAGATACGCTGTTTCTCACCGCCGGAGAGGGTTGCGCCGCCCTCTCCCACCACAGTCTGAAATCCGTCAGGCAGAGCCATGATGAAATCGTAGCAGCGGGCTTTCCTCGCCGCCTCATAGACCTCCTCCTCGGTGGCGTCTGGCTTGCCCATACTGATGTTGTTATAGATCGTGTCCTGGAAGAGATACACGCGCTGGAATACCATGCTGATGTGATCCATCAGCTCTGCGAGGGGGACTTGCCGGGTATCCACACCACGGATGGCAACACTGCCGCTTTTCACATCCCACAGCCGGGCCAGAAGATTGGCGATGGTGGACTTTCCGCCGCCGGAGGGCCCCACAAGAGCGGTCATGCTATTTGGGCGCATAGAGAAGCTGATGTGGTGCAGCACCTCCTTGTCCTGGTAGGCAAAGGCCACATCATGAAACCGCACTTCCGGCTGGCCGGGCTGTGCCTGAGCTGGAATATGCTGTTTCCCTGTGTCCGGGAGCTCCGGCTCCTCCAATACAGCCTCAATGCGGTCCAGGGCGGCGTTCATCACGGTCAGGCGGGACGCCTCGCCATAGAGCGCCTTGAGCGGCCCGAACAGGTCAAAGACAAACAGGAGGACGCCCAGCACATAGGCCAGAGAAAGAACTCCGCTCCGCTCCAGAAAGACCGACAGGCTAAAAATCGCGGCAATCCCGATTCCATAAAGGATATTCAGCCCCATAGTCCACGGAGTCATCTTCCGCTCAAAGGCAAGGGATGTATTTCTGGACCGCTTGAAATTGCCGGTCAGTTCTTCCGACTTCTCGCCCAGCAGGTTATAGCTCTTGATGACCCCGATGCCCTCTACAAAGGACAGCACCGCGTCCGTCAGCCGTTCGCTCTGCTCCTGACGGCCAGCGGCTTCCCGCAGGGAAACTTTGTTCATCCCTCTGGAAACCAGCCACGCCAAGATGGTCACAAGGGCCGCGATCAGGCCCAACTGCCAATTCAGATAGAACATAAACGCCAGCAGAACCAAGGAGGACAGCAGATAGCTCATCATGTTGCCCAGCGTGCTCATGGCGACTTCTTCGATAAACACCATGTCGGTGCTGAGGACAGAACTGATTTTGCCGATATTGCCGGAGGTGAAGTAGCCCATGGGCAGTTTCCGCAGGTGTCCGCCCAGCTCCATGCGCTTCTCGGCAAACATCAGGTAGCCCGCCGCACTCTGGAGGCTGTCGCTGAGATAGTGGACCAGCATCTGCACCAGCACGGCCGCCGCGAGGCCAAGGCCCACATAGAGGCAGGTCTGCCCGGTCAGTGTTCCGGCGGCAAAGCCGCTCAACACCACAAAGGCCAGGAAGATCGGCATTTTAGACAGGATCGACTCCACAAACGCGCAGGCAAAAGCGCCCTGAATACGCCCTTTATATGGACCGGCAAGTTTCAAAATCCTTGAAAACAGTGCAAACATTTAGTTTCCCTCCTTTGCGGTATGTATGTTCCATTCGGCACTGTCCTGGGCCGCCTTCCACAGCTTTTGATATTCCGGGCAGGAGTGAATCAGGTCCTGATGCTTTCCTGCCGCAACCAGTTTGCCGTGGTCTACAACGCAGATTTGGTCGGCGTTCATAATCGCGGGCAGCTTATGGGCGATAACAACCAGAGTCTTGCCCTTCACCAGCTCCGCAATCGCCGCCTCCATCTTCTCCTCGTTCTCGGGGTCGGCGTAGGCGGTGGCCTCGTCAAGCACCACAATAGGGGCGTCCTTCAGGATGGCACGGGCCAGAGATATGCGCTGGCGCTGACCGCCGGAGAGCATCTTGCCCGCATCCCCCGCCATGGAGTGGATACCTTGGGGCAGCTTTTCCAGAAACTCCATGCACTGGGCCTTGCGCGCTGCCTCCAGGACCTCCTCATCGGTAGCGTTCAACCGTCCCATGCGGATATTCTCCAGCAGAGAGGTGTTGAACAGGTATTGATCCTGCGCCACATAGGAAATACGGCTGTTCAGCGCCTCCAGGCTCATGTCACACAGTTTCTGTCCGCCGATGGAGATGCTGCCTTTCTGCGGGTCATAGTAGTGGATCAACAGCTTTGCCAGAGTGCTCTTGCCCGAGCCGGACTCTCCCACCAGGGCCGTTTTCTGTCCGGCCTTGGCTGTAAAGCTGATGTCGTGGAGCACTTCATCCTCCACCACCATGGGCTTTCCGTCCGGGCCGGGCTGTGTCTTGGTGTAGCCAAAGGAAACATGGTCATAGACGATGGTATCATCCTTTCCGTGGAAGCTGTCCGGCGTCTGCTGAAGCTCCGGCGCATCCAAAACCTGCTCCAGCGCAGAAATCTTGTAGTTGAGCTGGGGCATGGTGGGCAGGAAGCCCAGGGATTTGAGGAGCGGCATCCCGATGCTCAGGGAGAGGCACAGCACCAAAATCAGGTCCGGCAGAGCCGACCAGCCGGAGAGGACAAACCACGCCCCCAGCGGCAGGGTCAAAATCACAGTGCAGGGAAGGAGGCTGCTGTAAATTGCCATCCAGGGCCATGCCGCCTTGTACCAAGCCAAGGTGTAATCCCGGTAATCCGAAACATCTTTGCGAAACCGCTCATAGGAGTCCGCGTCCTTGTTGAATACCTTGACGACCTCCATGCCGTTGATGTACTCAATGATGGTGTTGTTCATCTTCTGGCCGGCCATATAGTAGGGGCCCATTTTCTTCATGCCCACCGAGTACATGGTCATCATGGCGATCAGGCTGATGGGGATGGAGGCCAGGGACAGCAGCGCCAGCTTCCAGTCCACGAAAAACATAGCTACATAGACCGCGATGGGGACCATCAGGTTTGCGATCCCCTCCGGCATGGAGTGGGCCAGCAGGACCTCCAGACTGTCCACATCATCGACAAACAGCTTTTTGACCGTGCCGGTGCCCTTGTCCTGGATCACGCCCAGAGGCAGCTTCTCAAACCGCTTTTGCAGGGCAGTCCGCAGCCGGAGCAGCGTGTCATAGGCGGCCTTGTGCGAAAGATTGAGCCCCCAGCCATAGAGAACAGCCTGCAAGACCAGGCACACCAGCACCAAAGCCACCCGCAGGATAAGAAACGAAGCGTCAAGTTCCGCTCCCATCACCAGCGGAGCAATTACCTGGTAGGCCAGCACAAAGGGCAGGACGCCCATCAAAACGCTGACCAGCACCACCGCTGTGGCCGCATAGAGGCCCTTTTTATGCGGCCCCGCGTATTCAAATACCTTTTGAAACATGATTTCAACCTCCCATCAATGAAAATACTGTTCCGACAGAGCTTTCAATATCTCCGGTGTGAGCCGGTGGTTTTGAACGGCCCCCTGGTCGTCCAGCTGGACCACCTCCGTACAGGTCCGGACGATAAACTCAAAGTCGTGAGAGACCACAAACACGATCACGCCGGAAGCGGACAACTGCTCAATCAGGCGGCTGACCCGCACCATGGAGTCATAGTCCAGGCCGCTGGTGGGCTCGTCAAAATAGATCACTGGGCTGTCCTTGACGATGGCCGCGCCAATGGTGACCCGCTGCTTCTGCCCGCCGGAGAGGGCCGCCGGGTGCTGCTCCCGGTATTCGGACAGCTCCAGCGCCTCCAGCGCGGCGTCCACCTTCTCTTTGCAGTCCTCCCGAATCCCCAGGGAGAGTTCTTCCTCCACACTGCTGGCAAAGAGCTGGTAATCCGTGTCCTGCATGACCAGATAGGACAGTGCCCGGCGCTGGCGTGGAGTGAGCTTCCTGCCGTCAAATGTGATCTCGCCGTTCCGCTGCTTCAAGAGGCCGGTCAGGATGGACAAGAGGGTGGTCTTGCCCGCTCCATTATGGCCCAGGATGCCGATTACATCCCCAGCGTGGGCTTCAAAGCTGACATTCCGAAAGACCTCCTGCTCTTTCGGATAAGCAAAGGAAAGGCCCTGCACACTCAGCAGGTGTTTCCCCATTGGGCGGCGTTCTTTTTCCTGATAATGCTCCGCATCCCGCTCCGGATATGCAGTCCGCAGCCCATAGGATATGCGCGTTCCCTCCGGTAAGGAGCAAAACTGCTCCCTTGTAAATTCCTGTTCGATTTTTCCGTTTTGTATGAGAAATACCCGGTCGATTAAATCACGCAGATAGTAAAAGCGGTGCTCCACCACAAAGATGGTGTATCCGTCCCGCTTCAATTTTCCCATGATCTCCGCAAGCCGCTTGGTGGCCGCGTAGTCCAGATTTGCGGAGGGCTCATCGAAGATATAGACCTTTGGTGAAAGCGCATAGACCGAGCCCACGGCGATCTGCTGCTTCTCTCCGCTGGACAGGGCAAAGATACTCCGGTTTAGGTAGTCCGCCAGTTCCAGATCCTTTGCGGCTTTTGCGATGCGGTCAATGGTTTCCTCACGGGGAAGCCCCATATTTTCGCAGCCAAAGGCCAATTCCCGTGTGGTGTCCGTCATGAAGAACTGGGAGCGTGGGTCTTGAAATACCGTCCCCACCTGCCCGGCCAGCTGTGCGGGCTTCATTTCCAGCAGAGAATGTCCATCCATCACAAGGTCGCCCTGTATCTCGCCGGGATAAAAGTGTGGGATCAGACCGTTGAGGGAGCGGATCAGCGTGGTCTTGCCACAGCCGCTCCGCCCGGTCAGGAGAATAAATTCGCCGGTCTGCACCGTCATATCAATGCCACGGAGGGTAAAGTCCTTGCTCTCCTCATAGCGAAAGCTGAAATTCTGAAACGAGATCATGTCACACCCTCCACAAGATGATTTCCCCGATTCGGGTCTGGTCCAGGAACAGCAGCGCCGTCAGAAAGAGGACGCCCAGCAGGGACACCAGAATCTCCGGCCAGGAGAAGCGAATGGGGCGCAGGGCGTACCGTTTGCACTCCAGCTCCAGCCCCCGGGTGGTACCGGAGGCAGCCAGCTCGTCCGTGACCTTCAGACACCGCATCAGCAGGGGAATTAAAATATACTCAATGGTGGCAAGAGGATGAGATACCCGTTTCCACAAGGTGTCGCTGATCCCCCGGATGTCCATGGTGCTGCGGATCTGCCGGTATTCGATCCGCAGGGTGGGGATATAGCGGAACATGACCACCAGCGGGATCGTCACCGCCTGGGGAAGCCGCATCCGCTGGAGCGCCACCATCAGGTCGTCCATGTAGGTAGTCCGCAAAATCCAAAGGCCCATCATCACAATGGGGATCAGCTTCAAAAGCGTCACGCCGAACACGCTCATAATCACGCTCAGTACCGGCACCTGCACATAGCGGAGCAGGGCGTTGAGATAGGCAACGATGATGTAGACCACAATCATCTTCAAGGCCCACTTTCCGCCGTTCCCCACGGCAATAAACAGGCCATACACCAGCATGAGCGCAAGGCTGACCACCTCCCCGGCCAAAAAGTAACTGACAAACCCGATACAGACCAGAAGTAAAATCTTGCAGCGGGGATCTAACAGTGCCGATCCATGAAGGGGCTGCTGTTCAATGATTTGTTTGATTTGTGATTCTTCCATTCCAATGCCTCCCTATCAAAATCAAAGCGCGGGGCTGAAAATGGCCCCGCGCCCTGAGATCAGGCAGCCCGCTTGCCTGCGTTCGTCTGATTGACTGCCGAGGGGCTGTGCCTTGTTATTTGACTGAAACGAGCCCTGCCTTTATAAAGTGCTTCTTCAAAGCCTTCTGCCCAATCACGGCGCCAATCAGTCCACCTACCAAGCCGGCCGCAACGATGACCACCAGCATGGGGACGGAGGTGATATTCAGCATCCCGTCTATGTACTCCTGGGCAATGTTGTTCTTCTCCATGGCGCCCACAAAGGCGCTCTGGAGGAACTTGATGGGGCAGATGGCGCTGAAGGCGAAAATGGCGCTGAACAGGGCGTAGGCCACGGTCATGGACTTCATGGTGATTTCCTTTCGGCCCATGACCAGAAAATCGCAGATCACGCCGCCGACCACCAAGCCGATGGGGATAAACCAGAAAGCGCCCACCAGCAGGAACAGGATAGCCTGGATTGCGGAGCAGATGGTGAACACGCCCTTTTTCGGTACCTTAGCCAGTAAGAGCATCATCACGATGCCATTGGGGATCGCAACAACCGCCGGGTAAAACACATTGGTCACTGGGCCGGCCACACTCATAATGGTGCTGATAATCATGCAGATGATCCACATGAGGGCGGTCAGGACGCCAATCAGGATAAAATCTTTCGCATTCAACTTCTGTTTCATGCTTTGCCTCCTCTAAACAACAATATGCGTCGAGGTTAGCACTTACTAACCTCAACGCATATTGTATCAGTTATGCCTTTCTAATTCGACCCAAAACCTGCCCATTTTCACCCAAAAGCAGTTAAAGGTCACTGCTTTGTGTGGTTGAAGCGTGTCTCCCTGTAATGTTTGGGTGCAACACCGTATTTTTTCTTGAAGGCCGCCGCAAAGTTGCTCGGTTTTCCATACCCTACAATCGCAGCGACCTCCCCCACATTCCAGTCTCCGTCCAGCAGCAGCTGCGCCGCCTGTGTCAACCGCTGCTCAATAACATATTGATGGATCGGCATACCGTAGAAGGAAGAAAATCCCCGTGTCAGCTTGGTCAGACTCAGATGTACCTGTTGAGACAATTCTTCACAAGAGGGGGCAAAGGCGAGCTGGCTGTCGATGATCCGTTTCGCTTCCATGATGGCAGTCCGCTCCGTCCGGGACATGGAAATATTTTTGCCCATCAGAATGTCCAATTCCAAAACTTCTCCCAGATAGATGGACAGCAGCTCCAACAGTTTGCCGTCCAAATAGAGATAGCCCAGCCCCCCGCGGTATTGAGAAAATTTGCTTGTTTCCGACAGTATTTGCTCCATAATTGGTGTGACAGAGACTTTGGCAATACCATTCAGGAGCTTCTTTTCATAGACTGTAATTTCCTGTCCGTCAAAGTAATCGGCAAGGAGTTGTGAAAAGTAGGGAATTGGGATTTTAATGCTTTTGAATGAGAAGTTACTGTCTTTTTTGTAGCAGATATATTCTGTGCCATCATGTCCAGCATAGATACAAGACTCATTTTTCTGTATAGTAATAGAACGATTCTCATTCATTATCCCCCATGAAATTCCATCATTCAGGCAGAAAATGATTTGCATATATTCTCCACTAACAGGACCCTGCACATTCATATCGGATTGATAGCACATTTTCCAGTCTGAGAGGATAACGCCGTGCTTGATTTTTGTTTGAGAAATTTGGCCTTGCCCGACTTCTGAAGGAATGTCCATAGTGATTGTCTGAGGGGTATTGGTTATCAAATCGTTATAAAGATTGGTAAGATATAGACTGCTATGTGACATAACCCACCTCTTTCTAACTCGTTCAAGTTAGCTATCGCTAATCAGAGATCGG
>OIID01000313.1_pt1 | contig 14133 bp, 9 predicted proteins | sample 1582991 | NCBI WGS metagenome assembly OIID01 (sample SAMN02675048, study PRJEB24791) | human gut metagenome, SKBSTL034 | isolation source: stool | host: Homo sapiens | place: USA
CTCTGTGCCTGTCAGTTCCACCGCATAGGCAAGGATAGTATCGCGGGTCTGTTCCCCGTAAAACCGCCATGTATTATGCTGCCTTGTGTCCTTTAGAAAAACGTCCCGTTCCCGGAAGCAGCACGTCCCGGACGGGCGGGAAAACCACAAAAGCCGTTTGTCCTCCGGGATAAGGCTTACCGCCGCTTTCCGCAAAATCTGTTTGTCTATGTCAAAATCGCTCTGATAAAAAGCGGTGTTCTGTTTCATTATGGCTTCAAGGGAAGCAATAACGTCCACATTTTCAAATTTTTGTAACTTCATAGGTCAGCTCCTTTCCAAATCCTGTGTTTTCTGTCTTGCCTGTTTCTTCGGTGCCTGTTCTTTCGCTGCTTTAAGCTGCGCCCGGATAGAGGACTTTTTCTCCGGCTCTGCCTGTTTCTTTTCTGCTTTGAGGGCTTCGGCGTATTCTGCAAGGGAAATCTGTCCTCCGGCTTTTGCTTTTTCTTCCAGTTCCGTAGCGGTCGGGGTGTTGTTTATCTGCCCGTCAATCATGTTGTAATTCTGCTCGGTGGTCTGTTCGGCAGCTTTCAGATAATTTTCCGGCTGCAAAAACTCCGGCACGTCCTTATAACCGAAGCTGTCTACATAGTGGGCGGTGTCCTGTCCGTTCTGATGAAGTACCACCACGTCGGAAACGGAAAGGCTGTGTCCCTTAAAATCTTTCGGGTGGTCGATATTAAAGCGGGTGTAAATATCTTCAAGGGAAGTCCCCGGCGTAAGAGGTGCGGAATAGACAAGTGTATAGTTTTTCGCGTCTACCCGGTGTCCGGCGGCAATCAGACGGTCGTAAGGCTCAAAACGCAAGTCCCTTGTTTCGTCCCCGCCTTTTATCTGATAAATGGAAAAGGTGTCTTTATCCTGTGGGGCTTCCTGCTCCGGCTGCCCTTGTGCGAATTGTTCCTGTGCAGCTACCTTTTGCGCCCGGATATGCGCCCGCTGTAACTCGGTAGGCTTTTCCCCGGTAAGAGGTGCAATCGCCTTGACATAATCAGCCGCATAATAGGCGTTACTGGTAAGCTGCCGCTGCCATGCCCCGGCTTTTGGCGACCAACGGAATCCGTTGCTTTTTAAGGCTTCCCGCGTAGCTTCGTCCGGCTTATCCTCAAAGAAGATTTGCAGACGGTTCGCTTCGGTGTTTGCTTCCACCTTGCCGCCGTCGAATTCCCAACCCACAAAACCGATTTCTTTTTGCTGTGAAAGGGATTTGATACGGTCTTTCACGCGCCGGATTTCCGCGCTGTTGTTGGATAACGCCCAAGTCGCAAAGGGCTTGTCCCCCAAATGCCAACTGCTCGCCATGTCCGCTTTTAATTTTTCAAGCTGTTCCGGCAACAAATGCGGGCAGCCGTCAAGGGTCTTGTGCTTACGGTAATAGGCGTTTACGGCTTTCATGGTTTCCTGTGATTTTTCAAGGCTTTCCAGTTTCTTTTCTAACTTCTGTACTGCCTGCGGGTCGTCTGCACTGATACCGCCCATGCCGGTACTGCGGATTTTATCAAGAAGTCCTTGTATGTCCTGCCATTCCCGGTAATTGCTGTCGCGGGCTGCGTTCTGCTTTTCTTTCTTCCTTGTGGGGAAGTTAGAGCCGCCCGCAATGAGGATAGAGGGAACACGCGCGTCAATCTCATAGCCTTTGTTCATGTTCGCCGCCAGTTTCCGGGCGTAGGTGTCAAGCAGGCTGTCGATTTTCTCATGGTACATCGGGTCTACCCGCTGTTTCTGCCTTTCTGCAAGCTGTACGGCTTCATCTACATAGTGCCTGTATTCAGCCGTCGCGCTGCCTTGCTTATAATCGGAAAAACTGTTTGCGTCCTTTGCACGTTTGGCGGCAGCTTCGTTGATTGTGTAATAAGGTGCGGCGGGTGCAGCTTGTTCCGGCTGTGGTGCTTCGCTGCTTGCGCCTGTATCAGCTTCCGGCTCGGTCTGTGCTTCTTTTTCCTGTACCGGGGCTGTTTCTTCGGGAAGCTCCGGCGCGGCTGCTTCTGCTTCGGGCTGTATGGTAGCTTCCTGTGGGGTCTGTGCCTGTTCGGTGGTCTGTTCCTTATCCTGTGCCTTTTGGATTTCTACAAAATGTCCGTCTATGGTATCAATCAGACTTGCGGCGGTGCTGCGGATTGTTTCAAGAGAGCCTTTCAGTTCTGCAAGTTCTTTTCCGCTGCTCCACCCGGCGATATATCCAAAGGAATAGTCCGACGTATCAAGCCCGTAGTGTTGGCAAACGGCATAGGCGACGCTTTCTGCCTGTACCTCGCGGGTGCGGCGGTCGGGACGTTCCGGCGCGTCTTTGTCTATGTCATGGAGTGTCGCATGGGCAATTTCATGGATAGCGGTCTTGATATTCTGCAATTCGTCCATGCCCTCGTTGATGAGAATACACTTTTCCTCATAATTGCAGCGTCCTTTTATACTGCCGCTTAGTGCTTCAAATCCCATAGCAAAGGGGGAAGTTTTTTCAAGGGCAGCGAAAAAATCCTGATACTGTTCCACGTCGCCCGTAAGCTCCTTTATCCCAAGGTCGGGCAACTCCTTACCCTCGGTCTGCGACACGTCAAAAACAGATACCACACGAAAGGCGGGGATTTGGATTTCCTTTTCCTCGGTAACGGCTTTCCCGTTCTTATCGAAAACAGGCTTTTGCGTGTCCGGGTCGATTTTTTCCACCTGTTTCTTAACGGTAAAGGGCGCGGGCGCAATTATCTTGATAGCTTTTTCCCCCGGCTTTACATGGCGATCAAATTCCTTTTCCCATTGTTTATAGCCTTTTACAAGGTTGCCGCCCTGCATGGCGATAAGGATTGTATTGTTTAGGCTGTAATCATGGAATTTAGACATAGTACGCAGATAGTCGGCGTAACGGTCGCTTTCATAAATCCCCAAAATGCCCTGTTCCAGTCGGTCGGTAATCTCTTTCATTTTGTTGGCGGGCTTTTCGGAAGATAGGATAATCGGGAGAACCGGGGGCTGCTCTGTGGCAGTGGTCGGTATGGCTGCGGCAGCGTCAAGGTCTGCCTGTTCCTTTTCCTGTACTGGCGGCTGCGGTGTTACCCGATATTCCTCCGGCACGTCCCGTCCGTCATACCACTGTGTAAAGGTGTTGCGGTTGTTGTAGATATATCCCTGCTCGGTAAATCTGCCCCCGTCATTGATAGCAGCGTCCCGCCCGTATTCCTCATAGAGAAAATAGTTTTTTGCTTCTTCCGGCAGCTCCAACTCGTCCAGTTCTTCAATCAGATAATGCCCGTAATCTTCCTCGGTTTTTACGGACGGATAAATCCAGTAACAGTCAAGATTTTGTGCAAGGTTTATAATGTCCTGCAAGTCCCTTGTATGGTCGCCGTATGTGATAGCCGCAGCAAATTTTTCCCGGTCGTCGTCAAACTGCATTTTCAAAAGCTCGCCCAAATAGTTCAGTTCGTCAAGGCTTTCAAGCTCGGTCAATTTCCCTGCCAGTCCCGGAATAGAGGACTGATATTCTGTGATGTGCAGCTCCCCGTAGTTTTTGCCGTCTATCCCGATACGGTCAAAGACTTCTTTCAAATGTTCAGCAGTCGTGGGGAATGATACCCATTCGCCCGCAGGTCTGCCCTCGGTGTACTTTCCAAGATTAGAAAGATACCCGCTTAAAATCGTTTCTTCCATGCGCTCACTCCTTTCTTTCTCAATCATGCGGTGCATAAGCTCGTAGTCCTCCATGCTCATGCTCCCGTCAAATAGATAGGGGTCGGGTTCTTCGCCGCCCCGGTAGGCTTTTTCAGAAAAAGGCAGCCCCGCAGCGTGGGCGGCGGCTCTTGCTTCCTCGATAAGCTCCGGCGGCAGCCTGTCGTCGTGGGCTTCGATAAATTCCCCGATATTGCTATATCCGTTTTCGTAGTGGCGGCGCACCCCGGCGGTCAGTTCGTCAAGGTTCCTGTCCTCGCCAAGATAGCCGGAATAATAGCCGTTTACCACAACGGCGGCAGGGTCAGCCTGTTTGATTTCTTCCATGCGGCTTCTGTCCTCCGGGTAGAGAATATCGCCCATTTCAAGGTGGAAATATTCCGCGTTCCAAGAACGTCCCGTTTTCCAAAACGCCACCCAAGCGATACCGTCCCTTAATTCTTCTTGATAGTCTTTTACGGTGTCCCGTAAATTTGCCATGTGTAACCTCCTTTCCCAAAGGCAGCGCGGACGCTGCGCTTTCCAGTTTCATCATTCAGTACCCCGCGCCCGCGTTTTTGCCAAAGAGTTTAGATATTTTTTCAAGATTTCAGAGGGTTTGGGAAACTTCCCAACAAGCAAAAATCCCCGCCGTTCTCGGTAGAGAAAGCAGGGATTTTACGGAAAAGGGTACTCTTTTCCTATGCTTGCTATTCAGTTATTTTTTCTTCGGAAGCTCCACCCGGTAGTTGACATATTTCCCGCCCGTATCAGCCAATACGATAGTTCCGTCGTAGGTCTTGCCCGTCTTTGGGGAATAGAGCTTTTTCACATTTACCTTGCCGGATTGTAAGAGCGCGGCGGCAATCTTCGGGGTAAAGGTTACTTTTCGTTCTTCAAAGAAACGGTCATTTTTCCACATGGTAAAGATACATTCCTTATTGCTGCAATAGTAATTCTTCTTGCCCTCATAGACAGGAGAACCGCAGCGGGGGCAGCTTCCCAACGCTTCCCGTTCCGGCTTGAACATCTGCGCTTTATCATCAGAAAGAAACGGGTACGTCTTTACCAGTTCCCGCGCCATATTCTCAATACCCTCCATAAATGCGGCGGGGTCTGCCTTGCCTTTTGCAATCTGTGTCAGATTGTTTTCCCATTCTGCGGTAAGCTGCGGGCTTGTCAAGGTGTCCGGCAGGACGCACACAAGGTTGATACCGTCCTTTGTGGGAAGTAGCTGCTTGCCTTTTCGCTCCACAAAACCGCCCTTTACCAGTTTTTCAATGACGGCGGCGCGGGTGGCGGGAGTTCCAAGCCCTTTGCGTTCTGCGTCCGGGTCGGTGTCCTCGCTTCCGGCGTGCTCCATAGCAGAGAGCAGCGACGCTTCGTTGTGAGGTTTTGGCGGTGTTGTGTCATGTTCCGTTACCGTTGCCGCCGGATTTTCAAAGGTCTGTCCCTCGGTAAATGGCGGCAGGGTCTTTTCTGTGTCGCTGTCTGCGTCGTCCGTTTCGGGCTTGTTCTTTAAGGCTGCCCGGTAACGGCGGTCAATCTCTTTCCAACCGTCGTACAGCACTGTTTTTCCCTTTGCGGTAAAGGACTGTCCGGCACATTCAAATGTAGCCGTAACCGCTTCAAAGGTATGTACTGCGGCGGTCGCCATGAGCAGACGCGCCCCGGCAAGGGTAAGGATATTCCTTTCGCTTTCCGGCAGCGCGGCAAGGTCGGTCTTTGCAAGCTCCATAGTCGGGATAATGGCATGGTGGTCTGATACCTTTTTACTGTTCAGCACTTTTGCAAGCTCCGGCGCAAAGTCCATGCCCGCCATAAAAGAAAATTTCCCACAAAGCAGCTTGATAATGCCCGCCGCTGTGTCGCCCATGTCGTCGGTCAGAAATGCGCTGTCGGTTCTCGGATAAGTAAGCAAACGCTTTTCATACAGGGCTTGTGCAAGGTCAAGGGTCTGCTTTGCGGTATATCCGAACAGGCGGTTTGCTTCCCTCTGCAAAGAAGTAAGGTCAAAGAGCTTCGGCGGGGCTGCAGTCTTTTTCTCTTTCACAAGGGAAGTACAGACTGCTTTTGACGCTTCACAAGCAGCTTTCAGCCTGTCAGCTTCGGAACGGTCAGACAGTTTTTCGCTTGCAGCTTCCGCGCCGGATAAGGACAGGCGCACATGATAGTATTTTTCTTTCTTGAACGTGGTAATCGCCGCGTCCCGGTCAACAAGCATTTTTAAGGTCGGGGTCTGTACGCGTCCCACATTCAAGGTATGGTTGTAAAGGACAGAAAAAAGACGGGTGGCGTTGATACCGATTAGCCAGTCAGCCTTTGCCCTGCATAATGCGGAAGCAAAGAGCGCGTCGTATGCTTCGCCGTTCTTCAGATGAGAAAAGCCCTCTTTGATAGCAGCTTCTTCCATTGAGGAAATCCACAAGCGGCGCGTGGGCTTCCTGCACCCGGCAACTTCGTAGACAAAACGGAAAATGAGTTCTCCCTCGCGCCCCGCGTCGCAGGCATTGACGACTTCGGAAACGTCTGCCCGGTGCATAAGTTCCTTTAAGGTCTTGAATTGCTTTTCCTTGTCAGAAGCAACGGTGTACTTCCATTCCTGCGGCAAAATCGGTAAGCTGTCATAGCTCCACTTTTTATACTGCTCCCCGTAGGCGGCAGCTTCGGAAAGCCCTACCAAATGTCCCACGCACCAAGAAACGATATAGCCGCTTCCTATGAGAAATCCGTCTTTCTTTTCCTTTGCCCCAAGTACGGCAGCGATTGTCTGTGCCACACTGGGCTTTTCTGCGATAACTAAAATCAATGATAATTCCTCCTTTTATCGTTCGGTCTGTCGTTTGTTTTCCAGTTTTCTCATACAGTACCCCACACAAGGGGACTGCCCCTTGTAAGGGCAGCCCGCGCAGCGTGGGGAAGAAAGCTCCGGCGGGGATTTTTCCCGTTTGCCATAGTCCGGCTTCTGTATCATCATCTTTTCAAAGGGATTGTCGGTAAACAGGGTCATACTTCCTCGTCCTCCGTTTCTTCCTCTTTGGAAACTTCCCCGGTATCTGCTTCCGGCTCGTCCTCGTCGTAATCCTCAAAGTCAAAATCTTCAAGGTCGGTGCTTCCTTTCACGTTATGCTTCGGTTTTACAAACTTAAAGTAGTAGAACGCCGCGCCGCCACCAAGCAGCACAAAGAGGACTAAGGCAAGCACCGCGCCGGGATTGCCGTCTTTTTCTTTGGGTTCTTCCGGCTGCTCGGTGGGTGTTGGCGTGGGTTCCTTGCCTGTGCAGCCTGTCAGAGTAGTTGCACATACCGGGCAGGACGTATTTACCTTTCCGACTTCGCATTTTTCCGTACAGTTGCAGACTTCCGGCTTTTTCGTGGCTTCCCCGGTTTCGGTCAGTGCCATAAGGTCGGCTTCGTCCACTTGATTAAGGAAATGTACGGTCTGTTCCCCCTCGGTTGCCCGGTCAATGAGGATATAAAAGTAGTTGCCGCCTTTGGTGGTAACAGTGATAAGCTGCTTATTGCCGCCGAAATCGTCCACCAGTGTTGCGTTGCCCTTTGGGGTAAGGGGCGGCGTTTCCGGTTCTTCCACCACTACATTGCTGTCGTTGGTCGCGTCCTCTGTGGGTGGCTCTGCGGCTGTTCCCTGTGCATAGGCAGGGACAGAAAAACCGCCCATAAGGATAAGGGCGGCACAAAGGGCAGTCATGGTCTGTTTGAGTTTATTTTTCATCTGCATTGTCCTCCTGTTCTTCGTAGTCTGCCGCTTCGGTAGCGGGTGCGGCGTTCATGCCGGGAATACCGCCGCCGGACAGCATAGCATTTAATTCCTGCGGGGTAAGTCGCATAGCGCGTACAAGCTGCACGATTTCAAGGTTTTCCGCTTCGGTTTTCTGCGCTTCCAGTCCTTTTAACTTGTTCTGATACTCTGTGATTTTCTCGCGGGTCTTTGCGATTTCCTTATTGATACGGTCGATTTTGTTGTTTGCCATAAAATAAATTCTCCTTTCTTTTCGGGGCTGCTTACCAGTTCATCAGCCCGTAGCCTTTGATACATTGATAGTTGAGGTCATAGCTTTTAATCTTGCAGGCGTCGCCGGAATTGCCCTCAACGGTATAGACGCGGCTTCCGTCCCTGCCAAGCACAAGCCCCACATGGTCGGCAACGCCGTCTAAATCCCAGTCGAAAAAGATAGCGTCGCCCGGTGCGATATTCTCATAGCCGCGTGCGCCCCATTGTCCCCTTGACTGGAACCAAGGAACGCCCTGCCATTCGCAGCCCGCAAAGCGGGGTTCGCTTTTTCCGGCTTGATTGTAGCACCATGACACAAAGCAGGCGCACCATTCCACGCGGCTGTTAAATCCGTACCAAGACCAGTAAGGGTAGCCGCCCACGTTTCCGACCTGCTGTTTTGCAAGCTCCATAAGCTCCGGGTTTCCGGGACGTGTGCCGTTTACAAACTCCACGCCGCTTAAATCCTCGGACGGGCTTCCGTCGGGAGAGCCGCCGCCAAAAATCAACGGTTTGTTGCCCTGTGTCTGTAAGTACACCTTGAACATTTCAAACTGCTGTGGGTTCAGCAGTTCTTCCGCAAGGGAAGCAATCGGCTTGTTTGTCAGTTTCACATTTAAGATACGGTATTCGTATTCTTCCTCGTTGCCCTCCTCGTCGGTGGTGGTGCGTATCTCGATTTCTTCCGTCAGCGTCAAGGTGTACTGTAAGCCGAACAGCCGTTTTAGCTCTGCCTGTGCGCTCTGCGGGGTGTAACTCTGCAAAAGGGCAGTCAAGTACGACGCTAATTCGTGGGGGTTATGCCCGATAGTATCAAGGTCATAGCGGTATTCATCATAGCCGCTGTGGGTGCTTTCGATATTGTCAATTTCCTGTTGCAGCTCATTTTCCATTGCAGCATAGCTCTGTTCCGTTGCCACAAGGTCGCTGTCCTCGGACGTGTAGGAAGTCCCTAACACGCTGTTCATGCTGCCGGAAAACATTGCCCCACAAGAGGAAAGCCCTACGGATACCATGATGAACAGAAGCAGCGCGGCGATAGCGATTATCACGCCTGCCGGGTGTCGTCCTGCAAAGGCAGCCGCTTTCTTTGCTGCTGTTTGGGACGCTCCGGCGGCAGCTTTGGCGGTGGCTGCGCCGCTTTTCTTTACGGTTTTTGCATACTGGCGTTTGATTTTCTGTTTCTGCATGAACCGGGAAAAGGGATTGCTTGTAAGCTGCGGGTTCTCCTGCAAGGCTTTGTGATACTGAAAATTGACGCTTGCCTTAAACGCTGCCTGTTCTGCCTTTGCCGCTTCCCGGTAGGGTTTCAGCTTATGGCTGCGGTAGCCCTGTTTTAATTTTCTTGTCCCGTACCTTGCGCCGCGCTCGGCAAGTTTCTCCGATTTGTGCGCGCCCTCCACACCGGAATTATCTTTCTCGACGCTATGGATTTTGTTGTGAACAAAAATACCCGCTTCCTGCGCGGGGTGGGATAACGGGTTACTGTGGGCTTTGCCGCCGGGTATCGGCTTTTCCTGTTCTTCAAAGCGTAAACGGGTCTTTGCCTTTCCGGTGGTTTCCTCAAAGGTGCGCTCTTTTACAAGTTTCTTCTGCTTCGGGAGAGCTGCCTTTGCTGCGTCCAGTTTGTCGGCTGCTTTTTCCGATTTTTTGATGTAGGGTTGCAGTTTTTGCGTTTCCCGTTCCTCGTCGGTAAACTGCAAGCGTGAAGTGGAAGTACGCAAAACAGCCGCTTCCTGTGCTTTCTTGACTGCCTTTTTGCTTGCCTTTCGGGTATGGGCTGCGTCAAGGTGTTCCATGACACGCTCTGCGGTAGCGGTGTCCGGCTGTGAAAAGTCGCTGTCTGCTTCCCGGCTGCTGATACGCTCGGCAGTCTGCTGTGTTTCATTGATTTCCACCGCACCGTCGCGGGTCATTTTCTGCGTGATTTTATCGCGTGGTTTTAACTGTTTCATAGGCTGCTCACTTCCTCCGGCTTCGTCGTCATAATGCGGTAAAGCTCGGTATCTTTCGGGAAATGGTCTACAAAGGGCAGCACTACATTTCCATAAAAGATAAGCCCCTCGCCCGCTTCGGTGTGGGTTACATACTTCATCTGCTGCGGGGAGATGTTAAGCTGCTTTGCAAGGATAGCCCGGTCGCCCTGTGCCTGATTGAGCATGAGGACAAAATCAGAGTTTTCAAAGATATTTTCCACCTCGCGGGAAGCAAGCAAGTCCTTAATGTTCTGCGTGATAGCTGTGGGTATGCCTCCCCATTTTCTAAAACGCTTCCAAATCTCCACACTGTAAGCGGCGGTCTGTTCCTCTTTTAAGAGCAAGTGAAATTCGTCCATATAGTAGCGGGTAGATTTCTTTTCTGCCCGGTTAATGGTAACGCGGTTCCATATCTGGTCTTGCACAATGAGCATACCTAACTTTTTGAGCTGCTTCCCAAGCTGCTTAATGTCAAAGCAGACAAGGCGGTTAGAAAGCTCCACATTCGTTCTGTGGTTGAATACGTTAAGACTGCCGGAAACATACAGCTCCAATGCCGCTGCAATGCGGGCAGCTTCCGGCTCCGGCTGTTTTAACAGCTCGTCGTAAAGGTCGCCCAAGATAGGCATTTTTGCCGGGTCGGGGTCAGCAAGGTAGTCCCGGTACACATTCCTTACGGCGCGGTCGATGACGGTCTTATCAACGGGCTGCAAGCCCTCCTTGCCGCCAATGACAAGCTCGCAGAGGGACAGGATAAAATCACTTTTCAGTGCAAGGGGGCTGTCGTCCTCGCTGTAATTAAGGTTCATATCCATAGGGTTCACATACTGGGGCTTGCCGTCCATGCCTTTCCCGGTCGGGGATAAGCGTATCACTTGCCCGCCAAGCCGCTTGACAAGGGCAAAATACTCGGCTTCCGGGTCGCAGATAAAAATATCATCGTCAGTAATGAGAAAGGCGTTTGTGATTTCCCGCTTTGCCGCAAAGGATTTTCCGCTGCCCGGTGTTCCCAAGATAAGCCCATTCGGGTTTTTAAGCTGCTTGCGGTCGCAGAGTATCATGTTGTTGCTTAAAGCGTTCAGCCCATAATACAGGGCAGACCCGGTCTGAAATAGCTCCTGCGTGATGAACGGGATAAAAATAGCGGTGCTTGATGTGGTAAGTCCCCGTTGTATCGGGATAAGGTTCTCCCCCAAAGGGATAGAGGACATCAGCCCCGCTTCCTGCTGATAGTCAAGACGGGTCAGGGCGCAGTTGTATTTCTGTGCAATGCCCGCCGCCGCGAAAATGTCATTTTCCAGTTTCCGCTTCGTGTCTGCCATGTTTACCACAAGGAACGTGAGAAGAAACATTCGCTCGTTGCGGCTCTGTAAATCCTGCAACAGGTTCTTTGCTTCATTTCCAAAGGTGGCAAGGTCGGACGGGATTATATCCATATCGTAACCGCTTCTAACCGCTTTTTTCTGTTCCTCAATCTTCATCTTGTCAAGGTCAGTGATTTTGCGCTTAATGGTCTTGATTGCTTCCGACTGGTCGATACTTTTAATGTGGAGATTGACAATAACGCCTGTTTCCAAGTCCAACATATCCGCTAAGATACGGTCGTTTAACTCCGGGGCAAGGATTTCAAGGAACGATACCGCCCCCGTCTTTTTCCCCATAGCAAAGTAGCGTCCCTCCCCGAACTTGAAAGAGGACGGGGCGATAAAGTCCTTTGTGGTAAGCCCCGTCGGGGTCAGCCAGTCATAAGAGAATGAGAACGGCTCGCCTGCCGGGTGGAATACCCCATGCAGCACCTTTAGGCGTTCATAGCCGGATAAGGGGTGCGCCGATACCCCAAGCACCTTAAAATTATTGAGTACGTCTGTTTCAATACGGGAAAGCCGCGCCCTTGCTGCCGCCGGATTGTCCGCTTCAATGGAAAATGTGATGTACTTATGCTTGACAAGCCCGTTGTTCCCTTTGGCAAGCTGCGATTTCAGCATATCGGAATACTCAGTGCGGATAGAGTTAAAATCGTCATTTTGCAGCGGGATATGGATTGCCAGCGCTGCCTGTTCCTGCTGTGAGCCTTGATTGATGAAAGAAAGCTGCACGTTCACGCTTGCGTCAAAGTAGTTGAGAAAATCGCACCAGTTTTCAAAAATGGCGGTCTTATCGTCTGCCTGTGCAAGCTGATAGTTGATGTCCTCAAAGGCAATGCTCTTTGAATATTTCCGCTGTGCCACTTTGCAGATACCGTCCGGGTACATGGCAAGGTAGGGAATGGTCTGCTGTGCGGTGTGGGCTTTGCCGTCCCCCTTTGCCTGCCGGATAACCGCCGCTATCTGTTTCTTTTCCGCGCGGGTCAGCTTACGCCTGTTTCCTGCGGCTTCCCGCGTCTTTTTTGTCTGTCCTTTTGACAATCGCTGATACCTCCTTTTCTAATGCCCGCTGTTTCTCCAAGAGTGCATACAGGTTTTCCGTCTGATACGGTCGCACTTTGGGGCGGGTCAATTTTGTCTGAATGATGTTCTTTACAACCACTTCAAGGGGCTGCCCATGCTTTTCATACATGGCAACCAAGAAGCAGGGAAGCATGACGACAATCATTGCCATTGCCGCAAGGCTCGTCCCTGCGCTGTCTTTGAACAAAAAGAAAAGTGGCAGTCCCATAAGAAGTGCCACTGAAAAACAAAGGATTTGCCGCTTTGTCAGATTGAAAGCGACTTTTGTTTTGACTTTGGATAAGTCTTTGGGTACAGGTACATACGCCAAGAAAAAACCTCCTTTCTGCCCTTAGTGGGCGTTGAATATAGATTTTGCCAGTGCGCCGGATTTGAACAGGGAGAAACAGAGGATAACGGTATAGGCTGCAAGGGAAAAAATCGCGCTGTGCAGGTTGTCCGCTAAGACCATTTCGCCTACCAAAACCGCATAAATGCCGACGCATATCATAATGAGGAAGCCTTGAAAACCAAGTGCAAACAGCCCCTTTAGGTAGTTGTTCCCAATCTGTCCCCATTCCCGGTTTGTCATGGTGGCAAAAGGGATAGGGGAAACGGAACAGTAGGCGTATATCTCAATCATTCTGCCGTAGAGGATAACGGTTATCAGTACGGACATGATTTTCATACAAAGGCTTACAAGGCTCGTTTCCATGACAAGTAACAGTAGTTCGGGGATTTCCATATCTTTTAGTCCCTCCTGCATGGCGGCAAGGGCTTCGGTTACGTCGATATTCGTATCGCCGCCGATTACCCCCGCCGCGCCGGACACAATATGCTGCGCCATATCAAACACCGCCATAGTAATATCAAAGGTGTGCGTTACCAAGAAAACGGCAACAAAGGCTTTGAAAAACCACTTAAAGAACATGAACGTGTCAACGTCGTGCATATTGTTTTTTTCCGTTACCATGCTGATAAGCTCATAACAGAGGACATAGGTAATGACAAGCCCCGCAATGGGTACAATCACATTTTCCGACAGATTTTGTATCATGTTGAAAATGTTCGCGTTCCACCCCTGTGGGGTCTTGCCTACCTCCGCTGCAATGGTGCCTACTTTTTCGTTTACGTCCCCGAACATCGTTGACAGATTACCGTTTATCGCGCCGATAAGGATTTCCTTTATCCATTCGTTAATCGCGTCAAGTATGCTCTCCATAGGCTACCCTCCGTAAACTTATCCGAACAGACCGGAAAGAAGCGGTACAAGGATAGTGCCAATAAGGGCAACGCCGCCGCCCGCCATAAGCTGCTTAATGCCCTGTGATTTTACTTGTGTGTGGTAAAGAAGCAATAGAAGTGTAAAATTTTTTGCCGTTCCCATCCGGCACTTAGCTACTGTGTCGGATAGGTCGGGCATTATTCGTCGGGAAGTTCTACCTTGCCGACAAAGCTGTAATAAATATCAATGTCCTGTCTGCGTGTGCCGTTCTCGTCATAGCTGCACTCATGGACAACGATTTTTTCAATCAGCGTATTCAAAAGTTCGGCGGTCAGTTCCGTTGGATTGACGCACTCTTTCATCAAGGCAATCCATTTTTCTGCGTCTGCGGCGTTCTGGCTTTCAGTGGCGATAGCAGATTGAAGCCGCTCAATCTTTTCGTCCAGTTCAGCCTGTTCGCTTTGATACTTCCCGGACAGCATAGAGAAGTTGTATTCCGTGATACGCCCCGCCGCCCAGTCCTCATACATCCGGGCAAACAGGGTATCGACTTCGGCTTTCCGCTTCTCTGCCTTTTTCAGTTCTTCCCTGGCAGCCTCAAAAATTTCTTCATACTTCTGAAGTTTGTTCAGCTTTTCCTGCTGTTTTTTCTGGTATTCCTGAATTTCTTCGATACGCTGACCGTATTTGGCTTTCAGACCATTGAGCAGATCCAGGCGGTGCTCTGTCTCATAAAATACGGACTCATCAAAAGTCATGTCATCCATATAGGAGGACAGCTCCCTGTTAAAATCATTGAGCAGTCCGTCCACTTCGC
>OIID01000314.1_pt1 | contig 13979 bp, 14 predicted proteins | sample 1582991 | NCBI WGS metagenome assembly OIID01 (sample SAMN02675048, study PRJEB24791) | human gut metagenome, SKBSTL034 | isolation source: stool | host: Homo sapiens | place: USA
ATATGACCGTTACATCCGTGCATGATAATTTTAACCATTTTATTTTTTCCTTTCTTACTGTAAATTAACGAGCTTGTAAAAATTATTTCAACAATATACGCGCTCTGTTTTTCTCTGCTTACATATTACAAAGAAATCCCGTCAGCCGCTGTCAGACAATATGCTGCCGCACACCAGAGCTGACAGGCTCTGTCCGGGATTTCAACATTATTTATGCAAGCTTAATTCCGTAATCAGCAAGAGCTTTTTTCAGTCTCTCCTCATTCTCCGGCTCCATCTCACAAAGAGGCATACGGGTCGGTCCCACTTTCCAGCCCATCAGGTTCAGGGCAGTCTTAACCGGAATCGGGTTTACCTCGCAGAACAGTGCATTGATAAGCGGAACAGCCTCAAGCTGAAGTCTGGCAGCACCAGCAAGGTCTCCCTCCATAAATTTCATAACCATGTCATGTGTATTCTTCGGAGCAACATTGGATAAAACAGAGATTACTCCAAGTCCGCCAAGGGAAAGGATCGGAAGTACCTGGTCATCATTTCCGGAATATACATCCACACACGCTTGTTTTTGCATACGCCAAGCACTCGGATGTCGCCTTTGTTCTGACGTTCTTCTGTGAAAACCGACACCTTTTCGAAAATATTGTTTCTGAAACGCTTATCCTTTCCTTCGCTTCCAATGACCGCTCTATATTCGGGATGGTCTTTATATAACTTTTCCAAATCAAACTTATTTTGAATATAAATGGTCTCCATCAAACTTTCAGCTTCATTTGTGGGTGCCGCTTTTTTCATAATACTATTAAGTTCTTCATAAGGCGTAAATACTTTGATAGCACCATAGTTTTTGTTTTTATCCCGATAAGAAATTACAACACCGCCTTTAATTTCTGTGTTGGTAAACATTACACTCGCATCAGATTCATAGTGCAAAACCTTAAAGTGCGAGTCGCTCAGCATCTTCTCATTCCATGCTTTCGGGGTAGAGCCAGCATTGAACAGAAACCGTGCAGGGTGAATCATCTCTACTTTTTCTGCAATTTCATAAGACGCATCCAGAAATTTGTTATATACTGGGGGTGCAAAGCCTTTGTTATCGCCAAGGGTTTCATCCTGATACGGCGGGTTTCCGATGACATAATCAAACTTCATGCTGGTACTCCCTTCCTGAATGGTTTCAAAGTTCTGGGCGGTTCCATGGCTGCCCTTGCGCCAGTTTTTCACTTTACAGGATACCGTGGGCGGCTGCGGCTCTGCCGCTCCGAACATGGAAAAGAGGTCAAGCTGTTCTGCCTCCGGCTGAGGCTTGCCGCCGGGCACAGACAGGTGCAAGCCGTCCATTTGCCACAGGTTCCAGCTGATGATGTTGGCGATAGGCTGTAACTCTTCTTTTGCGGGTTTGCGCTGCCAGCGTGCTTGCAGATGCTCTGCATAGGTCAGCAGAAGGTTGACCCGTGCCAGCAAAAGGTTATCGCCCTGATACTCGTAGCCGTAGGTGGACTGCACCGCATGGGTGGCATATTTGCGCCACTCGTCCTCTGTGGCGGCGTTCTCGCTCACCACACGCAGCTTGCGGTCCAGAATGCCAATGCGCCGGGCTACCGAGATCATCTCGCCGGTGGCGGCATCGTACCGGGATGCCAGAAAGGGGGCTTCACCGCAGGTCACCTCCAAGCGGCGGCTCTGCACATACTGCACCCATGCCGGGGTTCTGCCCTTGCAAGCCGGGAACTGCACCGGCGTTTCCACCGTCTGCCAGCCTTGGGGCAGCTCCACCGTGAACTGCCCGGCGGTCTCCCCTGCCCCCAGCCCACGGAACCAGTCGGCGTCCAGTGCGTTGTTCATCTTGTTGCAGACCCATGCCGGGCTGAACACCTCGCCTTTTTTGCGGGTGCGCTGCTGCTGGGTGTCGGTCTGCTTCATCATCCGGGGCAGCACCACCTCGTAGTGGGTCAGCCCGAGCTGCTGGGTGGTGATCTGGGATCTATCCGTCACCGGCTCGTACATTACCGTTTGCAGCTCTTCCGGCGGGTCAGTGGCCCAGATGATGTTTTTGCCGGTGGATTTATCTTTTAGTAGCGTATCCAGCACCGCCTGCACTTCCGGTGCGTGAAAGTCGATCAGTTGTTCCAACGGGGATTCCCTCGCTTTGCCTTAGCGTTGCGGCGGAAGTGTCAGTATTCTTATCACTTTCGCACTATTATGATAACAATATTATCACTTTTAAGCAAAACTGACAACAGGATTATCGGTTTTTGTCAAGAGCGACAATATTATTTATACTGATAGCAAAGAAAGGCAGGGAATTAGGATGATTGGCGAACGGCTCGCGGAGTTACGCAAATTAAACGGTGAAACGCAAGAAGATTTAGCAAAAGCATTTCATGTTTCAGTGCCTACCGTCCGCACATGGGAACGCGACAAAGCATCTCCCAGCCATGAAGTTTTGATTGCACTCTGCAAGCGTTATGGCACCTCCGCCGACTACCTGCTGGGCCTGACCGACATTGACCCCTCGGACGAGGCCCGCAAACAGCGCCAGCGCCTGACCGAAGAAGAACAAAACGAGATGCACCGCTACGAAGAATATCTGTTGTGGAAACGCAAAAAATAAGCCGCCCAGTGAGACCGTAAGGTCGCTGGGCGGCTTATTTGCCCTCTTGACAAATACGTAAAATACGTATACAATAAAACTGTAATCCTGAAAGAAAGGAGGGGCACCCGCCATGCCGATGACTCCCAAGCAAATGATTCGCTTGCTGGAGCAGAACGGCTTTGTTTTAGTCAGTGCAAATGGGTCACACTACAAGTACCATAACCCAACTACCAACAAAACCACTGTCGTTCCATTTCACGCAAAGGATCTGAAGCCCGGTACCGAGAAAAACATTCTCAAATTGGCCGGACTCAAAAAGTAAGAATATGATGATTGTAGACTTCATATTCTGAAACTGCGAAGCACTGCATAGACTATTCTACAATTTCCAACCAATATAATGTAGGCCTGTTAAATGAAGGTACATTGATTGTTTGTTGAATTATAAAAGGTGAGGTCACATTATGAACGCTATTTTCTATCCCGCAATTTTTCACCCGGAAGAAACTGGGTACTCTGTTGAGATTCCCGATATTGAGGGCTGCTTCACCCAAGGCGATACCATGGACGAAGCCGTCCGCATGGCACAGGATGCCATCGGCCTTATGCTGGAAGATTGCAAAGTCTGCCCGGAGCCTTCTGTCCCTTCTGCACTCCATGTTGACCCGGAAGATTTTGTGGTGATGGTGCCTTTCGATATGGAAGAGTACGAAAAGCGGTACAGACCCGTAAAGAAAACCCTTTCTATTCCCGGCTGGCTCAACGATGCCGCCGAATCGGCACATATCAACTTTTCCGGCGTCCTTCAAGATGCGCTGAAAGAGAAACTCCATCTGGCGTAAGTATAGTTATAAGTACAGCAACAGCCGCCCAGCAGTTGACCGCTATGGTCATGCTGGGCGGCTGTTGCCATCTCTGTTCAGAATGAATAAGTTCGCTATATGCTTATACTTTTTTATTCTTTTCTCGCTTCAGCAAGATTCTCAAAATATTGCGATTCCAACACCTCGTAAGCCGCAGTCTTATCAATAATTGCCTTTACCAATTGGTCTAATTCGCCATTTTCCGAGTAATCTGCTGGTGCAAAATGCTTGATTCGATTATCCCGAATCATCTTCAAAACTTTTTTCTTGTCCTTTGTATCTGGATTATAAACGCCAATAGAATGTCCTCCGGAAGAATTCACTAGTTTCATACAGGGAATATCCGTATCACTGTCGCCAATATAAACAATATTGCGGAATGGAACTCGCATTTGATCCGGCGGGAAGTATTCATTTACTGCCGAGTCATTGATATCCAATGTTCCTTTCTCAATGCGGAAGAGGAACTGGGTCTTGCTGGTGTAATTGATTACCTGTGCAGGCCATACGGCAACACCACGTTTATTATAATAAAATGAGCTTGCATAAATTTTTTCAAACGCCCCATTCTTAGCAATAGACGTTCCTTCAATCATTTCCTTTAACCCTGAGGAAATAATATAATGTTCTACTATAACACCATGTGCCTTTCCATAGGCACGAATACGCTCAAACCACTCCTCCACACCATTAAAAAGCTTTACCTTTGCTCCATATTCGGCGAGTTTCTTTTTTGAAAAAACAAAATTGCCTTCTGCTTCCTCTTTCATCGTATACATATACGCCAGATTAGTATCCATGTCATTGTCCGCTGCCAAATCATTGGATTTTTTCCAAAATTCATTGATGTTATAGCCAACGGACTGAATATATCCCTGCGCCTGCATATCGTCAGGCGATAAAGTTTTGTCGAAATCGTAACAGATTGCTAAAACGGGGAATTTCTCCTTATGTCTACGTTCGTATTCCATAACATCGCCTCCAAACGATAATTTCTGTTAAAATTTTACATCATCTTTTATATATTGTCAATATTTTTAGTGCGAGTGTTGTAATCATTTCTTTTGTTTTCAGCCAAGCAGTTAAAATTTCTCTTTCAGCAAATTCACAAATCCCCTAGACACAAAAAAACGGCACCCGCTTTTCAGCGAGTGCCGATTTTGTTACCCTATAGCGCGCTTTGATTTTTGGCGTAAGTGGCGTAAGTTTGGCGTAAATCCGCTTTTGCGCGCTCCAAAAATCAAGGATTCATGCAGTTTTTAGGCAGTTATTAGTACATACCGCCCATGCCGCCCATATCGCCGCCGGCAGCAGGAGCAGCCGGGGGTTCGGGCAGGTCGGCCACGAGGCTCTCGGTGGTCAGCACCATCTCAGCGACGGAAGCTGCGTTCTCCAGAGCGGAGCGGGTGACCTTGGTGGGGTCAACGATGCCTGCGGCGATCATATCCTCCACGTAGACCTCATTCTGGGCGTCGAAGCCGTAGTTGGGCTTGTTGGCAGAGACGATCTTGTCGATGATGACGCTGCCCTCGAGGCCGGCGTTCTTGGCGATCTGGCGCAGAGGAGCCTCCAGAGCCTTCAGGACGATCTTTGCGCCGGTGCGCTCGTCGCCTTCCAGCGTGTCGCACAGCTCACGGACTGCGGGGATGGCGTTGATGGGGGCAGTGCCGCCGCCAGCGACGACGCCCTCCTGAACAGCCGCCTTGGTGGCGTTCAGAGCGTCCTCGATGCGGAGCTTCTTGTCCTTCATCTCGACCTCAGTGGCAGCGCCGACCTTGATGACGGCCACGCCGCCCGCCAGCTTTGCCAGACGCTCCTGCAGCTTCTCGCGGTCAAAGTCGCTGGTAGCAGCCTCGATCTGGTTGCGGATCTGTGCGATGCGGGATGCGATGGCGTCCTTGTCGCCTGCGCCGCCCACGATGGTGGTGTTCTCCTTGGTGACCTTGACCTGACGGGCGTGACCCAGCATATCGACGGTAACGTCCTTCAGCTCGTAGCCGAGGTCAGCAGACACGACGGTGCCGCCGGTCAGGATGGCGATGTCCTGCAGCATCTCCTTGCGGCGGTCGCCGAAGCCGGGGGCCTTGACGGCGCAGACGTTCAGGGTGCCGCGCAGGCGGTTGACGATCAGGGTGGACAGAGCCTCGCCCTCGATGTCCTCTGCCACGATCAGCAGCTTCATGCCGTTCTGCATCACCTGCTCCAGCAGGGGGACGAGATCCTGAATGACGCTGATCTTCTTATCGGTGATGAGGATGGCGGCGTTGTCCAGCACAGCCTCCATCTTGTCGGTATCCGTGACCATATAGGGGGTCAGGTAGCCGCGGTCGAACTGCATACCTTCGACGATCTCGTTGTAGGTCTCAGCCGTGGTCTTGTTCTCCTCGATGGTGATGACGCCGTCGGAGGTGACCTTCTCCATGGCCTCTGCGATGAGGCGGCCGATCTCGGGATCACCGGCAGAAATGGTGCCGACGCGGGCGATGTCATTGGAGTCCTTGACCTTCTGGCTGTGGGCCTTGATGGTCTCGACAGCCTTGGCGACAGCCTTGCTCATGCCGCGGCGGATGTCCATCGGGTTTGCACCGGCGGTGACATTCTTCATGCCCTCGGTGACCATTGCCTGTGCCAGAACGGTAGCGGTGGTGGTGCCGTCGCCTGCAGCGTCGTTGGTCTTGGTGGCGACCTCACGCACCAGCTGTGCGCCCATGTTCTCAAACTCGTCCTTCAGCTCGATCTCCTTGGCGATGGTGACACCATCGTTGGTGATGACGGGGGCGCCGAACTTCTTGCTCAGCACCACGTTGCGGCCCTTGGGGCCGAGGGTGATCTTAACGGTATCTGCCAGAGTGTCGATGCCGGCACACAGTGCCTTGCGGGCTTCCTCGCCCTGCTTGATCTGCTTAGCCATATTCTTATCGCTCCTTTATAAAAGCTTGATGATCCAGTGATGAGGGAAAGACGCTTACTCCACGATGGCCAGAATGTCGGCCTGACGCACGATGGTGCACTCTTCGCCGTCCACCTTGACCTCGGTGCCAGAGTATTTGCTGGTGAGCACCTTATCGCCCACCTTGACGGTCATCTTGACTTCCTTGCCGTCCACGACACCGCCGGGGCCGACGGCCACGACCTGTGCCACCTGCGGCTTCTCCTTGGCGCTGCCGGTCAGGATGAGGCCGCCCTTGGTGGTCTCCTCGACCTCAACAGTCTTGATAACAACACGGTCTGCAAGAGGAATGATCTTCATCGTTCTTGCCCTCCTATTATAAAAAATAAAAGTGAAACTTTTTTATAGCCCGGGGCTTCTCCCCTCCGGGTGTTTAGCACTCCATTTCCCTGAGTGCTAAGTGTATTGTACTCATCTCAGACAGAAAAATCAAGGGTTTTTGCAAATTTCTTTGTTAATATTTTATGACAGCAAAAAAGCGCCCCCGGCAGGGCGCTTCGCAGTCTCTCCTTTTATACGCTGGCACGCTGAGCCATAAACCGCTCGTAGGCGGGCTTCGGCAGCAGGACGTGCCCCGCCAGCGGCCTGAGCCGGGCGGTGATGGCCTCGCAGGGGGCGCACTCGCCGTCCGCCGTCGCCACGATGGGGCCTCGCCCATCCGTAGGGCGCAGGGAGACGCACTTGGCCCGGCGGTAGAGGAAGTAGGGCTTCGCCTGCTCGGTCAGCGCACCGTCCCGGAAGTGCTTCCCGCCCTTGTACATCCCCAGCAGCCGGGCGATGGTCAGTCGGCCCACCCTGCGGATGATAAAGACGTCCAGCCAGCCGTCGTCGGGCCGGGCCTCCGGCGCGGCATAGAAGCCGCCGCCGTAGGTGCGGCCATTGCAGACCGCGCACATCAGGCAGTCCACCGTCAGCTCCTCGCCGTCGATGGTGAACGCCACCTTCCGGCCGATGTGACCGCAGAGCTGCCTGACGATGGAGAGGGCGTAGGCCATCTCGCCGCCGCAGAAGGGGATGCGCCGGAACTGGGGGATGCCGTAGGCCACCTGTGCGTCCAGCCCGGCGGCGCAGATGGTGGCCGAGAGGCCGAGGTCGGTCTCCATCAGGTCGATGTCCACCGCCCCGCCCGCGAATTGCGCGTCAAGGTCGCTGAACTCCTCCCTCGTGCCGTAGGTGCGGAGGAAATCGTTGCCGCTGCCGAAGGGCAGACACCCCACGGCGGCAAGGGCGCACCCATTGGCACCCGTCAGCGCCTCATTGAAGGTGCCGTCGCCGCCCGCCGTCCAGATGCGCACCGGCTCGCCCTCGGCCTCGGCGGTGCGCGCCGCCTCCGCAGCCAGTGCACGGGCATGGCCCGCGTACTGGGTCACGACGACCTGCAGCTTCTCCGGCGGGATTCCCGCCCGTCCGGCGGCGGCATGGATGGCCGGGGTCAGCCCGGTGGTGCAGTCCCGCTTGCCTGCGGTGGGGTTGAGCAAAAACAGATAGCGCATTCAGCTTCCTCCTCTGGTGATTCCTGCTCTCTATCATAGCGGAAAACCAGAGCAGATGCAAGAGCTTTTCACCCGACGCCCGCCGTCTGCGTCTCCTCCACCACGATGGTGCCGTCGGCGGTGCAGTCTGCCGTCCAGCGCTGGCCGAGGCTCACGCTGCCGGAGGCGATCTGGTCGGCGAAGGCCTGCTCCACGGCACGGTCCACCTGTCGGCGCAGCTCCCGCGCCCCGTAGGGCGAGCGGGCCTTTGCGGCCAGCGCCGGGCCGACCCGGGCCGTGTGGGTGAGCTGGTAGCCGCTGCGGGCCGCACGCTCTTCCAGCTGGCCCAGCAGCTTTTCGGCGATGGAGCAGAGGCTCTGCTCCTCCAGCGGGCGGAAGACGATCAGCTCATCCAGCCGCCCCACCAGCTCGGGCCGGAACCACTTTTTCGCCTCGGCGACGGCGGCCTCCGACTGCTTTTCAAAGGCAGCCTCGCTGCCCGCCCCAAAGCCCAGCGGTGCGCTCTGCCCCGCGAGGAACCGTGCTCCGAGGTTGGACGTCAGCAGGACGATGGTGTTCCGGAAATCGGCCTTCCGGCCCATGGAGTCGGTGAGCTGGCCGTCCTCCAGCATCTGCAGCAGGATGTTCTGGATGTCGGGGTGGGCCTTTTCGATCTCGTCGAAGAGGACGACGCTGTAGGGGCGGCGGCGGACGGCCTCGGTGAGCTGACCGCCCTCGTCGTGGCCCAGATAGCCCGGAGGCGCACCCAGCAGACGGGCCACCGTGTGCTGCTCCTGATACTCTGACATATCGAACTTGAGCAGGGCTTTCCCGCTGCCGAACCAGCTCTCGGCCAGCGCCTTTGCCAGCGCCGTCTTGCCCACGCCGGTCGGCCCGAGGAAGAGCAGCGCCCCGATGGGCCTGCCCGGCTCGCCCAGTCCTGTGCGGCTGCGCCGGATGGCTCCGGCCACCGCAGCCACGGCCCGGCTCTGCCCCACCACCTCGGCGTTCAGCCGCTCCTCGAGGCGGGCCAGACGCTCCCGCTCCTTTTCGCCCACCCGCTCGGCGGGCACGCCGCTGGCCTGCGCCACCACCCGGGCGATCTCCTTCCGGCTCAGGACGGGATCCTTCTCCCCCTCCCGCTCGGCCCGGATGCGCACCGCTGCGCAGGCCTCGTCCACAAGGTCGATGGCCTTGTCCGGCAGGCAGCGCCCCGGCAGGTACCGCACCGAAAGCTCCACCGCCTCCCGCAGGGCCTCATTGGGCAGACGGACGCCGTGGTAGCGCTCGTAGCGGGGGGCCAGCCCTTCCAGAATCTCCACCGCCTGCTTCGGGGTCGGCTCTTCGATCTGCACCCGTCCAAAGCGGCGCTCGAGGGCGGCGTCCTTCTGGATGTGGGTGCGGAACTCCTGATTCGTCGTCGCGCCGATGAGCTGCAGCTCGCCCCGGGCCAGCACCGGCTTTAAGATGCTGGCTGCGTCGATGGCCCCCTCTGCCGCGCCTGCGCCCACGATGGTGTGGAACTCATCCACAAAGAGGATGGCGCTGCCGTCCCGGACAAGCTCCTCCAGCAGGTTCTTGAACCGCTCCTCGAAGTCGCCCCGGTACTTGGTGCCCGCCACGAGGCTGGCCATATCCAGCGCCAACAGCCGACGGCCCTGCAGCATCCGGGGCACCTGCTTGTCGACGATGCGCTGGGCCAGACCCTCGGCCAGCGCGGTCTTGCCCACGCCCGGCTCACCCACGAGGCAGGGGTTATTTTTCTGGCGGCGGCATAGTATCTCTACCATCCGGTCCAGCTCCTTTTCCCGGCAGAACACCGGGTCCAGCTCACCGTCCGCCGCCCGGCGGGTCAGGTCGCGGCAGTATTTGTCGCTGGCCCGGCTCCCTCGCGGCAGAGACGGGGACGTCCGGGGCTGGATGGGCAGGATGAACTGCCCCGAAAGCTGGCGGCACTCCCGCACCGCCTCGGTGAGCTGGACGCCCATCGAAGCCAGCATGACCCCGGCGGCGCAGTCGGCGTCTTCCAGCATGGCGCAGAGCAGGTGTTCCGGCTCGGCCCGGCTCAGGTGGGCGTTCTGTGCCCCGATGACGGCGTAGTCCATCGCCCGGCGCAGGTCTGCCGCCATGTCGCCCCGAGCCAGCCGGAGGGCCGTGCCGCTCCGCCCGGCGGAAAGCTGCCGCCGCACCTCCAGCTCCGAGATGTTCTTCCCGGCCAGAAAGCGGGCAGCCGGGCCGCCGTCTGATTGCAGCATCGCCCACAGCAGATGGCCGGTGTCCGCCTTTTTGCAGCCCAGCCCTCCGGCCAGCTCCACCGCCTTGTCCAGCAGCTGCCCCGCCTCCCGGGAAAACCCCTTGTACCGTCCTTTGCCGAATGCATCCCAAATGCTCATTTGCGTGGCTCCTATCTTCTGCATGGCTCCTATCTTCCGTATTGCCCTGTTGCATCAAAGAACAGTATAGCCCCGCCCGCCGGAAAAAAATCAGAAGTTTGTGTCACACCGGCCCCAAAGCAAAACAAAAAAGCCATCTGAGCGAATCAGATGGCTTCTTGGTTGGGGATGAGAGAATCGAACTCCCACAAGTAGAGTCAGAGTCTACCGCACTACCACTATGCAAATCCCCATTATTCGGTTTTGTCTCGCGGCGGTGAGCCGGTCAACGTGTGCTATTATACCCGCCTCCGGGCGCTTTGTCAAGCGGAAATCTGAAAAAATTTGCAGATTTTTTGAAATCCGCGAAAGTCCGTCAAGTTTGTTCTTCCGTCTCCGAAGCGTCCTCTTCCAGATAGACCGCGACGTCCTCGATTTTGCAATCAAGGATTTTGCAGAGCGTATTGATGGTGTAGGTGCTGATGTTCTCATTTTTGCGCAGGCGGCTCAACTGCCCCGCACTGAAATGGTAGTCTTTGAGCAGCTTGTACTGAGAGATGCCGCGTTTCTTCATCGTCTCCCAAAGCGGGTCGTATCGAATCATAAATTATCATACCATCCTTGGCAGAATTGATAATTATAGCATAAGAAATAGACCGGATATTGACAACTAGCTATAATCGGGTTATTATCAATATATAGACTATACCATTAGAAAGGATGGCATTATTATGACTGCGGCAAACATCAAGGACTATCTCAAAATGGCAATCGACCTCGAATGCAGCCTCTACACACAAAATCGAATGATTGCATCTCTGCAAGAGCAAATCAGTAATTTAGGGTACTACTGGCGTTATAACGAACCTACTTTTCCCGATTACAAGAACGAATATGAATATGAAAATGCTAATGAAAAATTTTGGTGGGGAGTTTTGTTACTTATCGGCTCTGCCATTGGATGGGGCATTGTATTCTGGCTCCTACCGATAATGAATCGCGGCGATTTCAAATTTTCCATGATTTTTGTGCTTCCGCCGACGCTGTTTGGACTCGGGTTTTTTCTCTATGGAAAAACCGGCAAAAAGAACGCTTACCTTGATGCTAAATACAACTATGACGTCAGCGTTGCAAACTATAATCAATGTATCGCGGCAGATGCACAACGTGTCGCATCTGAAAACATCAAAAAAGCGGTTCTTCAATCTGATTTGGATGCACTGAAAGCCGCAAATGCAGAAACGCAGGCTAATTTGAAGAAATTTTACAGCAAGAAAATCATTTATCCGAAATACCGCAACTATGCCTGCGTCTGCTCCCTGTACGAATACTTTGATTCTGGCCGCTGCACACGGCTCGAAGGCCACGAAGGCGCATACAACATCCTTGAATCCGAAATGCGTCTGAACCGTATCATCACCCAGACCAACCAAATCCTCTCCAAGCTGGACGAAATCAAAGAGAATCAGGAACTGCTCTACGACTCGATTCAGGAGTCCAACCGCAAAGCAGACAAGCTTCTTGCCAGCTGCCAGAATATGTCCAACCAGCTGGTGGGCATTCAGGCACAGGGTGAAGAGCTGAACTCCCGCATCGCACAGCTGCAAACGACCTCGGACTTGAATCTTTACCTCAACGCCTGCTCTACATTGGAACTCGACTCTATCAGACGGGCCAACCGTATCGCCCAATAAAAACTTTCGCCGCCCCCGAATCCCCAGAGGCGGCGGTCTCTTTTTGCGCTGACCAGAATCCAGCATTTTCCGCGTCCTCTGCACCATATAATAAAGTAAACTATGTTATTCTGCCTTTATTTTATGGTACACAAACTTCAAAAGGAGGACGCCTTATGCTGCAAGCCCACCCCAAGACCGCCCAGACGCTGCTTTCGCCCCGTATCCCCCGCGACAGCGAGCACGAGCGCTATGACCCCGAGCTGGAAGAAGAGCTGAAAGAGTGCCTGTTCTGCCTGCGGCGGAACGCGATGATGTTCGACCTCGAGGTGGACTCCGACCTCATCGAACAGCGCATCTACGAGCGGCAGGCCCTTTTGTGCCGCTACCGCTACCTGCTGGCCCGCGCCCGGGAGCTGGGGCTGCACACCATCCTGAAAAAGTATCAGCCTCTGGGCTAAAAAACGCCGCGCGGAATCTTGACAGAATCCCCACATCGTGTTATCATACATAAAGATAACACTGTATACAGAGCGCTGTATGCAAAACTTTGGAGCTTAGAGAGGTTTTCAATTATGGAACGTATTAAGACTATCGCTACTCGTGACCTGACCAAGAGCGTCGTGACCGGCGGCTGCGGCGAGTGCCAGACTTCCTGCCAGTCTGCCTGCAAGACCTCCTGCGGCGTCGCAAACCAGCAGTGCGAGAACAGCAATAAGTAATCATTGCAGACCCTATGCCGCCTTTGCAGGGCGGCATTTTTTTATGGCAACAATAGATTGGAGAATGAAATGGTACACCAGTATCAACTGAACGGATATAACATCGTGCTGGACACCTGCAGCGGCTCGGTGCACGTCGTGGACGACGTGGCCTACGACGCCATTGCGATGTACAAAGAGCACTCTGCCGACGAGATCGTGGCCGCTCTGCTGGCCAAGTACGGCTCCCGCCCCGACGTCACCGAGGCCGACCTGCGCCAGTGCCTCGAGGATGTGGCCTCTCTGGAGTCCGCAGGCAAGCTGTGGGCACCCGACGTCTACGAGAACATGGCCTTCGACTTCAAGAACCGCCAGACGGTGGTGAAGGCCCTCTGCCTCCACGTCGCCCACACCTGCAACCTCAACTGCTCCTACTGCTTCGCCAGTCAGGGCAAGTACCACGGCGACCGGGCGCTGATGAGCTATGAGGTGGGCAAGCAGGCGCTGGACTTCCTCATGGATCACTCCGGCACCCGGCACAATCTGGAGGTGGACTTCTTCGGCGGTGAGCCGCTGATGAACTGGGACGTGGTGAAGCAGTTGGTGGAGTATGCCCGCAGTGTGGAAAAGGAGCGGGGCAAAAATTTCCGCTTTACGCTGACCACAAACGGTATGCTCATCGATGATGACGTGATCGACTTCGCCAACCGGGAAATGAGCAATGTGGTGCTGTCGCTGGATGGCCGCAAGGAAATTCATGACCGGCTGCGGGTGGACTATGCAGGCAACGGCAGCTATGAGCGCATTGTGCCTAAGTTCCAGAAGCTGGTAGAGGCCAGAGGCAACAAGAACTATTATATGCGCGGCACCTTTACCCATGCCAATCCGGACTTTACGAAGGACCTGTTCCACATGGCGGATCTGGGCTTTACGGAGCTGAGCATGGAGCCTGTAGTCTGTGCGCCTGATGACCCGTATGCGCTGACAGAAGAGGATAAGCCCATTCTTTTCGAGCAGTATGAGCTGCTGGCGAAGGAAATGCTGAAACGCAAAAAAGAGGGCAGACCGCTGACCTTCTATCATTATATGCTGGATTTGGAGCATGGCCCCTGTATCTATAAGAGAATTTCCGGCTGTGGCAGCGGCACGGAATATATGGCAGTGACCCCTTGGGGCGAGCTGTATCCCTGCCATCAGTTTGTCGGGGATGAAAAATACAGCATGGGCGATATCTGGAAGGGTGTTACCAATAAAGAGGTGCAGGATGAATTTAAGTGCTGCAACGCCTATGCCAGAGAGGGCTGTAAGGATTGCTGGGCGAAGCTGTATTGCTCCGGCGGCTGTGCGGCAAATGC
>OIID01000324.1_pt1 | contig 13729 bp, 10 predicted proteins | sample 1582991 | NCBI WGS metagenome assembly OIID01 (sample SAMN02675048, study PRJEB24791) | human gut metagenome, SKBSTL034 | isolation source: stool | host: Homo sapiens | place: USA
CGAATGCAGAGCAGCTATATAGAACTCAAGGATATTGCCCAGGAAATAAGCGGAAGCGTTGACAATATAGAGTTCGACCCGAACCGGCTTGAAACCATCAATTCCCGGCTTGACCACCTCTACTCGCTCCAGCAGAAATTCCATGTGGAAAATGTAGAGGAACTCATCGCCACTCGCGAGCGAATCAACGAACAGCTACAGCACATTGATAATGGAGATGAAGACATAGAAGAGCTGGAAAAGCAAGTTGCCCTTCTGCTTGCCAAGGCTGAAAAGCTGGCTGGTGAACTGACTGCCATCCGAACAAAATCGGCTAGAAAGATAGAAGAAGAAATGAAGAAACGTCTCATTCCTCTGGGAATTCCAAACGTCCGCTTCGAAATTTCATTCTCCGCCAAGTCGCTCAGTTCTGATGGTGTTGACAAGGTAAATTTCCTGTTCAGCGCCAACAAGAGCACGCTTCTCCAGCCGGTGAGTCAGGTTGCTTCTGGTGGAGAAATCGCCCGCGTCATGCTTTCTCTGAAGGCCATGATCAGCGGCGCCGTAAAACTGCCAACCATCATCTTTGATGAAATCGACACGGGAGTAAGCGGTAAGATTGCTGAAAAGATGGCGGAAATCATGACAGAGATGGGCAACCTGAACCGTCAGGTTATTTCCATCACCCACCTGCCTCAGATTGCTTCCATGGGAACCCATCATTACAAGGTTCTGAAAGAAGAAACCGAAGAGGGAACTCTTTCTCACATGAAGGAACTCAACGAGCAGCAGCGCATAGAAGAAATCGCCCAGATGCTCAGCGGAAGCGACATTACGCCTGCTGCCCTGGCAAATGCTAAGGAGTTGCTCAATAAACACAAGCAACACAAATAAGATTATGAAAAAAATAAATATGATCATGATGGGACTGATGCTCGGAGCATCGTCCCTCTATGCCCAGCCGGGTTCGGTCCAGAAACTGGCTAAGAGCGTTTTCACCTTGACTACTTTCAATCAGAAAGGCGACATTATCGCCTCTACCCAAGGTGTTTTTATCGACAACAAGGGAACGGCTATCAGCACCTTCAAGCCATTTGTCGGAGCTGTAAAGGCTAGCGTTGTTGACGCTTCCGGAAAATCGATTCCTGTTGAGGCCATCATGGGAGCCGACGAACTCTACGATGTGGCTAAATTCCGCATCAACGCCTCTACAGTTGCTGCCCCTATTGCAACCAAGGAATCGGCTGCTGGCGACAAGGTCTGGCTGGTTCCATATTCTATCAAGAAGCCGGCTTACCAGCAGGAGGACATCAGCAGCGTAGAGAAGTTCAAGACTACGTACAACTATTACATCTTCTCGAATAGTGCTCCCGAAAATGCAGTAGGTTGTCCGTTTGCCAACAAGAACGGTCAGGTCATCGGTCTGATGCACAGCAATGGTCAGGTTACGGCCATCGACGCCAACTACGCCAAGCAGCTGAAGGTAACCGGTCTTTCGAGTCTTGATGCAGCACTTCGCGAAACCACCATCCGTACAGCTCTTCCTGATACAGAGAACGAAGCGATGACGATGATGACTCTGAAGAAAGGCCAGACTACAGCTGATGAGTATGCGAAATATAGCGATGAGTTTATCAGCAAATTTCCTACTTCAGCCTTCGGTTACAAGGAGAAAGCCGCTTATCTGACGGATAAGGCCGAATATGATGCAGCTGCCAAACTGATGGAAGAAGGCATTAAGAAATCGGCTGCCAAGGATGAGGCTCATTCCAACTATGCCGACCTGATTTATCAGAAGATTATTTACAAGGGCGATTCTGTTTATAAGGACTGGACGCTTGATAAGGCCATAGCTGAGGCTCAAAAGGCATACGAAATCAAGGCTCAGCCTATTTACCGCCATCAGGAAGCGCAGATTAATTTTGTAAAGGGTGAGTATCAGAAAGCTTACGATACTTTCATGGATTTGACCAATACTTCACTTCTCAGCGGCGAACTCTATTTTGAGGCTGCCCAGGCTAAGAAGAATCTCAAGGCTCCAGCCAAGGAGATTGAGGTTTTGCTCGATAGTGCGGTAAGCGTTGGAAACAAGATCGGAATGGTTGCGAATTATTATCTGGCACGTGGAGAATTTCTGAAGGAGCAGGGTGAATTCCGCCGCGCTATTCAGGATTATAATATGTACGATTCCATTGCCCGTCCTGTTTCGCCAGCCTTCTTCTACACCCGTTACCAATGCGAAACCAAGTTACGCATGTGGCAGCCAGCCCTGCTTGATATTGCCCGCACCTGTTACCTGGCTCCTAAAGAGCCTACTTATTTTGCAGAATGGGCAAGTCTCGACTTGCGTGTAAAGCGTTATGATGAAGGAATCAGCGCAGCCACCCATTGCATAGAGTTGGCTCCTGAATATGCTGACGGCTACCTTCTCTTAGGACTGCTCCAGAAGGAGAAAGGAAATAAGGAAGAGGCCATCAAGAACCTGAAGAAAGCCCAGGAACTCGGCGATTCCCGCGCTGGAGAATATCTCAAGAAAGTGAAGTAATTATTTTAGTAATAAGTAAGAAAGTCCGTGGGCATTTTAACAGAACGCCTACGGACTTTCTTTTACATTTTAGTCATGTGGTACCCCAGCATTTTAAGCTCTACGGCTATTCCCATAAGGAACATCTGGTGAAGGGCGGCAACGAAACCACGGAAGGCTTCCTCGCTTCCAGGCTGCAGATTCAGATGAATCAGCTTGCTGTAAGAGCGCGAAGCACATTCTGCCACTACATTCGTAACAGCCTTATGCGCTTCCTCATTCAGCAGCAGAACCTTTTCGCAGATGTAATCATCCATGTGGTCGAAATCTATTCTGTCACGAAGATATTCATAATGATTCTCTACCTTGCTGTAGAGTTCCCAATCCTCATCCCAATACTTGGCAAGCGCCATTCCTACATACATGATCCAACCCAATGAAACCGTAGGATATTTGGCAAACTCGCGAATCGCATCAGGCAGATAACTCTCGCCTACTTTCTGCCACAGCTCTTCCAAATCCGGAGCTTCCGGCAAATGAGCGTCTACCTTATCAATACCCAGCAGATATTGATAAAGATCTTCCTTGAAGACAGCTTCAAAATTCTTTTTCTCTTCCATTTATCTTTTCTTTTTCTAATATTTTTTTACTGAACTCTGCAAACCCTGATTCCTATTTGCACCGGATGTTTATGCATGTAAGTATAAAGTGTCATCGGTTCATCAATCACCTTCTTGTGAATGCTGCTGGCGTTGAGCAGATGCAATCCGTCTTTGTGCCAGGAGGCAATACCGATGTGGGTTGTGTCGAGCCCCTTTTTGTTGGTAATGATGGCGATAATGTCACCATCATGAATAGCGTTGCGGAAAACTGCCGTGTTGGCAATCTTGCCCTTCGGAACATAACGGTAACGCTTGCCGTTCACACTCTGTTCCAGTTTTCTGATTCCCGATTTCCATTCCGGATGAGCCTTAAGCATCTTATAGCTCGAAACATGCGTACTCATCCAGTTGATGTTCACGGTCTGAACGGCCGAGAAAGGAGGATTGGGCGCAATATTCTTCACGATTCCCTCGCGCTCGTTTGCATCCATCCAAATCGTGAAATAATGCTGGCGCTTCACATAGGAAACCTCTCCGCTCACATAACGCACATTCCGGAGATATTCACAGAAAGCCGAGAAAGAAGTCTCATTCTTCTTGGCGCATAGGGTGAGCGCCGTTACCATCTCTACGTATGTGGTGCAGTCCAGCTCACGGGTGTTCACGATGAGCACCTCTTCCTTCGTTCGGTCCAGCGTGCCGCCCACATAAGGAACGCCCGCCATCTGCTTGCCGAACCAAAGCATCCAACTGGCTGGTTTCTTCTTCATCGCCCTTGCCTGCTGCAGCAGTCCTACAATCCGCAGACTGTCCTGCCGCTGATAAACCACATTCACCCTGGCTTCTCCCGGAACAGCCAGCACGCAAGCCAGCACGACAGCTGCCATTTTCGTAAATATTTTCATCTCTTCTCTTTTTATATGTTAATGATGACGTTTCCTGCCGAAGTTCACACCCACATAAATATTGAGTGAGCCAAACGAATTGTTGGTAGAAAACTGTTTTTTCTTATAGTTGTAGGAATGGATGATGGTGCTGGCGCCCGCGTACCAATGCGTGTTGTTCCACACAATACCGAAGCGGCCTATTCCATCCAGGTTCACATTCTTGAAACTGAAGTTGGTAATGTCCAGATGTTCCCTTTCATTATCCGATTTCGAGCGGTTGTAAGCCACACCTACCGAGAGCGAAGCGTTGAAGAGCCAGTTCTTGGCGAAAACCCAGTTGTAAGCATAGCCGCAGGTTACGTTCACATCGCTGTATTTCACCTTGCTGAACATCAGCGAACTGTCTATCTTGGCTTCCGGAGTTCCCCCGTTTGTCAGATTTTTATTCAGCTTTTCATCTACAAGATTGGTCAGTTTATCCCAGTTCACCTCCAGTTCATGCTCCGTGTAACCGATTCCCAGAAGCATGGAACCGGCACTTCTCCGCTGCACCGTACTCTGCGAATAGGCGGCAGGATAAGAGAAGCGGCGATGGTTGAAGATGTAATAAAGATTGAATCCCTTGATGCTCGATTTGAAACCGTCGAAAGGAGCCTTGCGGATAGGGGCACAATCGATGTGCTCACCCAGATTCATCCGCTGAACATGATAGTCATTTCCCGTCTGTCGCCAGAACAGGTCTATTCCCAGCAGACTGCTGTAGAGGCTCAGGTCAAACTCCTTTTTATTAGTGTGGTTATTCCTGAAATTAATGTGCTTCAGGTCGAACGTATAACCCAGAAACACCCATCGCCAGCCCAGATAAGGCCCCAGGCGGTAAGAAGGATCAGGCGAGAAGGAAATGCTCTGTCCTTCGCTGTTTCTGAGCGTATATTCCTCGTAGGTATTGGTGTTCTGCAGCATCACCGTATAATTGTAATGCTGGTCTTCTATATAAGCCGAATCCGTACTGTTGAATTCTCTGAAGAACCGGGTGAACACATCTCCCACCTGATGGAAGAAGGTTTTGCGATGGCGCTCTTTCACGAGGCTGTCCTGGGAATTGGACATGAACATCGTCTTGTTGAAGAGCGTTCCCAGCATGGTAGAATCCACGGACTCCCCTGCCCTTGCCGAAGTGCAGACAAGGGAACAGATAAATCCTACTATACAGAAACATCTCTTCATAACTTACGCTCTAATCCTGATGATGATTTTGTAAAAAATCAGTTCTTCCACAATACTCGGTCCAGCACCCAGTTGACAGCCGTAGCCGAAACGCTGGTGCAGTCGCATTTTCCTATTCCCTGCAGATGCTGAATCACACTCTTGATGAGCGGCAGCTGCACATAAGGCGGATTCGGAACCGTAATCAAGTTCTTTCCTTCGCTCGTAATCACTTCTATCGGCTGGTAAGTGAACACCGAGAATGAGAGCGAACCTTTCTCGCCAATCACCTCGATGCAGTCTTCCTTCGCACTCTCATGTCCCACGAAGCACCAGCTTCCGCTGCCCGGAATTCCACTCTCAAAGAAGAAGCACGCCGAGAGCGTATCTTCAGCCTGATAAAGATGCGCTCTGTTGGCAGGATAGCCGTGCGCACGGGTAATCACACCAAACAGATTCTGGAGCAAATCTATCTGATGAGGAGCCAGGTCGTAGAAATAGCCGCCGCCCGCAATATCCGGCTGCAGTCGCCAAGGCATTTCCTTGCCGCTCTGAAAGTCGAGATCGCGCGGAGGAACCGAGAAGCGCACCTGAACATTCACCACGTTACCGATGGTTCCGCTCTCGATAATCTCCTTCACCTTCTGGAAGTAAGGAAGATAACGGCGATAGTAAGCTACGAAGCAGGGAACACCCGTCTGCTCGCTGATGCGGTTGATGCGGATGCAGTCGTTGTAGCTCGCTGCCAGCGGTTTCTCTATATAGCAGGGTTTGCCCGCACGCATCGCCATGATGGCAAAGATGGCGTGAGAAGAAGGTGGCGTGGCGATGTAAACAGCATTCACATCGGGGTCTTCTATCAATTCCGATGCATCCGTGTACCATTTGCGCACATGATGGCGCTCAGCATAGCTGCGTGCCTTGTTCTCGCTTCGGCTCATCACAGCCACCACCTGCGAACCCTCCACTTCGTTGAAAGCCGGTCCGCTTTTCTTTTCGGTTACTTCTCCGCAGCCGATAAATCCCCAATTAATCTGTTTCATTCTCTGTTGGTTTATTCTCTCCCGAAAGATTATTCTCCGGCGAGCGATTTGTTGATTTCGTCAATATAGTCGAGCACCTCATCGCGTCCCATCTTCTTTTCACTACTGGTAATGAAATAAGGTGGAAGTGCTTCCCAGCGGTCTTCCAGCGCATGCATCCATTTCTCCGCATTCATGCGAGCCTTGACCGGACCCAACTTGTCGGCCTTGGTAAAGACGATGCAGAAAGGAACGCCGCTCTCGCCCAGCCAGTCTACAAACTCGCGGTCTATCTTCTGCTGGTCGTGGCGCACGTCGATGAGCACAAAGACATTAGCCAACTGCTGGCGCTGCAGAATATAACTGCTTATCATTTGTTCCAGCTGCTTCTGTACGGTCTTCGAACGCTTGGCGAAACCATAGCCAGGAAGGTCAACCAGATACCATTCGTTGTTGATGATGAAGTGGTTGATAAGCAGCGTCTTACCCGGTGTGGCTGAAGTCTTAGCCAAACCCTTGTGGTTGCAGAGCATATTGATGAGGCTCGATTTTCCCACATTACTTCTGCCAATGAAAGCATATTCAGCCTTCGTATCTTTCGGACACATGCTCACTCGTGGAGCCGATATTGTAAATTCTGATTTCTTAATTTCCATTCTTTCTATTTTTCTTTTATAAATATTTATTATTAACGGCCGCACATCAACTAATCATAAAGTTCAATGTTCAACGCTCAAAGCTCAAAGTCTAAAGCATTTCAGCCAGTTCCAGCCATCTCATTTCCTTCTCATCAAGTTCATCCTTGATTTCAGGCAGGCGCTTGCTTTTCTCTGTCAGTTCCTCAACCGATAGATTTCCGCTGCAGAGTTCCTCTTCCAGCTTCTTCTGTTCCTCGGTCAGCGCATCTATTTCCTGGGTCAGCTGCTCATATTCGCGCTTCTCCTTGTAGCTCATCTTGCGCTTGTTCTCAAAATTGGCGTCGCGCTTGGCCGTGCCAGCTCCGTCGTTTTCTGCCGTTGCATTTCCGCTCTTTGCCGGTTTCGCCTCGTCCTTCGCCTGCATCCGGCTCCATTCCCTGTACTGCGTATAGTTGCCTGGGAAATCCTGTATTTCGCCTTCGCCCTTGAAAACCAGCAGATGGTCTACTACCTTGTCCATGAAATAGCGGTCGTGGCTCACCACGATGACGCAACCCGCAAAATCCTGAAGATATTCTTCCAGTACCTGCAGCGTCTGGATGTCGAGGTCGTTGGTCGGCTCGTCCAGCACCAGGAAGTTCGGATTCCTCATCAGCACCGTACAGAGGTAAAGCTTGCGCTTCTCGCCGCCGCTCAGCTTGTAAACGTAGTTGTGCTGCTCCTCGGGCGTAAAGAGGAAGAACTGCAGAAACTGCGAAGCCGTCATGTGCTTGCCGCCGCCCAGATCTATATAATCAGCAATCTCCGTAATCACGTCAATCACCTTCTGGTCTTCACGGAATTTCAGTCCCTCCTGCGAGAAATAGCCGAAGCGAACCGTCTCGCCGATGTCAAACTTGCCGCTGTCGGGCTGAACCTCGCCCAGCAGCATCTTGATGAAGGTCGATTTTCCCGTTCCGTTATTACCCACAATACCCATCTTCTCGAAGCGGGCAAAGTTGTAGTAGAAGTTGTCGAGAATCACCTTCTTCTGTCCCCTGTCGTCGAAAGCCTTGCTCACATACTGGCATTCAAAAATCTTCGAACCTATATAAACGGTAGAAGCCTTCAGCCTTACCTGCCTGTCTTCGATGCGCTGCTTCGCCACCTTCTCCAGCTCGTAGAAAGCATCCTCGCGGTATTTTGCCTTGTGTCCGCGAGCCTGAGGCTGGCGGCGCATCCAGTCGAGTTCCCTGCGGTAGAGATTCTTCGAGTGCTGAATTTCGGCTCTCAGATTGTCCATTCTCTCCTGCCTCTTCTCCAGATAATAGGCATAATTGCCGCGGTAGGTGTAGATGGTGCGGTCGTCGAGTTCCAGAATCGTATTGCACACCTTGTCCAGGAAGAATCGGTCGTGCGTAACCATGAAGATGGTCTTGTTGCCGCGGTTCAGATAACCCTCCAGCCACTCTATCATCTCCAGGTCCAGATGGTTGGTCGGCTCATCCAGCATCAGGAAGTCGGGTTCCGTTATCAGCACATTCGCCAGCGCCACTCGTTTCTGCTGTCCGCCGCTGAGCTGTCCCATCGGCTGTTCCAGGTTGGTAATGTGCAGCTGGGTGAGAATCTGTTTCGCCTTCAGCACCTTCTCCGGATCATCCTCATGATTGAAGCACGCCTGCAGCACACTTTCCTCCGGATCAAACTGCGGCGACTGCTCCAGATAGCCCACCTTCAAGTCGCGTCGGTAGATGATGTCTCCGCTCTCGTGGCCCTCTTTATCCATCAGCACCGACATGAGCGTAGACTTTCCCGTGCCGTTTCTCGCCACGAGTCCCACTTTCTGTCCTTCAGCGATAGAGAAGGAAATATTATCAAAAAGAACCTGTGCACCAAAGCGTTTGGTGAGGTTTTGAACGTCTAAATAGGGTATTTGACTAGCCATTTTTATTTTTTTTGTGCAAAGATAGGCAAAATATTTGGCAGAAACAAATTTTTTAATTATCTTTGCACACGAATTTATCAATCAATACCGTGTTTCCATTCAGAAACGCGACATTTCAGAAAAAAATCATTAATATACAATATATAATATATGTATAGCAAAGAAGAATTACAAGCAAAGAGTGTCGTTCAGTTGAAGGACATTGCCAAGGAACTGGGAGTCAAGGTAAAGAAGAGCGATAACAAGGAAACTATCGTCTATGCCATTCTCGACGCCCAGGCAGAACAGCCAGCTCCTGAAGCAGCCCCTAAGCGCAAGCGCACCCGCATTGCAACCAAGAAAGAAGACCGTGTCTATTCCGTACACGGTAATGAAGGAGAGAATTTCGACGTGCAGAAGAACCAGGTATTGGGTCCTAACGGCGGCGAGACTGCTCCTCAGGCTATGAACGAAACTGCCCCAGCCCCAGCGGTTGAGGAAGAAATCCAGTTCAGCCCGGCAGAGCAGAGTTTACAATCAGCTGCCCAGAAGCAGACTCTAAACCAATCAGGCGAAGACATCGAGGCTCAGGTACTTGCCAACTTCCCGAAACACCGCGGCAGAAGAAGCAAGGCAGAACTCGAAGCCATTGCAGAAGCCAGAGCAGCTGCCATCAGAAAGCATCAGGCAGTAAAAGCCGAGCTAGAAGCGCAGATGGCGAAAGATGCACAGGAGACGGCTAACCAGCAGGCTGCTACTGAGGCAGAACAGCAGGAAGAGGCAACAGCCGATAACCAGCAGACTGCTCCTGAGCAAGTTGCCGTTCCGGAAGAGCAGTTCTCTGCCGGAAACGCTGAGAGCGCTAACATCAGCGGTGATTTGCAGGCGATGCTCCAGGCTAAGATGAATGCACAGAACGCAGCAGCTCCGGCTCCGGCAGCAGCTCCGGCTCCAGCTGAGGAGGCAAAGGAAAAAGCTACTGAAAAAACTGCAACCGATAAGAAACAGGAGTCAGCTCCTATCCACTATACTGAAGGTATGAAGGTAGAACTCGATGCAGACGGAACCTGGAAGGGTGATCCGGGCGATGGAACCGATTTCATCCTGGTAGTCGACATTCCTATCGAAGACCAGGCTGCCATTCCTACTGTCGATATCTTCGACCGTCCTACCACTCCGCAGACTTCTCACCAGCACACACCTGCTGCTGCCCCTGCAGCCAAGAACAAGCAGGAAGCACCAGCCTACGATTTCAGCAATCTCGTGAAATCCAACGGTGTGCTCGAAGTGATTTCAGAGGGCTACGGATTCCTGCGCAGCAGCGATTACAATTACCTTTCTTCACCGGACGATGTTTATGTAGCATCCAGCTTCGTCAAGAAGTTCGGTCTGAAGACTGGCGATGTCATCGAGTGCAAGGTGCGTCCGCCTCACGAGGGCGAGAAATACTTCCCGCTCACCAGCATCATCAAGATCAATGGCCGTGACCCGTCAGAGGTTCGTGACCGTGTTCCTTTCGAGCACCTCACCCCACTCTTCCCTGATGAGAAGTTCAATCTCTGTGGCGACCGCCGCACCACCAATCTCAGCACCCGCATCGTAGACCTCTTCTCGCCAATCGGTAAGGGTCAGCGTGCGCTCATCGTGGCTCAGCCTAAGACCGGTAAGACCATCCTCATGAAGGATATTGCCAACGCCATCGCAGCCAACCATCCTGAGGCTTACCTCATGATGCTGCTCATCGACGAGCGTCCTGAGGAGGTTACCGACATGGCCCGCACCGTGAATGCAGAGGTTATCGCCTCTACCTTCGACGAGCCAGCAGAGCGCCATGTCAAGATTGCCGGAATCGTGCTCGAGAAGGCTAAGAGAATGGTAGAATGCGGACACGATGTTGTCATCTTCCTCGATTCTATCACCCGTCTCGCCCGTGCCTACAACACCACAGCTCCTGCATCTGGTAAGGTGCTCACCGGTGGTGTGGATGCAAACGCCCTCCAGAAGCCTAAGCGTTTCTTCGGTGCTGCACGTAACATCGAAGGCGGCGGTTCGCTCACCATCATCGCTACTGCCCTCATCGATACAGGTAGTAAGATGGATGAAGTCATCTTCGAGGAGTTCAAGGGAACCGGTAACATGGAGTTGCAGCTCGACCGCTCACTCAGCAACAAGCGCATCTTCCCTGCTGTCAACCTCATTTCTTCGTCTACCCGTCGCGACGATCTGCTGCAGGACAAGACAACGCTCGACCGCATGTGGATTCTGCGCAAGTATCTGTCCGACATGAATTCTATCGAGGCGATGAGCACCATCCACAAGAATATGCAGCATACTCGCAACAACGACGAGTTCCTGCTCTCTATGAATTCATAACCCCTCATCCGAGTTTACCATATCTGAATATCCGGCAAAAGGCTCCGTTCATCGGCAGTCTTTACTAGATATAAAAGAAGAGAGATTTGAAAGAGAAGGGCAAGTTCCATTTTCGGGATTTGCCCTTCGTGTTTTTTTACTGTTTAAAATCATTAAAAAAATATCGCATTTCATTTTTTATTCGTATCTTTGCTTATCTTAAACACAGAGGGGGCGCAAAGCCCCAATATAAATAATGTATAACTTAAAATCAAACGAACCATGAGCAAATATTTTGCAGAATCAGAATTGATTATCAATGAAGACGGAAGCTGCTTCCACCTTCATCTTCGCCCGGAACAAGTGGCTGATAAAGTAATCCTCGTTGGCGACCCAGGTCGCGTAGCCCTCGTAGCCTCCCATTTCGATGAGAAGGAATGCGAAGTTTCAAGTCGGGAATTCCACGCCATCACCGGCACATATAAAGGCAAGCGAATCACTGTGCAGAGCACCGGAATAGGATGCGATAATATCGATATCGTAGTCAACGAGCTCGATGCGCTGAAGAACATCGATTTCAAAACCCGCACCGAGAAACCCGAGCACACCACGCTCACCCTCGTGCGCATCGGAACCTGCGGCGGCCTGCAGCTCAACTGCCCTGCTGGAACCTTCGTAGCCTCGCAGAAGAGCATCGGTTTCGACGGACTCATCAACTTCTATGCCCGTCGCAACGAAATCTGCGACCTCGAAACAGAGGCAGAATTCAAGCGCCAGGTAAAATGGAACGACCAGATTGGCAACCCATACTGTGTAGACAACAATCCGGAACTGCTCAACCAGATAGCCGGCGATGATATGGTTCGTGGAATCACCATAGCCTGTGGCGGTTTCTACGGTCCTCAGGGCCGCGAGCTCCGTGCCCCACTTGTCGACCCGGAACTTAATCAGAAGATTGAAGCATTCGAGTATAACGGTCTGCGCGTCAACAACTTCGAGATGGAGAGTTCAGCCCTCGCCGGTCTTTCCCTTCTCCTCGGTCATAAGGCATTAACCTGCTGCATGGTCATCGCTAACCGCCGTGCCCTCAGCGCCAACACCGGCTACAAGAGCACCATCGACAATCTCATCAAGGTTGTATTAGATAGAATTTAAACAATAAAAAAATGAATCAAGAAGAATGTATCTGCGCCCTGGCAACCCCAGCCGGCGGTGCTATCGGAATTATCCGACTCAGTGGCTCCGACGCCATTACCCTCACCGACAAAATCTTCCAGTCTGCCAACGGCAAATCCCTGGAAGAAGCCAAGCCCTACACTCTGCATTATGGCGAAATCAAGGATAAGGATGGCAACACCATCGATGATGTACTGGTGAGCGTGTTCCGTGCACCCCACAGTTATACAGGCGAGAACTCCACCGAGATTTCCTGTCATGGCAGCCGATACATTCTTCAGCAGGTTCTCCATCGATTTACGGAGGTAGGATGTCGCCAGGCAGAACCGGGCGAATACACCCGTCGTGCCTATCTCAACGGCAAGATGGACCTCTCTCAGGCAGAAGCCGTAGCTGATCTCATCGCCTCTACCAACAAGGCAACCCACAAGATGGCGCTCAGCCAACTGAAGGGCCATTTCAGCAACGAACTCTCCCTCCTTCGCGAAAAATTATTAAAGATGACTTCGCTCCTAGAGTTGGAGCTCGACTTCAGCGACCACGAAGAACTGGAGTTTGCCGACCGCAGCGAACTCCAGGCACTAGCCGAAGAAATCAATCACAAGATTACCACCCTCGCCCACTCCTTCGAAACCGGCAATGCCCTGAAGCAGGGAGTAGCCGTAGCCATCGTAGGCAAGACGAATGTGGGCAAGAGCACCCTGCTCAACCGTCTGCTCCACGAGGAGAAGGCAATCGTGAGCGACATTCACGGAACCACCCGAGACGTAATCGAAGACACCACCCTCATCGACGGAATCACCTTCCGCTTTATAGATACGGCAGGAATCCGCAAGACGGATGATGTGGTAGAGAACATCGGAATAGAGCGCACCTTCCAGAAGATGGAAGAGGCGAAGATAGTAATCTGGCTATTAGATGAGCAGCCGTCAGCCTCAGAAATCGAGGAGATGAAGCTGAAGAACCAGGGCAAGAAGCTGCTGGTGGTATTTAATAAGATGGATAAACTGGAGGATGATAAACTTGCGTTCGATAAGTTCACCCATTCCTTCGGTTCAGATTCCAGTGAATCAGAAGCCCCACTCTTCATCAGTGCCCGCACAGGCGAGAATGTTTCATCCCTGGAGCAGGCATTAGTAAAAGCCGCTGATATTCCTGAGATTACCGAGAACGACGTCATCATAACGAGTGCCCGCCACTACGAGGCCCTACTCCGTGCCCATGATTCCCTCTCCCGAGTATTGGAGTCGATGGAAATGGGCATGAGCGGCGACATCATCGCCGAAGACCTGAAAATGGTGTTGGAAGAACTGGGTGAAATCACTGGCGGACAGATCAGTAGCCAGGAAACGCTAAACAATATCTTCAAGCACTTTTGCATCGGGAAATAAGTATAAATAGGGAACGCAGTGCGTTCCCTATCTGTTAGCCCCACTCCTT
>OIID01000330.1_pt1 | contig 13587 bp, 9 predicted proteins | sample 1582991 | NCBI WGS metagenome assembly OIID01 (sample SAMN02675048, study PRJEB24791) | human gut metagenome, SKBSTL034 | isolation source: stool | host: Homo sapiens | place: USA
TAGCCTACACCTTTAGAAAAAACTGCAATTTCACCCAGCTTACGCTGTTCCCAAGTAGGTGTGTTTTGGGATTTTGGCGCGAAAAAAGAGCCGAGGACGCGCCTCGGCTCTTGGTCAGCAGGGTGATTTTGCACCCATTTTATGATTCTTTTGGCATTTTCAAATCAAATCCGCCACTTACGATGAACTCGCGCAAGAGTTTATCATACTTGACAGGCACCTTGGGCGGAATAAGCTTTGTACCCTCGATTGCTTCAAAATATGCCTTTGCTTTTGCCTTATCTACGGTGGCTTTCAGGTCATCAAAACGGCCAAACTCGTTAATGTTGGCTTCGGTGATGTTTGCACGCATGAATGCCCGCAGCTTCTTTTCGTCCAAGCCGAAAACTTCAGCTACTTTGTGGATCTGGTCGTTCTGCTTTTGGGCGATGTACTCGGCAATATACTCCCGCAAGGTCTTTCCCGGCTGCGGGACAACTGCCCCGCTCTGAATGTCGTGCAGGAAAATATTCGAATATTTCTGTTCTTCCTGCGAGAGGGTGGCAAAGGTCTTGTGCAGCTCCGTTTCGGCCTGATGGATGGCTTCCGCTTCTGCACCCTCCTGATAGAAAATTTTCAGGTACTTTTCAAAGCGGGAGTTCATATAGTCCGTGTCGATGTCAGCAGTATCAATGGTGGTCAGATAGCTGTTCACCGCATAGGGAACGTCATCGTCCGGGTCATTTTCACCGCCATCCGGATTCGGCGTGAACAACTCTTTATAGCGGAGTGCCAGCACTTTGAACGTTCTCTCATCAAAGTCCGCATGAAGTTCCGTTTTCTCATCTGTATCCTCGTTGATGATCACAATGGGCTTATCCCACTCGAAGCCCTGCACCTTGGCTGCTTCCAGATTTTCGTTGAAGGACTGGAACAGGTCGGCAAACTTTTTGCGCTCTGCCATATCCGCAGGGATCTGCGAAAACTCTTCAATGCCTGCCGACACAAACAGATCTTTGATCTCCGCATAGAGGGCATTCAGTTTTTCCACGTTCTTGTCCAGCTTATCTACAAACAGGCCAAACGGTTTATCGCCGGAATACTCTTTTACCGCATCTGCGATGTTTTTCTCCATCGTGTGCGGACGGCGGTAATACTTGATGGTGCCAAACTGTTTGTCATCGCCAAACAGTCGGTTGGTGCGGGAGAACGCCTGAATCAGATTTTCGTATTGCAGCATTTTATCCAGATACAGGGTGTTGATCCACTTGGAGTCAAAGCCTGTCAGCATCTGATCCACCACGATTAGCAGATCAAGCTGTTTTTCCGGGGTGCGCTCGATGCGCTGGTAGGGCAATTTGTGCGCCAGCCGTGCCGCAATGTCCTTTTTCATCTTGGCAAAGGTCGGAATGCTGAAGTCCTGTCCATAGCGGGCGTTATAGTCTTCTACGATCTCTTTTAGCCCTTCTTCTTTGGTGATGCCTTTGCCGTTGTTGTCAATGTTGGGGTCAAATAGTGCGGTGACTTTCAGCCATGGTGCGGCTTCTCTGAACCGCTTGTAATATTGGATGGCTTCCGGGATGCTGGAGGTTGCAAAAATGGCATGAAATTTGCTGTTGCGGCTCTGGGTCTGCCAGTTCTCGCAAATGTCCTCCACCACGGCTTTCTGGTGTTCTTCGCCCTCATACTGGGTGTTGGGAATATAATCCTCGATGCCCTTTATCTCCTCACCGAGCGCATCTTTTCCGCCTGTCATCGGCAGATTCAGATACTTATAGAAAACCTTGCTCTTCTGCGGGTCTGCCAGAGCCTCACCCACAGAAGCGGCCTTAGCTTTTTCCAGTGCAACCGCTTTCCGCAAGTCGCTGTCCTTGAAGGTCAGCACCTTGTAAGGGTCAAAGCCCAGCACGTTGTGATCCCGGATGCCGTCTGCAATACTGTACCGATGCAGTTCGTTGCCGAAAACGGTGGCGGTGGTGCTCATTTTCTTCTGGTTTTCGCCTTGGATCGGCGTACCGGTAAAACCAAAGAACAGTGCTTTCGGGAATGTATGTTTGATGGTCTGCATCATATCGCCAAAGGTGGAACGGTGGCACTCGTCCACGATAAAAACCAACCGCTTTGCGTTGATCAGCGCAATGTCGTTGGGGTTCAGCTTGTTTTGTGCATCATCCTTGATGTTGCTCATCTTCTGGATGGAAGTCACGATGAGCGTATCGGACGGCGAAGTACTTTTCAGCTTGTCCACAAGAACATCCGTGTTCTCGGTAGCCTGCACCTCCTCGTTTTCCTCTGCAAAGTTTCGGTATTCTTTCAGGCTCTGAGTGCCCAACTCGATTCGGTCCATCAGAAAAATCACTTTGTCCGCATCCTTGGAAGATGCAATCAGTTGAGCGGACTTGAAAGAAGTCATAGTCTTGCCGGAACCTGTGGTGTGCCAGATGTAGCCGCCGCGCTGCTGGTCATTCTCCCATTTCGCCTTGGAAACGGCATCCGAAATTTTGCTGGCAGCGTAGTACTGATAGCTGCGCATCACCTTCAAAATGCCATCAGAACCATCGGCAACGGTATAAAAGCCCACCAACATATGCGCCATCGGGATAGACAAAAGTGCCGTCGTAACGTCTTTCCAGTCGTTCATCGGCTCGTTGTAGAAGTCCGCCCAATGGAAATAGTAGCTGGGGTTGAATTGTCCTTCCGGGCCGGGATTGGCAAAGTAGACCGTTTCTTCCGGGTTCATGGCCACAAAAATCTGCACCAGCGAGAACAGTCCCGTAAAAATGCCCTCTGCCGCGTATTTTTCAATCTGGTTGCAAGCCTGTTTGATGGAAACACCGCTCTTTTTCAGTTCCATGTGAATGACCGGCATACCATTGATGAGCAGCATCAAATCGCCGCGGCGGTCATTCAAAATTTTGGACTTGGTGGGGAACTTTGGCTGCTCTGCGATCTGGTAGCGGCTAAGTCCGGCTGCAATTTCCAGACGGTCATAGATTTTCAGGGACACTTCTTTGCCGAAATTCAGCTTATCGTCAGGATTGTCACGCTTGATAAGCACACTTTTGCCGTTGATAAATTTATTCAGCTTCATCGGCGTTTTCGCGTTCATGACCTGTTCCATGATCTGCTGCATCTCGCCATCCGTCAGCGGATAATCGTTCAGTCGGTCAATGCCACGGTTGTTTTCAAAAAGGATGTTCGCCCAGTTCTGGATCAGCTGCTGTTCGGTGTAGTTCTTCAGCACACCATCTTTCCAGCCGCGTTCTATCAGGAGCTTTACCACCGCCTCTTCAAAATCGGCTTCTTTTGTAAACGCCATAACGAACTCCTTTCGACTTTGCAAAAAGCACCTCTCTGCGAAGGCTTTTCTAATTTGTACAAGCTTTTTCAGCTTACGCTGATGAAGGGTGATAAGGGTGTCGAGGCTATCAAAGAACTGTCCTATCTTGCGTTGCTCTTCAAGCGATGGAAGGGAAACCGTTCCCATGCAAAGTTTGTCATAATAGAAATAAAGGCGAACGCCACCTTCTTGCAACTGGAAAATCAGCTTTTGAAAATCTGGCGATTTGAACCAATGCCACAAAAGACGGTCATCAACATCATCCGATGTTTTGAAAACCTCATAAAGTGAACTTACTATCACATCTTTTCCGGTATTCTGATAGCCAATAGAGCCAACATTTATTCTTGCAGGATTGTACGCAAAAGAATTTGGAGAAACGATATAATACATCCTTTTGTCGGCTTCTCTCATCGTTCCGCCGTTTTCAAATTTTTCATCTTGCGGGATAAATCCATGCTCGTTTGTTATAGAATAGCTTTCTAGCGGAAGATTGTCTCGATTCTTTTCTCTTGCTGGAAAAGTAATATCAGAGAACTTACGCTGTTCCCAAGTAGGAGCAAATGCACACTTTCAGCAGCTATTTTCCACCGCCTACCGAATGTTCGCTGAAAATTTCACTCTCGGTTTTGCGTATTCGGTTCAAATTTTGATTTTTGACTCCCGATAGCTTTAAAACGCAGCAGTTCCAAGCGTTTGACATTGCCTTGATTTTTATTCATCAGCCTGTTTTGCATATTCTGAACGGGCAAGAGAAATTGCGTTGCTCCCTTAGCCAAACAACAAACGCCGATACGTCCATCTTCTGATTATGGGCAAATTGCACCACTTATTTTTATACAAACATCTTTTCAAGACAGGATTTCTTGATGTTTTGCAGCTTTTCCAACTTACGTTGATGAAGGGTGATAAGGGTATCGATTTTGCCAAAAATCAAATGAATCTTTTCTTGTTCTCTTTTTGTCGGGAATTTAGCTGACACACTTTGAATATCGGAGTTGTGAAGATGAACAACAGATTTTCCCTGTGCAAGAGACGATAAATACTTGTGTGTTGCTCCACTCGAAATAGTTAGTGCGAGAAAGGCAGAATCATATTCAGCTGTCGGCGATACTATATTTAGGTCGCCGCCCAGTAGAATGCCGGGCTTAACCACAACAGATGCGATCGAAATATCTTCCGCCGTTTCACCAGAAGCAGGCACAATGACTTCTCCGCCCTTGCTATATACGCTTCCAGCTTTTTCTTTAACAAAGGTATCTACATCAAAAACACAGGTTTCATATTTTGTGTAAAGGCGACCATACAGGATTATCGGAGTGCCTTCTTCGCATAAATCGTTTTTGGAGTAGCCTACACCTTTAGAAAAAACTGCAATTTCACCCAGCTTACGCTGTTCCCAAGGGTCAGTAAAACCCTTGAAGCGAATTTCCGGCACAGATGCCCCATTTTGGGGGAACATCTTGTCCAGCATGGACTTTTTGATATTCACTAGCTTCTCATACTTACGCTGATGAAGGGTGATAAGGGTATCCAACTCTTCGAGAATTGTTCCAATTTTTTCTTGTTCGGATTGAGATGGAACGTCAACCGCCATATTTTTGAACTTTGCATGTGCAAGAACTTTTTGACCGGTACCTTCTGCCGCCATTGAAAGCTGCTTTTTTATTCCGTGATTCAAGCGCCTTAGAAGAAAGTTTGAATCACAAGATTTAGGAGCAAAAACCGGATAGTAATAGCTAATAATCCCCTTGTCTACGATGTTATTTCGGTTGAAAACAAATACATCCGTATCGCTTCTGCTTCGATAAGTAAAATAGCCCTTAGGTAGTACATAGTAGCCAACATTATTATCCGTTGTTACCTGTCGATCTGCAAAATAATCTTCTTGAAGGACAATTCCCTGTTGCTGGGATGATGTCAAAACCGGATATTGATTCTGAGTCACAGTTTTTTCAGTATAATCTTCAATCAGCGTTCCGACCTTACGCTGTTCCCAAGGGTCAGTGAAGCCCTTGAACCGGAGGGCAGGTTTCTTCTCGTTATCCTGCATAATCATTCACCTCCCAGCAACTTTTTGAGTTCTGCAATGCCCTTCATGTCAAATTCATTTCCCTGCAAATCGTCCAGCAGCCCCAGCAATTCGTGCTCGGTATTGGTGATCTGGCTCTCTACGTCCTCAAAGGTGGTTTCATATTTCTTGCAGACGGCATCCAGCTGCTTTACAAAATCGTCCAGAACGGCATCCGGCAGGCTGTTCAGATTTTCCATCAGGGGCAGGATCCACTTGCGATGCAGCATGTCACGCACTTCTTCATCGGTCAGGCGTTCAATCACGCCTTTGGTACGCTGGTGGAGGGCGGCACTGTCGTCCTTGACCTGCTTTTTCAGGGTCTTTTCCTCGGCGAACAGCGCGTCCACATCTTTCAGGATGCTCAAGGTAGCTGGCTCTACCTCCCGCGCCTTGATGGCCTTTTTGACCTCAGCCGCAACAAAGGCACCATCGTTGACAAAATCCTGTTCCTTGTCCTCCTCGCTCAGTTCGTCCAGATAGCTTTCATACTCGCCTGCAATTTCGGCAAGGCGAGTTTCTTTTGCCCGCAGTGCTGCCACTTCCTCATGCATTTTAACGCTCTGCACCAGCTCAAAGGGCAGCACATGACCCACCCAGCCGTCCTGTACCTCGGCATCCTTTTTCAGCACCATGTTGGGGTCTACCTGCTTGGTTGCGGCAAAACCCTCGGTCTGGATGATTTCAAGGTCGATGGCAATTTTCTTCCAGTCGTCGTCCAAAAGCTGGTATGCTGCATAGCGGTCAACCAGTGGAATTCCTGCCAGCCGGGCAAAGATCTCCCGGCTCAGGCGTTCTTCCTCGCCGGCAGCATTCAGCTGCGTCATGCCGTCGATGAGTGCGGACTTCAAGTAGGCATCAAAGTCACCGAAAGCATTCTGGAAAGCGGTCTTGAACGCCACCACATCCGGGTGGGACAGAACAGCGTTCTTCAAATTGGCCACATTCAGACGGCAATAGGCTTCGTTGTCCGGGCTGAACAGAGCCGCTTTCAAGTGCGGGAATGCTGTCCAGTAGGCAGACAGGTCTTGCAGTTCGGCCTCGGGAATGCCGCCAAACATCGAAGCGTAAATATCCCAGCTCTCAGCCTTTTCCGAGGAATCCACATACCGGGGGATGTTCAGGTTGTAATCGTTCTGAACGATCTCCGCACGGGATACTCTGCGTGCGAACTTTTCGATTTTCTCCGGGCGTTCCTTGTAAGCATCCACAATGCGTTTGATGTCACAGGCACGCAGCTTGTTGTTTTTGCCGTCCTTCTCAAAACCCTTAGACGCGTCAATAATCAGAACGTCCGAATCCTTTTTATTCTTCCGCAGCACCATGATGATGGTGGGAATGCCTGTGCCGAAGAAAATATTGGCGGGCAGACCGATGATTGCATCAATGTTGTTGTGGTCAATCAGATTTTTGCGAATTGTACCTTCTTCACCGCCACGGAATAGAACACCGTGGGGCAGAACGATGGTCACAATGCCGTCATTGCGGATGTGATACAGGTCGTGCAGCAAAAAGGCGTAGTCTGCCTTGCCTTTGGGGGCAAGGCCGTAATTCGAAAAGCGCGGGTTGTTCTCTTTGTCGTTCGGATTCCACGCCTGCGAATATGGGGGGTTCGATACCACCGCATCCACAAACAGCGGGTCGTAGGTGTTGACCGGATCGTTTTCATCAAAATACGGCCAGTCCTCCTCCAGCGTATCGCCGTTGCGCGTTACAATGTTGTCGGGCAGAATACCGCGCATGACAAGGTTCATGCGGGTCAGGTTGTAGGTATTTTCCTTCAACTCCTGTGCGTAGTATTTGATGTTGTTGCCATTGCCCATATACCGTGCGGCACACTGACCAATGTTGATCAGCAGCGAGCCGGAACCGCTGGTGGGGTCGTAAATTTTGATTTCTTCCCGGTCTTTCAGGTGGTACGCCACGATTTCAGACATGAGCAGCGAAACTTCGTGCGGCGTGTAGAACTCGCCAGCCTTTTTGCCCGCATTTGCTGCAAAGTTGCTGATCAGATATTCATAGATGAAGCCCAGTACATCGTAGTCCTGCTTGCCATCCATAGGAATATCTTTGATGAGGTAGATCAGGTCACGAATTGCCTTTGTCCGTGCGCCAGAGCTTTCACCCAGTTTGGACAGGCCGGTTTGTAGCGTAGCAAAGACACCGTCAAACACCTTTTTGTGGTGCGGGTCGATCAGTCGACTGAATGCCTGCAATGCCACCGTTACGTCGTCAGCCTTGAAGTCACTGCCTTTACTGATCCATGTGGAGAACAGATTGTCATAAGCGATAAAATAGCCGACATTCTTCCGAACGGTATCCAGCGTTTCGGCATCGTCTTCGGTCAAATCCGGCAGATATTCGTCTGTCCAGTCGTTCTCCTTCAGCCATTTAACTTCCTTGTCCGACAGAAATTTGTAAAACATGAAGCCCAGAATGTAATCCTTGTACTCGTTGGCTTCGATTTTAGAGCGCATCTTGTTGGCAGATTCCCAAATTTTCGATGCGAGTTGCTGCTTGTTCATGCTATTCCTCCCAGTGGCCTGCAATAGCGCATTTTTAGATTTTTTTTAATCGGACAGCCCCTCCGATTTTATGCGTGTGTTCATTGAACCAATTATACAAAAGTGCCACCCGGTTTGCAATGCGAATGAAAAGTTTCTCAATCGCATTCGCAGAACCATAACCGTGGCAAGCAGAGCCTTTGTGCGCACAAAGGCTAAATTCGCACGCAGAATTAAAATTCTGCTGTGTTCATTCGCTTGTTGGGATGCAATCCCAATCCCTGTAATCATCACAATTCCGTGATGGCTGCGCATTCCTGCGGTGTGCTGAAAGAGCGTTTTGTAAAACGCGTAGCCTGCATCCATCGGATGTAGTTCAAGGGTTTGGGATTTCCCAACAAGCATTTTGCAACGCAAAAATGGTCTTTGTATATACGAAGACACTGCTTGCTACGGCTATGAACGCCTTTTGAATTGCAAAATGATTTTTCAGTTGCTATACTGGGCTTATCAAAGTTTTTTCGAGAGGACGTCGCAGTGACCGCACAGACAATGCAAATCGGGAGCAGACCTTGCCGCATTTACGGCGAAGCCCATGCGGAATACCTGCTGCTCCAAATGACCGGCGAACATGAGTTGCAGAGCATGGACCATGAAGTGGCGGCTATTGCACAAAGCAACCGAAAGTATCTGTTTGTGGCCATCCCGGTGGAAAGCTGGAACGATGCACTTTCTCCGTGGGAAGCCCCTGCTGTCTGGGGAAAGCAAGGCTTCGGCGGTAAGGCTGCGGACACCCTGCGCTTTCTGACAGAACAGGTCGTGCCAACGCTGAAACAACAGTTCAATCTCCCGGAAAACGTCAAAATCATTCTGGGTGGCTACTCACTGGCCGGACTGTTTGCTTTGTGGGCATCCACCCAGACCAATCTGTTCTACGGTGTCGCCGCCGCCTCGCCCTCGGTGTGGTTTCCGGACTGGATGGAGTTTGAACAGCAGCGCCCGATACAGACGCAGCACATTTATCTGAGCCTTGGCGACAAGGAAGAACACACGAAAAACGCTGTCATGGCTGTGGTGGGGGATAATATCCGCACTCTGCACAGTCAGCTTATAGCGCGCGGTGCAGACTGCACCTTTGAATGGAACAGCGGCGGGCATTTCAAAGACGCCGATTTGCGTACCGCAAGAGCATTTCGGTGGGTGATGGAGGAAAGCCGATGAATATTTTGATCGATGCAGACGGCTGCCCGGTCGTCGATCTGACGTTGCAGATTGCAAAGCAGTTCGGCGTTCCTGTCATCATCCTGTGCGACACCTCCCACCAGATCGAGCGGGAAGGTGCGCAGACGCTGGTGTTCGATAAAGGGGCTGACAGCGTGGACTTTGCGCTGGTCAACCGGATAAAGCCGGGGGATATTGTCGTGACACAGGACTACGGGCTGGCGAGTATGTGCCTTGCCAAGTGCGCCCGGGTGCTAAACCAGAATGGTCTGGAGTACACCGCCGACAACATAGACGCTCTTATGCTGCGGCGGTATGAAAACAAAAAGCTCCTCCGTGCCGGAAAGCACCCCAAGGGGAGCCCAAAGCGGACGAAGGAGCAGGATGCCAAGTTTGCGGATACGCTTGAGAAGATCTTGAACTGCAACCATTGATACATACTATTGGAAGTCTGGAGAAATCCAGTCTTCTTTTTTCATGAGAAAATTGTAACATTTTTTGCAATTTGGTTGCGTTTTGAGGGGGAGTGAATCGGCCCCATCGTTCTTTCGGCTCGTTTTCTTGCATCTGCTTTCCCGAATCTGCTATACTGAAGTCACTTTTTTAATCGGAGGCTTTCATGACAACCCTTCTTCTCCTGCGCCATTCCATCCCGGAGCGCGGCGGTTCCAGCCCCGACCCCGGCCTTTCTGCCGAAGGTCTTCAGCGGGCCGCCGCAGTCTTTCAAAATGACGCTTTCCGCACGGTCTCGCTCGTCTGGTCGTCCCCTTCGCTGCGTGCGTTCCAGACCGCACAGCTGCTGGGGCTTCCCGTCCGGCAGGACACCCGCCTTGCCGAGCGCCGCACTGGCGACACGACCGGGCAGGACGCTTCGTTCTGGAAACGCCAATACGAAGACCCGGACTTCAAAAATCCGGACGGCGAGTCCTTCCGTGAGGTCAGCGCCCGGATGGCAGACTGCATCCACGAACTGCTGGATTCGCTCCCGGAGGGGCAGAACGCCCTTGTCGTCTCCCACGCCGCCGCTATTTGCAGCTACTTGCAGCGCTTTTGCACCGTTGAGGTGACCGACGCCGCACAGAAGCTCCGCCGGATTACATTTCAGGGCGAAGTTCTGTTGGATGGGCACTTTTGGGAGGCTGATGGATTTGTGCTGCACATCGAAAATCGCCGCCCTGTTCTCATCCGCACCCTCTAGCCGCAAAAAAGGCACCAGCCTGAGCTGGTGCCTTTTGTTGGCGGAGATGGTGGGATTCGAACCCACGTGCCCGGTTAAGGACAAAACGATTTCGAGTCTTTAAAATTGTTGGATGAAGCTGGTTTCTCGCGGCCGTCATTGGCAGCTGAGGGCATTTTTGTAACCTCAAAAAAGGCACGTCACACCGCAATTTGCAGGCAAAAATCAGCCGCTTTTTGCGAAATGACGTTAGAAAAAGCCTTTTTCACACGGGCCGTCAGCGGCTGCATTTCAGGTGTAGTTGTGTTAGATGTCCGTTAGAAATATGCAGTGCTGCCGTTGCTGTGCCAGCTCACAGCAGGCTTCCCTGTCTGAACGCAGCGTTTCCCGAAAGCCGGGAGATGCTGCGTTTTCTCTTGCCCGCATTGGGCTGAAAGGGAAGCCGCCATGTCAACATTCCGCGTCAATAAAAACGTCAACTACACCGTTATGAGCAACCACCACCTGCAGGATAAGAGACTGTCCCTGAAAGCCAAGGGACTGCTGTCCTATATGCTCTCCCTGCCGGACGATTGGGATTACAGCCTGAAAGGGCTGACAACCGGGTGCAGGGATGGCATCGACAGTGTGAGAAGTGCGGTTCACGAACTGGAAGATTGCGGGTATCTGTGTCGGAGCAAAGTCCGTGATGCCCGTGGCCGCATTATTGACTACAACTATGAAGTCTTTGAACTGCCGCAGAAAGAACGGATTGAAAAACGCCCTGCTCCAGTGCCAAATTCACCATCATCGGAAAATCCAATGTCGGGTTTTCCAACGTTGGAGAATCCAACACAACAAAATACTAATAAACAAAATACTAAAAGACAAAGTACTAATCTATCAGGGCAGACGGACGAATCTGCGGATTTTGACCAGATGGAAGCACAGGTACGGGAGGAGTTCCGGGAACGGCTGGAGATCGACACTCTTGCCCAGCGGTACGACCCCGACAAGTTGGAGGAGTTGTTGGACAACATTGTGGAGATGTACTGCTGTCCACGGCAGACCCAGTACGTCGGCAAGCAGCCGCAGACCACTAAAGCCATCCGGCTGCGGCTGGACAAGCTGACCAGCCAGCACGTTGAGTACATCTTCGATGTGATGTCCAACACCACCCAGCCCATCAAGAACATCATGGCCTATCTGCGCACCACCATCTTGAACGCCCCCACCACGATGGAGCACTACTATCAGGCGCAGGGCAACTGGCTGACCGCACAGAGCCGGAAGAAGTGAGCGTCGTTTTCCACAAAGGCCGCAAAACGCGTTGAAAATGCAAAGGAGAATTTCCATGAAGAACACGAACACTGTCCGCACCGAGATCCATTACGCACAGGTTGGGGAGTATCAGCTGCCCCTGCTCACCCTGCCGCAGACCGATGATTCCGAACCGCTGGGCAAATATGGCCGGATGCGGTTGGCCTATCTCAAAACTCAGCGTCCTGTGCTGTACAACCGGATGTTGCTGAACGGTACGCTCTGGCCGCATTTGCAGGATGTCCAGAAAACGGCCTGCAAGTGGCTGGAACGCACAATGACCACTCTGTTAGACAAGTACCCCGCGCCGGACGAAGCGCGCGCACAGCTTCTCTGGGTGGCGCACATGAACGGGCTGAAAGCGCAGGCTGAAGAGGTAGTGGTGAGGGAAGTCGTGTATGCAGAATGATTCCTGATAGCATCCGAACGGTATCAAAAGCCGACATTTTGGATTTTATTCTTGATTTTTGCAGAATATTTGCAAATTTCAAAATCATAATTTGACTTTCTGCCCAGAATAGAGTACACTAGATTCAGAAAATCATCTGGGAGGAATCGCGATGCTGCTTCAATTTTCAGTCACCAACCACCGCTCCATCAAGGACACGGCTATTATCAGCTTGAAAGCATCTACGGATAAAAGTCTGTCTGATTGCCTGATTTCGCCGGACGAGAAGAAACAGCTTGTGCCTGTGCTGGCACTGTATGGCGCAAATGCAGCCGGGAAGAGCAATGTTCTCCATGCTCTCCTGCTCATGCGGGAAATGGTCTGTGGCCGATATGCCAAGCTGCTGAAAGGTGAGTCCCTTCCGCAGGAGCCGTTTGCTTTCACTGACCAGCCCACACAGCCGACCAGCTTTGAAGCCATCTATTTTTATGGCGGCATCAAGTATGCCTATGGTTTCTCGTTTGACAAGTCCAAAGTCCTGACCGAATATCTCTATCACTGGCCGAATGGCCGGGAAGCCTTGATTTTTTCAAGAGAAAACAATGGCTATCAGTTCCGCGAGAATATTCAAGAGCAGTTCACGCTTGCTGGACGAACTGCTGAAAACCGCCTTTATCTGTCCAGCTCGAACGAGTGGAACTGCCCCCAGACCGAAAAAGCGTATCTGTGGTTCTTTGAAAAGCTGACAGGCTTTATGGGAACCGAAATGCGGCTGGATGCTACATTGTCTGCCATTCGGCAGGGCGGCTCTGAAAAGAGCCGTATCCTGCATGAAATGCTGTATGCAGACCTCGGTATCAAGGACATCCGCATTACAGGCTCCAAGGAAGAGCCTATCATTTCCGCACTGCACACCCTCGATGCCGAAGATGGCACTTCTAAGGGTTTCTGGCTCCCGTTGGGGCAGGAATCCGTTGGGACACAGCGTTTCTTCTCTCGCATCGGTATGTGGCTTGCCGCTTTGGAATCCGGGTCTGTTTTGGTAGTAGACGAGATCGAATCCAGTATGCACCCGCTGCTGACAAGGCATCTGATCGAGATGGTGCAGGATGCCGCTATCAATACAAACCATGCACAACTCATCTTCACCACGCACGATACCGGACTTCTCGACCTGACGTTGCTGCGGCGCGATCAGATCTGGTTTGCCGAAAAGGACGAAAAGACCATGCAGACCGATATTTACGCTCTGACCGAGTTTTCTCCACGGAAAGGTGAGAACATCTCCAAGGGCTATCTGCAAGGACGATATGCAAAAAACAGTTCAAGTCGAATTTAGAATATCAAAATCTTTTTAACACTTTTTCAGTATTCAACCATCAAATTTCACTTTTGGGGTTTGGATTTCATTTTTTTGAGCGTTCATTTCACTTATTGAGCGAAAAATTTAATGTTTCTATCGAAATTTCATATTTGATTTGACTTTTCTACTTCAAATTTCAAAAAACAATTTGATTTTTGCTATTGACCATAGTTTACCTTGTCTATCCATCCAAACATGGTATAATGGGGCAAAGGAGCGTGATACCATGAGCCCAATTGAAGTCC
>OIID01000336.1_pt1 | contig 13316 bp, 9 predicted proteins | sample 1582991 | NCBI WGS metagenome assembly OIID01 (sample SAMN02675048, study PRJEB24791) | human gut metagenome, SKBSTL034 | isolation source: stool | host: Homo sapiens | place: USA
GATGGTGTCAATACGCAGTTGCTCTACCGCGATACGGAGGACGAGGAGTTCCGTCCCGTGTTGACCACCAATTTCAAGGACGTGGTCTCTTTCATGGAATTCACGCCCGACAACAAGGAGGTTTATGCCGCTACCAATTTGGGCCGTGACAAAACCGTGTTGGTGCGTATGAATCCCGCCACTTGCGAAGAACTCGAACTGCTTTATGAGAACGAACAGTACGACATTGCCAGCATCAGCTATTCGCGTAAGCGCAAGAAACTCCTGTCGGTTTATTGCACGGGGCATAAAGAACCCGTTCGCCATTACTTCGATGCCGAGGAGCAAGCCTTCCGCGATCGGCTCAAGGCCCACTTCCCCGACCGCCGTATAGGCATTGCCGACAGCGACAAGGAGGAAACGCGCTACTTGGTTTATGCAGGCAATGACCGCACACGCGGTGCTTACTGGCTTTACGATGCCACTCGCGACGAAGTGAAACATGTGGCTGACCTGGCGCCCTGGCTCCACGAAGACGAAATGAACGAGATGCACGCCGTGACTTACACCTCGCGCGACGGTCTGACTATCGAAGCTTACTTGACACTTCCCTCGGGCTACACCTTAGACACGGCGCGCCAGTTGCCCGTAGTGATCAATCCGCACGGTGGCCCTTGGTCTCGCGATTGTTGGGGCTATTCCTCCGAAGTACAGTTCTTAAGTAACCGAGGGTATGCCGTCTTCCAGATGAACTTCCGTGGTTCCACGGGGTATGGACGCCATTTTCTCGAGGCCTCTTATAAGCAATGGGGGTTGAAGATGCAGGACGACATCACCGACGGTGTACAGTGGCTGATTGATCAAGGTATTGCCGACGAAAAACGCATCGCCATCTACGGCGGTAGTTATGGCGGCTATGCCACCTTGGCAGGGTTGGCGTTCACCCCTCATCTTTATGCTTGTGGGGTGGATTATGTCGGTGTGAGCAACCTCTTTACGTTCATGCAGACCATTCCTCCTTACTGGAAACCCATGCTCGAAATGATGTACGAACAGGTAGGCGACCCGGAGAAAGACCGTGAACAGCTGGCGGCCACTTCGCCCGCCCTTCATGCCGACGCCATCCGCGTACCGCTCTTTATTGCCCAGGGGGCGAACGACCCGCGTGTCAACAAGGCTGAGAGCGACCAGATGGTCGAAGCCCTGCGTGCCCGTGGCATTGAAGTAGAATACATGGTCAAGGACAACGAAGGCCACGGCTTCCATAACCAAGAGAATCGCTTCGACTTTTACCGCGCCATGGAGGCTTTCCTCAAGCGGTATTTGTAGGGAATCCGACAACTTTGCCTGAAGGCACTCGTTGCCATCAGACAAACACGATGGGTGGAACGAATCGCGCTGTTCCGCCATCATAAACGAAACAAGGTAGAGCTTATGCCCTACCTTGTTTTGTTTATGGGGAAGGGCTGCAAGATTACTCATGCAGCCCTTCGTTTGTTATCAAATGGTTTACAGACTTTGTTCGTCCTTAATATACCTCCACATACGAAGCCAATCGCTTGGCCTTGTCGCGCAGCGCATCGAGGTCGCCGTCGAGGGGAGCATTGCAAACCACGACCCCCATGCGTCGGTTGACGCGCGTGGTCGGTTTGCCGAAGATGCGCAGGTCGGCATCCTCCTCACAGGTTTGTTCCAAGCCTCGGTAACGCGGAGCTTCGTCCGAAGCAATGGGAGAGAGAATCACGGCACTGGCACCGATGCGCATCGGCTTGATGCACGGAATGGGGAGTCCCAACGCTGCACGGAGATGGAGTTCGAACTCGTTGAAATTCTGCGTGCCTGCTAACGTCACCATGCCCGTGTCGTGCGGACGGGGAGAGAGTTCGGAGAAATAGACCCCGTTCTCGTGGCTGAGGAAGAACTCAACGCCCCAAAGACCTGCACCCGTCAAGGCGCGCGTCACCTTTTCAGCCATATCTTCTGCTTCAGCCAAATGTTCGGGAGCGATGTGAGCCGGTTGGAAACTCTCGCGGTAGTCGCCGCCCTTCTGTACGTGACCGATGGGGGGGCAGAACAGTGTGGGACCATTCTTTTGCGTCACCGTGAGGAGTGTAATCTCGCTGTCGAAGTGAATAAATTCCTCGATGATGACCTCGGCAATGTCGCCACGGCTACCTCCTAAGGCATATTCCCAGGCGTGCGCCAAGTCGTCAGCCGACTTTACCAACGACTGTCCCTTACCCGAGGAAGACATCAAGGGCTTTACTACGCAGGGGAAACCAATCTCTGCAGCATGTGCACAGAGTTCCTCGTAGCTCTTGGCGTAGAAGTAGCGAGCAGTCTTTAAGCCCAGTTCCTTGGCAGCCAAGTCACGAATAGCCTTGCGGTTCATAGTGAAATTGACCGCGCGGGCTGACGGAGTAATCTGTATGCCCGCCTGTTCAAATTCGTAGAGGCGTTCCGTACGGATTGCTTCGATTTCCGGCACGATGAGGTCTGGTTGGTGTTTAGCGACCGCGCGTTCCAAAGCCTCTCCATCGAGCATGGAGAATACTTCGTACTCGTCAGCTACCTGCATGGCAGGCGCACCGGCATACGAATCGCAGGCAATGACGTGTTGACCTAATCGTTGGGCGGCAATGGTAAATTCTTTACCCAGTTCGCCCGAACCCAGAAGCAATATCTTTTTCATTGGAATAAGGGATTAAGGCATTTCTATCCATGTGAGGCTGAGGAAGCAGGGTGTTCAACGGTTGGGGCAGGGGGATGGTTTGCCCCTTATCAACAGCTAACGCACTGCGCTTCGGCCGCTCATTCCTAGAATATGCCATTCGTGTTTGTTGGATGATGATAAATGCAAAGGTACACTTTTGAATCAGTTCTTCCCCGTTTCAGCTGTTTAAAAAGAAAACATAAAAACGATGGAGTCGGACACTGTGCTTGCAGTGAGCCGACTCCATCGTTTGTTCAGCATTGGGGCAAAGAGGTAAAAGTAAGTGCCTGTGCCAGTTTGCGAGCTTCCTGTTCATTCTCCTGTGAGGGCGAATAAAGGCGGGCAAAGTGGCGAAGAAACTCCAGGCATTCTTTGCGCGGAGATTGTTTTTCAGAAGTAGAATGTACCATAGGCGTAGCGTTGTTACGTAGGATATAACGCACAAGCAGGGCCCTTAGTATGTAGCGCAGGGAGTTTTTTTGAGGAAAAGGGAAGGGAACGGGTGGGGCGGTATGGGAAAACGGGGCAAAAAGTCCTTTCGCTGCGAAGCCTTAGAGGCACAGAGAGATGTGATTGGCTTCTGCCATCTTGCGCATATTGAGGATAGCGTAACGCATGCGTCCCAACGAGGTGTTGATACTCACTCCGGTCAGATCGGCAATTTCCTTGAAACTCAGTTCCTGGTAAAAACGCATATAGACCACTTCGCGCTGGTTGTCGGGCAGATGATCCATGAGTTTGCGTACATCAATCAGCACTTGCTCCTTCACCAAGTCGCTTTCGCGGTAGCTGTCAGCTAGGATAGCACACTCATGCCACGCATTTTCAGCGTCTTCGTCATAGATCAGAGCCTCGTTTCGCTCCGTGCGAAACTGGTCAATCAGCAGGTTGTGGGCAATGCGGGTGAGCCAGGCAAAGAACTTGCCGCTTTCTCTGTAACGCCCTTGACGCAGGGTCACAAAGGCCTTGACGAAAGTCTCTTGAAAGAGATCGTCTGCCACGTCCTTGTTGCGGACTATATAGGAGATGTAGGAATAGAGCCTATCTTGATAGCGTTGCAAGAGTACATCAAACGCCTCGTTGCAACCCGATACAAAACGCTCCACCAACTGCTCGTCGGTGTGCAAAGTCAAATCTTCCATTACTCTTGATTTAGAATTTTGATGTGTTAGAAGTAATGTTTTGCGATAGGCAAGGGGTGTTAAGGAGTGATTAGATGCGACAAAAGTAAGGAAATGTGTGGGGGTGACCAAATCTGAAGTACAATAATCTTCGACTTTCTTCGTTTCGACGCTTTTGCCTTTACGGCTGCGTTTCGGTTGGTTGGGGCAAACGCTTCGCTCCAAGTGGCGGACTGGTGCTGACTCCCTGTTGACGGTGGTAGCGGCGGGGCGTTCAGACCGGCGCGCGAGGGACTCTGCTGCCTCGCCCGTATGGCCACAGTCGGAGGCTCTTCGCACTTCGTCAACCAGGCGGAGCTTATCGTCTTTGCTTCATCTGACGCCATGCGATGGCGGTAGGGAAAAGCTTGCCTTGGTTGCGTCCTTTCCTGTCCCACGTTGCCCCAAGGTTAAGGCTTAAGCCAAGGGAGGAGCTGGGCTGTTGGAATAGGTTTGCCGTCTTTTTTCTTGTTTTACCTGGCTGACATGCGAAGTCTGCCGTCTGTTTTACTTCTTCGCTTCGGAGAATTACAAAGTTCAGTTGCCTTATGCGTTGGCCATGCGCCAGTACTATATAAGTGCTGACTTCCCGAAGCCAGGTCGTCGCAGCGTTTTTATCAAACGACCCAGGGTGGAACGCTTATACGCATTCCGTATAAGCGTCCCACCCTGGGTCGAGGGCTTTATCAGTGAGGGTATAAGCACTCCACTGACGGTCGTAGGTCGATTACCGATGAAGGATAAGCAGTCCACTTTGGCTCGAAGTAAGCTACTTAGCCGCGTATAGCTGTCCCATCTTCGGTGAGTGTCTTAATTCCTGCGCCGTACGTGCCTTCCACTTTGCCTGGAAGTCTTTATCTTTGTAACGAACGGCTCGTTGGCTGGTTACAACTTGTGTTTCCTGAAAGAAACTATTCCTTAGCAGATGGAGCTTTGTGTTTCCTTTATAGGAGTAGTTGAGATTGCATACAAAGGTTTGGAAGTCCTTGATTCTCAACTGCAAATATACCGAATTGTCCTTGCTTGTGCAAGACGCGGCTTCACCTTGTTGGCGATGGGACCTTGTTGCTCCGACCGATACAGCCGTCTCTCGATGCGGGTACTTTGAGGTCAGCGCGAGGCTTGTGGGAGGAGCCGCGAAGTACGTTCTTGTCAGCTCTTTCTCCAATCTCATTTACCGAATCCATTTCTATTCATGCGGTAGGCGAAACGTCGTTACGTTCGTTTTGCCCCCTTTATTACTGAACATTATGGTCAAAATCGAAACCATTGATTTACGCTCTTTGCGCAACACAACTCACCTTTGTTTATACGAGGAAGGGCTGAATGTCTTTTCGGCTTATGTTTCCCCACTTCCGATTTATCAGCAGGCCTACGATGCCTGGAAGGCCGCTTGGACACATGAGAGTGACTTGCTTGCAACGAAGGCTTCGCAGGCGAACTTAAAGCAAGTCGCGCATGAGCAGCAGGTGCAATATCAATGTTGGGTGGCATTACGGCAGGCACTCCGCTTGCAGGCCACTTGTGCTGTTTCGCCCCATCAATTGGAGGCGGCACAACTCTATGAGGCTGTGAGCCAGTGTGTGGCTAAGAAGCACGAAGCGGTTTGGCGTGTCTGCGAGGCAGTAGCACATGCCTTGCTCTATATTGCCGAGGAACCTTCGGCGGCTTTGATCGATGCTTTGGGCTTGCGCGAAATTGTCCGCCAGATGGAGGCGGCGCATCGGGTGGTACACGATGCACTCTATCAAAAGATGGAACAACGCCAGGCGAAACCGGTGGGCGCGGGACTGGCAGCGCGCCGCCAAACCGATATGGCCTATCGTCACTTTATCGATGTGGTACGCTTGGAGATGCTCACCCAACCTGAGACTCTTGCTGCTTGTGTGGAGAGCTGGAATACGACTGTCAAGCATTACCGCACCTCCCTTCATATTCGCCAGGGACTTGCCTTGCGCAAGCGCAACTTACAACTTGGAAGTGCCGAACCTGCAGTGTCTGAAGGTGAGGAAAGCTAAGTTTGCGTGTATCTCTTGAGGCTTGGGGTTTATCTCTCTTTCTGTTTTAAAATCCTTTCATTTTCAATAGTTTCTAACACCCTTACGTTGGCATCTCTATGGCTGCTTCTTCTGCTTTACCTTACCGTCCTTACACCGACTTCCTCCGCACCTATTTTACTGGAAAGGTTCAAAAATTACCGGTCGATGTCGGTATGACTTGCCCCGTTCGTGACGGAACGAAGGGTCGGGGCGGGTGCGCATTCTGTAACGGACGCAGTTTTGTGCCGCGTACGTGCGCAGGCGATGTGATTACCCAGCTCGAAGCAGGCAAGCAGTTTTTCGCACGCAAGCATCGTGCGCTGGCGCAACGTGTAAACTACCTGGCGTATTTCCAGGCTGGAAGCAACACGTATGCTCCCGTTCATGTGGCCGATTCGTATTTTCGCGAGGCAATGGCAGTCGACGGAGTGGAGGGTTTGGTGATTGCCACGCGTCCCGACTGTTTAGGCGAGGAGTGGTTGGATTATTTGCAAGCACTCTGCCAGGACACTTTCGTGATGGTAGAGTTGGGTGTCGAATCACTCAATGATCGCACCTTACTGCACATGGGGCGCGGGCACGATCGGTTGACCTCCGAGCGGGCCATTCAGCAGTTGGCGGCGCGGGGTATTCCCGTAGGCGTGCACCTTATTTTAGGCTTGCCCGGTGAGTCTCGTTCCGACCTCTTGCTCCAAGCCCGTTTGTTGTCAACGCTTCCAGTCGATGTGGTCAAACTGCATCATCTGCAAATCTTGAGGGGAGCGCGTTGGGCAGCAACGTATCTTCAAAATCCGAATGCCTTCTCCCTCTTTACGGTCGATGATTACGTGTCGTTGGTCGTCGATTACTTGGAGCGTTTGCGTGCAGATATCGCCGTGGAGCGCTTGGTCTCGCAGTCGCCGAAGGGCGCTTTGCTGGCGCCGTCTTGGGGACTCAAGCCGGACGAGGTGCAAAGCCTTGTGCTCCATCATTTCGCGAAAGTATCTGGTTATCAAGGAAAAAAGGTTTTTTGGTGATTGCGGTATTTCTGCACGATTATCCGAAAATAGATTTTTTATCCACTGAGCATGCTTAGTTATTTCCTTCTATGATAATAAAAGCATTGTTACTCAATCTATTTACGATTAAAATAAGTAAGAAGTATTTACTTATCGAGAGGTATTAAAGAACGAATATTACCCCTTTTCCCTGTCTCTTTCGCTTGTTTTTAGTCCCTTCGTTCATTGCACTGATGAGGCAACCGATAAAAAGCAGCGGGTCTTCTTTGCGACTGAGAAAGAATGTGTACTTTTGTGTTGCTTTTGTAAACTCGTCTTTAAAAGTTTGGTTCTGTAGTCAGAGAGGCCTTATTTCTTCGTGCGAATCGAACTTTCTTTTTTGTTGGTAATACAGCCCCTTCGGGAGCTGTCAATGAATAGCTTGAATAATTCTATGGATCAATCCTTGTTTAGAATCTTAACTCCCGCCATCGGTCTGGACTTTGTCGGACAACTCAACGATTTGCAAGCACAGTTACAGCAGCTTGTAAGGTGTGAAGGTTACGCACTTGCTTCTTTATTGCAAGCGCGTTTTTATTTGTCCGATGCCGCCAATCAGGCTCAGGTACTCTTCGAGCATGCGCTGTATCAGTCGCTGCAGCCTACTGGCGTAGTCAGTTACATAGAGCAACCGCCCTTGGGGGGATTCAAAGTCGCACTGCTTTTGTGGTGGACGGGCGAAACCGTGACGCATCGCGAAGTGGAACGCTTAGATAACGGTGTGCTGGCTGTCATTCATACAGATAGATTGACCTATTATATGCAGTCTGTACGTTGGGGGAGCGAAGCGCAAGGATGGAATGAAGAACGGCAGACTCGTGAAGCCTTTGAGAGTCACATGGCTCAATTGCGTCAGCGTGGTTTGAATCTCAAGGAGCATTGTCAGCGTACCTGGATTTATGTGCGCGATGTCGATCGACACTATGCCGGTGTGGTGAAAGCTCGTAATGAGGTGTTTGCCGAAGAGGGTTTAACCGTTGATACACATTACATTACTTCCACCGGGATTGGTGGGGCTGCAGCTTCTGTGCATTCCCTCGTGGCCATAGACTTTTTCTCCGTGAGTGGACTCTCTGCGCAGGATGTGGTATACCTAAGTGCACCGGAATACCTCAATCGCACTTCCGACTATGGAGTAGCTTTTGAGCGCGGAACAGCCTTGCATTTGCCCAAGGGCTGTCTTTATATGTTGTCAGGCACGGCGAGCATTGACTCCAAGGGTGAATGCCTGCATCGCGGGGACGTGCTGACTCAGGCGGGACGTCTCTTTCTGAATATGGAGAAGCTGTTGGAGTCAGGAGGTGCTTCGGGACTTTCGCGTTTACGTTATCTGATTGTTTATCTGCGTGATGTCGCCGATTATGCCGCGATTCAGCGGTATTTGAAGTGTCGTTTTCCGTATGTACCCTATTTGATTACCGAGGCCCGTGTGTGTCGCCCCGAGTGGTTGATTGAAGTCGAGGCGATGGCAGAGTAGGTAGGGGAGATGGCATTTTGAGTAGGTTGGTGCTTCTAAGTACTTACAAATCCAACTGTTCTGTCTCATTTTTTGTAAACTCTATGGCTCAGAAAAGTTCCTTGTAGCGTGTGAACGAACAGAGTTCAACGACAAAATGATATTCATAGCTTACTTTTTCACCAAGAACTTCGTTTGAAGCTTTACTTTTCTGACATTTCGTCTGCTTTCATTGGTATTATGTGCTATGATTGCAATCTGCTTATAGCTATCGGTTCTTTTGAGGCAAGAAAATAATTCCAAATACCAAGAAATAAAAGTAGACGGAATGAAGCTTACACATAAAAAAACGATTAAATTTGCACGCAGTACGAGTGCTTCTCTTTGCACTTGTATAGTCAAGTTGACAAAACATGCAGCATAGTCTCGTAGCAGGTTGTTTTTCACTACAAACAAGTGTAAATATGCTTGATGAGTCTGTGCTACTTGTTTTTGCAGATTGATTACAGTGCATTTATTGTCAGTTATGAAGTGGCAGGCTGTAGGAAATAGGCGGTGAAACCTGTTTGTGTGTGCGCATCCTGTATCGTCTAACGATCAATAGAAAATACCCAACGCTAATTCTATCTCATCAAAGATTCGAAAATATAATAATAACAAAATATTTAATCGATTAAATGCGTATGAAAAACCGTTTTTGCAGAATGGGAAAGGCGCTGCTCGGTGCGGCGTGTTTGCTTTCGACATGCGGCGTTACGTATTCTTGTTCCGATGACTTCGAACTGGACGAAACCAGACCGAGTTTCTTGGGCAAGGGTATCTACGACGAATTAAAGAGTCGGGGTGATTTCAATACGGTCGTTAGACTGATTGATGATCTCGATAAGCGTGAGGACTTGTCTCGTACAGGTAGTCGAACGCTTTTTGTCGCTGATGACGACGCGTACAAGAAGTTCTTTGAGACCAATACGATCTTTAAGGACGGAAATGGCAATCCGGTAAGAAATTATGATCAGCTCTCTTTGAGCCAAAAGAAGTTGCTCCTCAATGGTTCTATGTTGAGTAGCGCTTATGTGTTGGAAATGTTGACGACGTTGAACGGTCCGATTAAGAACCAGTGTCTGCGTCGTCTGACTTATGCTTCCGTCATGGACTCTGTTCCTTATTTCAAATGGAACGAGCTTCCCGAGAACCTGAACCGTGGTGAGGTGGGTGATGACGGTGAAGTTGTTAATGCAGATAAGCGTTTCTGGGATCGTTATCGTAATCAGGCAAAGGGTGGTATCTACCTTGCACTCGATAAGACGGTGCCCATGATGACTCACTTCCTTGAAGGTCAGCTTCGTGAAAGAAAGATTAGCAATGCGGATATCGCTTTCGTGCTCAACGACACAACGTTGAAGGAAGGTGATATGCCTCAGTATGTTTACGACGCAAAGATTGTTGAAGGCGATCAGGTTTGCTTGAACGGTTATTATCACGTGCTCGACCGCGTGGTGGTTACTCCGCAGAATATGGCCGAGGTGATTCGCACGAATGGTGAGACGAATCTCTTCAGCTGTATGCTCGACCGCTTCAGCGCTCCCTATTATGACAAAACTTTGGAGCAAGAGTTTAATGTAGCCAACGGTTTGCAGCTCGACTCTATGGTGTTCCAGAAGCGATACATCTCTCAGCGTTCACAAGACGGTGCCATTACGTTGGATCCCGATGGTATGACGCTGGGTAACTTCCCCTTCTTGGGTTATGACCCGGGATGGAATACATATAATACTTCTTCTTCTGTTGCGAAGGAAATGGATATGGCTGCCATGTTCGTTCCCTCTGACGATGCGATGAAGGAGTACTTCTTGCGTGGTGGTGGTGCCATGTTGATTAAGCGCTATTGCCCGGGTCAGCCTAATGACGAGGCTCACCTCAAGGAGAATCTCTACCAGATTCCTCTCCCTGTCATTCGTTCTATGATTGCGAACTTGATGAAGGATAGTTTCAACGAAACGGTTCCCAGCAAGTATCGTTTGATTACCAATGATGCACAGGACGGTATGTTTGCTGACGCCAGTGTAGATGCTTATAAGAAGCGCTTCAAGAAGGTGATGATGGCAAACAATGGTGTGATTTACGTAATGAACGGTGTGGTTGCACCCGCTGAATACTCTTCAGTCATGGCTCCGGTTCAGAATGACGGTGGCGCTGAGGTAATGAACACGACGATTCACGCCGATGATAACTTCACGGAAACGGATAACGGTTCGGCTCCCTTGCGTAAGTACTATAAGACGTACTTGCTCGCCATGCAGTCAAACTTCAGTTTGTTCGCTCCGACTGATGAAGCATTTGCCAACCACGGTTACTTCGATGCAGCTACTACTTACTATGGTAGCGGTGTAGCGCAGAAGAAGAACTGGCGTTTCTGGACGTTTGTACCGAAGGAAATTACGGGTACGAACCACCGAAGCCGTATTGCATTGACAGCTCAGGCTTATGCGTACGATGAGAAGAAGGACATGGCTCCTAGCAAGTCTGCGATGAAGTCTACCGAAAAGAGTGATGCTAACAACGACGTGAATACGGAGTATGGTCGCAGAAAGGCTAACCTCTTGACGGAAATGATGGATCAGCACATCTTGATTCACGAAGTTGAACGTGATTTGGAAAAATCAGAACGTCAATACTTCTTATCAAGAAGCGGTGCTCCTGTCTTTGTAAAGCAGAAGGCTACGAGCTTGGCTAACAACGGTAAGGGCATGGTAGTTGAAGGTGGTCTTCAACTTCTCTTGAAGGAAGATAAGTATCCTGAGAACGATTTCTCTTGTACGGTTGTTCGTGGTAACGATATGACGCGCGAGAATGAAGGTAACGGTAACTATGGTAACGGTATGACTTACTTCATTGACCGTCCGATTCAGGCTACTTACCTCAACGTGCACCAGAAGATGGAGCTTCTGCCGCACAACACAGGTAGCAGCACAAGTATGCCCGCTGAGCAATCTTACTACAAGTTCTTCGAACTCGCGATGTCACTGAATGAAGTGGACGACATTGTGAACAAGCTTTTTATTAAGGACGATATGACGGATTCGGAGAAGATTCAGGAGCGCAACAAATACAAGATCTTTACTAACGAACGCAAGACGGCGAACGGTAAGATGTTGGTTCGTTTCTTCAATAACTACCGCTATACAATCTTCATCCCGAACGATGCAGCTGTAGATAAGGCTTACGAAAAGGGACTGCCTACTTTGCAGGAAATCCGTGAGTTCATTGGTGCGAATGTAGATAAAGAAGGCCTGTCTGAAGAACAAAAGAAAGAAGGTATGGCAAAAGCAAAAGCCATGTTGACTACTTTGGTAAACTTCGTGAAGTACCATTTTGCTGATGAATCCTTCTTTGTAGACAAGGTTACTGCTTCAACTCGTACTCAGTCTGCATGTATGGATGATCAAGACAACTTCATTCGTGTAGAAGTGGAACAGACTCCGGGCAAGATGCAAGTATATCGTGTATCTAACCTGACTGATGATAAGAGTGGTCAACCTGTAGAAGTAGACGCTGCAATGAGTAATATCTTGGCACGCGACTATGTGATTAATCAATCTCAGAAGGTTATCACTTCTTCATCTTACGTGGTGATGCACGGTCTCAAGGATTATCTCATCTTTGACGAAAAGTTGGAGAATGGCTTTAACGCAGCTTGGAAAGATGCTGCTACAGCAAAAGCTTTCGTAAAGAAGTACAGTCTTAAGAATTAAACAATCATATTATGAATAACATGAAGTTCCTATTGACGCTTGCGCTGTGCTTCTGCTGCTCACTGTCGTATGCACAAAAGCGCATTACGGGACGTGTCTGGAGTAAACTGGATGGTCCTATTGTCATGGCGTATGTTGTTGAACAGGATAAGAATAATCGTAATGTCACTGCCGCACAAACAGATGCGAACGGTAACTTCTCGATGGTAATCAAGAATCCTGCGAACACATTGCGTATCTCTTACATTGGCTATCAGACGAAGGTTTTGTCCATCGGAGGAAACTCAAAGTTCAATGTAGAGTTGATTGATAAGAATACGTTCAAGAGTGCTGAAGTTACGGTTACTCGTAAGACGCGTTCCAATGGTTTGGTGATTCCCGAACGAGAAATCTCTACGGCTCAGCAGACCTTAGATATGGACCAGATGGCGGGTCTCTCTTTCGAAACAGCTGCCGATGCACTTCAGGGTGAAATCGCAGGTCTCGATATTGTTTCGAACTCAGGTAACTTGGGTTCTGGTTCGAGCATGCGTTTGCGTGGTGTTTCTTCTATTAATGGTAGCCAGGAACCGCTGATTGTAGTGGATGGTAACATTTTGGAAGATTACAGCACCGATGACCTTGACTTGGACAACATGGAGAACGAGGAGCAGTTTGCTACCTTGCTTCAGGTGGCTCCGGAGGATATTGCTAGCATCAAGGTGTTGAAGGATGCTGCAGCTACGGCTATTTGGGGTTCACGTGGTTCTAACGGTGTAATCGAGATCACGACTCGTCGTGGTGCTCGCGGTAAGACGCGCGTTAACTTCAGCTATCGTTTCTCTGGTTCTTGGCAGCCCGAAGGCATGAAGATGTTGACGGGTGATGAGTACACGGGTATGTTGAAGGAAGCCTACAACAACCCGCAGAAGATTTCTGAAGAGCAACAGAGCATTGTCGAAATCATGTATCGCCCGGACTACAAGGCATACTATGGTAACTACAATAATAATACGGACTGGATTGACGAAGTAACGCAGTTTGGTCAAACGCACAACTTCGGTCTTTCTGTTTCGGGTGGTGGTGAACGTGCAAACTTCCGTGTATCTGGTACTTATGACCACGAAACGGGTTCAATCATCAAGCAGGCTTTGGACCGTTTGACTACCCGTTTGGCATTGGACTACTGGGTGTCTGACCG
>OIID01000345.1_pt1 | contig 12973 bp, 7 predicted proteins | sample 1582991 | NCBI WGS metagenome assembly OIID01 (sample SAMN02675048, study PRJEB24791) | human gut metagenome, SKBSTL034 | isolation source: stool | host: Homo sapiens | place: USA
AAAATCCTGGTTGTCGGCGGCGGCGGCCGCGAGCACGCCATCATCAAGGCACTGAAAAAGAGCCCTGACTGCGGCGAGATCTGGTGCGCACCCGGCAACGGCGGCATCAGCTATGACGCAAAGTGCAAAAATATCAAGTCTACCGATGTGGACACCATGGTGGGCTTTGCCGTAGAAGAAAAGTTCGATTACGTTGTGGTGGCGCAGGACGACCCCCTGGCCCTCGGCATGGTGGACGCGCTGGCCGCTGTGGGCATCCCGGCCTTTGGCCCGGACAAAGCTGCAGCCCGCATTGAGGCCTCCAAGGTGTTCTCCAAGGACCTGATGAAGAAGTACGGCATCCCCACCGCGAAGTATGAGGCCTTCGACGACCCCGCCAAGGTCATGGAGTACATCAAGGCCGAGGGCAAGTATCCTGTGGTCATCAAGGCCGACGGCCTTGCGCTGGGCAAGGGCGTGCTCATCTGCGAGAACGAAGAGCAGGCTGCCGAGGGCGTCAAGGAGATCATGCTGGATAAAAAGTTCGGCGCTTCCGGCAACCATGTGGTCGTGGAGGAGTTCCTCACCGGCCCCGAGGTCAGTGTCCTCAGCTTCACCGACGGCAAGGTGGTCAAGCCGATGGTGTCCTCCATGGACCACAAGCGTGCCAACGACCACGACACCGGCCTGAACACCGGCGGCATGGGCACTGTCGCCCCTAACCCCTACTACACCCCGGCCATCGCCGCCGAGTGCATGGAAAAGATCTTCCTGCCCACCATCCATGCCATGAACGCCGAGGGCTGCCCCTTCAAGGGCTGTCTCTACTTCGGCCTCATGCTCACCCCGGACGGCCCGAAAGTCATCGAGTACAACTGCCGCTTCGGCGACCCCGAGACGCAGGTGGTGCTGCCCCTGCTGGAGAGCGACCTGCTGAAGATCATGACCGCCTGCACCGAGGGCACGCTGGCCGACACCGAGGTGAAGTTCTCCGACGGCGCGGCTGCCTGCGTTATCCTCGCTTCCGGCGGCTACCCTGTGGCCTATGAGAAGGGCAAGCCCATCACCGGCCTTGTGGACGGTCAGCTGCCCGATGAGCCGGACGTCACGGTCTACCACTCCGGCACGGCCATCGCCGAGGACGGTCAGCTCGTCACCAACGGCGGCCGCGTGCTGGGCGTGACGGCCACTGCGCCCGGCCTGCCCCGGGCCATCGCCATCGCCTACGAGGCCGCAGAGCACATCCACTTCGACAAGCTGCACAAGCGCACCGACATCGGGATGCGGGCGCTGAAGGCGCTGGCGGAGAAGCAGTAAAGCGCTCTGTGAAAGGCTCTCCCGCTGGGAGAGCTGTCGCCGAAGGGGACTGAGAGGGCAAGGATGCTGACAGGGATGCGTCAGCGCAGCGATTGGAGCGCTCTGACAAAGGAGCGGATTATCGCTGTGTCGCAGCTCTGTCGCACAGGGCTTGCCCTCTCCGTCATTGCTTCGCAATGCCACCTCTCCCAAAGGGCGAGGCTTTGGCTATGAAAGACTGAAACAACGAAATAACAAGGGGGATTTCCCAATGGTATATCGTATCTATGTTGAAAAGAAACCCGGCTTCGACGGCGAGGCCCAGAGCCTGCGCAACGAGCTGGTCTCGCTGCTGGGCATCAAGGAGCTGAGCGGCCTGCGGCTGCTCAACCGCTACGACGTGGAGGGCATCGACGAGGCATTGTTCGAGCAGTGCGTGCCCACTGTGTTCAGCGAGCCGCCGGTGGACAATACCTATGCGGAGCTGCCCGCTGCGGACGGCTGCGTGTCTTTTGCCGTGGAGTACCTGCCCGGCCAGTTCGACCAGCGCGCCGACTCTGCCGCCGAGTGCATCCAGCTCATCAGTCAGGGCGAGCGCCCGCTGGTGCGCTCTGCCCGCGTCTACCTGCTGGAGGGCACCCTGACCGACGAGCAGCTGGCCGAGATCAAGAAATACGTCATCAACCCCGTGGAGGCCCGCGAGGCTTCGCTGGACACCAAGGCTACCCTGAAGATGGAGTATCCCGTCCCCACCGAGGTGGCCGTTCTGGACGGCTTCAACGAGCTGGACGAGGAGGGCCTGAAGAAGTTCATCGATGAGAAGGGCCTTGCGATGGACCTCGGTGACATCAAGTTTTGTCAGGAGTATTTCCGCTCGGAGAAGCGCGACCCGACCATTACTGAGATCAAGATGATCGACACCTACTGGTCCGATCACTGCCGCCATACCACCTTCGGCACCATTCTGGACGACGTCCAGATCGACGATGCCGTGGTGCAGAAGGCATTTGACCGCTACATGGCCATGCGCGCCGACCTTGGCCGTGAGAACAAGCCCCGCTGCATGATGGACCTTGCCACCATCGGTGCCAAGGAGCTGAAAAAGCAGGGTATTCTGAAGAACCTCGATGAGTCTGAGGAGATCAACGCCTGCACCGTCAAGATCAAGTGCGATGTCAACGGCAAGGACGAGGACTGGCTCTTCCTCTTCAAGAATGAGACCCACAACCATCCCACCGAGATCGAGCCGTTCGGCGGTGCGGCCACCTGCATCGGCGGTGCCATCCGTGATCCCCTGTCCGGCCGCAGCTACGTCTATCAGGCCATGCGCGTCACCGGCGCAGGCGACCCCCTCAAGCCCGTCAGCGAGACCCTGCCCGGCAAGCTGCCTCAGCGCAAGCTGGTGACGACCGCTGCCGCCGGTTATTCCTCCTACGGCAACCAGATCGGCCTCGCCACCGGTCAGGTGGATGAGATCTATCACCCCGGCTATGTGGCAAAGCGTATGGAGATCGGTGCTGTCGTGGGCGCGACCCCCGCTTCCCACGTCCGCCGCGAGTGCCCCGCCCCCGGCGACGTCATCGTCCTGCTGGGCGGCCGCACCGGCCGTGACGGCATCGGCGGCGCTACCGGCTCCTCCAAGGCCCACAAGCTGGACAGCCTCGAGCACTGCGGTGCCGAGGTGCAGAAGGGCAACGCCCCCATCGAGCGCAAGCTGCAGCGCCTGTTCCGCCGCGAGGATGCCTGCAAGATGATCAAGCGCTGCAACGACTTCGGCGCAGGCGGCGTCTCCGTCGCCATCGGCGAGCTGGCCGACGGCCTGTATATCGACCTGAACAAGGTCACGAAGAAGTACGACGGCCTCGATGGCACCGAGCTGGCCATCAGCGAGAGTCAGGAGCGGATGGCCGTGGCGCTGGCCCCCGAGGATGTGGACAAGTTTATCGCCATTGCCACCGAGGAGAACCTTGAGGCCACCCCCGTGGCGAAGGTCACGGAAGAAAAGCGTCTGAACATGGTGTGGAACGGCAAGTCCATCGTCAACATCAGCCGCGAGTTCCTGAACTCCAACGGTGCCGAGAAGCACCAGAACGTCCACATCGAGAAGGGCACCGTCTGGCAGCCCCAGTGGGCCGGTGTGACCTTCGAGCAGAAGATGAAGAACATGGTGGGCGACCTGAACGTCTGCAGCAAGAAGGGCCTTTCGGAGCGGTTCGACTCCACCATCGGCGCAGCCACTGTGCTGATGCCCTTCGGCGGCGCACGCCAGCTGACCCCCCAGAACGCCATGGTGGCCAAGCTGCCGGTGGACGGCGAAACCAACACCTGCTCCGGCATGGCATGGGGCTACAACCCCTATCTGATGAGCGCTGACCAGTATGTGGGCGCACAGATGGCCGTGATCGAGAGCGTGACCAAGCTGGTGGCCAGCGGCTTCCGCTATGAGGACGCCTACCTGACGTTCCAGGAGTATTTCGAGCGTCTGGGCAATGTGCCGGAGCGCTGGGGCAAGCCGCTGGCCGCTCTGCTGGGCGCTCTGGATGCCCAGATGGGCCTCGGCATCGCCTCCATCGGCGGCAAGGATAGTATGTCCGGCTCCTTCGAGCAGCTGGATGTGCCTCCCACGCTGGTGTCCTTCGCCACGGCCATCGGCAAGGCCAGCCGCGTCGTCTCCACCGAGTTCAAGAAGCCGGAGAGCACGGTCGTCCTCCTCCGGCCCATCCTCGATCCGGCGACCGGCTGCCCCAACTTCTTCTCCCTGAAAGCCAACTATAAGATCGTCGAGCAGATGATGGAGGAGGGCATCGTGGCCTCCGCCTGCTCTGTGGGCTACGGCGGCATTGCCGAGGCTCTGTTCAAGATGGGCCTTGGCAACCACATCGGCTTCAAGATGCGTGCGGATAAGACCACCCATGAGATGTTCCAGCCCATGTACGGCTCCATCGTGCTGGAGATGGTCTCCGACGCCCCGGCCGGTGAGCTGCTGGGCGAGACCACGGCGGACTACGTCTTTGAGTGCTGCGGCGACAAGCTGGATATGGCACAGCTGCAGGAGATCTGGGAGTCCAAGCTCGAGCCGGTCTACCCCTACCGCAAGTCCGGCCCCGTCGTCGAGAAGATCAGCGGCAGCCTGACCGCTCCCGCTGCGCCCAAGATCGGTGTGGCAAAGCCGAAGGTCATCATCCCGGTCTTCCCGGGCACCAACTGCGAGTACGACACCGCCCGCGCCTTTGCCCGCGCCGGTGCTGACCCCGAGGTGCTGGTCATCCGCAACCTGACCCCCGCTGACGTCACTGCCAGCTGCGAGGCACTGGTGAAGGCCATCAACGAGAGCCAGATCGTCATGCTGCCCGGCGGCTTCTCCGGTGGCGACGAGCCGGACGGCAGCGCCAAGTTCATCGCCTCCTTCTTCCGCAGCCCGGCCGTCACCGAGGCGGTCCGCGACCTGCTGCAGCACCGTGACGGCCTGATGCTGGGCATCTGCAACGGCTTCCAGGCCCTCATCAAGCTGGGTCTGGCCGCTTACGGCGACATCCGCCCCATCACGTCCTGCGACCCGACCCTGACCTTCAACACCATCGGCCGCCACCAGAGTATGCTGGTGCGCACCCGCATCGCTTCCACCGGCAGCCCGTGGCTGTCCAAGTGCAGCGTGGGCGACCAGCACACCGTGGCCATCAGCCACGGCGAGGGACGCTTTGTGGCACCCCAGAGCGTGCTGGATACCCTCATCGCCAACGGTCAGATCGCAACGCAGTACGTCGATCAGGACGACAACCCCAGCATGGACCTGCGGTATAACCCCAACGGCTCCGTCCTCGCCATCGAGGGCATCACCAGCCCGGACGGCCGTGTCTTTGGTAAGATGGGCCACTCGGAGCGCAGCGGCGAGTACCTCTACAAGAATGTCACCGGCGATAAGTATCAGCCGATCTTCGAGGGCGGCGTGGACTATTTCAAGATTTGATGGTAGAATAGAAGAAACTTACCCGATCCGCAAAGGCTCTCCCTTTGGGAGAGCTGGCGCGTGAGCGCCTGAGAGGGCAAGGATGTCAGGAAAGAGGAAAACATCGCTTGGACAAAGAGCCTGCTTATCACAGCACGGGATGTAGTTTGTCAGGCGGCTTGCCCTCTCCGGCATCGCAGGCGATGCCACCTCTCCCAAGGGGAGAGGCTTTTGGCAGCGTGACGGTAACTTTCCAGAAACGAATACCCAAGGAGGACAGCTTAATGTCTCAGCATGACCGTTATATCAGCCCCTTTTCCACCCGATATGCCTCCGATGAGATGCAGTACATCTTCTCGGACGACAACAAGTTCCGCACCTGGCGCCGTCTGTGGGTGGCGCTGGCCCGGGCCGAGATGAAGCAGGGCCTGACCAATATCACCCCCGAGATGGTGGCCGAGCTGGAAGCTCATGTGGACGACATCAACTATGAGGTCGCCATCGAGAGGGAGAAGCTGGTGCGCCACGATGTTATGAGCCATGTCTACGCCTACGGCCAGCAGTGCCCCAAGGCAGCAGGCATCATCCATCTGGGCGCCACCAGCTGCTACGTCGGCGACAACACCGACATCATCGTGATGCGTCAGGGCCTTGAGCTGGTGCGCAAGAAGCTCATCGGCGTGCTGGCAAAGCTGGCCAAGTTTGCCGAGGAGTACAAGGATATGCCCTGCATGGCCTACACCCACTGCCAGCCCGCCCAGCCCACCACCGTGGGCAAGCGTGCCACCCTGTGGGCCAACGAGCTGGTGATGGACCTCAACGAGATCGACCACCGCCTTGCGACCCTTCAGCTGCGTGGTGTCAAGGGCACCACCGGTACGCAGGCCTCTTTCATGGAGCTGTTCAAGGGCGACGCCGATAAGATCCGCGCCGTGGATGCCTCCATCGCCGAGGAGATGGGCTTCGACCGCGAGGCCGTTATCCCGGTGTCCGGCCAGACCTACAGCCGCAAGGTGGATGCTTTCATCCTGAATGCTCTGGCCGGCATCGGCCAGAGCTGCATGAAGTTTGCCACCGACCTGCGTCTGCTGGCCAACTTCAAGGAGATGGAAGAGCCGTTTGAAAAGAACCAGATCGGTTCTTCCGCCATGCCCTACAAGCGCAACCCCATGCGCTGCGAGCGCATCTGCGCACTGAGCCGCTACCTGATGGTGGATGTGCTCAATCCCAGCTTCACCACTGGCACCCAGTGGTTCGAGCGGACGCTGGATGACAGCGCCAACAAGCGGGTGGCAATGGCCGAAGGCTTCCTCGCCACCGACGCCATCCTGAACATCATGCTCAACGTCACCGACGGCATCGTGGTCTACCCGAAGGTCATCCGCAGCCGCCTGATGGCGGAGCTGCCCTTCATGGCCAGCGAGAACATCATGATGCAGGCCGTGGAGAAGGGCGGCAACCGTCAGGAGCTGCACGAGCGCCTGCGCCAGCACGCCATTGCCGCCGGCAAGCAGGTCAAGGAAGAGGGCCTGCCCAACGATATGGTAGACCGTGTCGCTGCTGACCCCGCCTTTGGCCTGACCAAGGAGGAGATCACAGCGGGCCTTGTGCCCGAAAACTTCGTGGGCCGCGCTCCCCAGCAGGTGGAGGAGTTCATTGCCCACATCCTCAAGCCCATTTTCGACACGAATCCGGATGCTGTGGAGCAGCATGCGAATCTGAGTGTCTAAGGCATCAAAACATTAGCTCGCAAAGGGAGAACGCTGCTGCGCGTTCTCTCTTTTGTTTTGAGACAAAGCTTTTTTGGGCACTGCAAAAGCCTCTCCCAAAGGGAGAGCCTTGAACCGTTCTACCTAAAATGCTACAATATATCCGCACAAAACATTGAGAATCAGGAGAACACCATGCGACTCGACAAATATCTGGCCGAGACGGCCCAATGCACCCGGAGCGAGGCCAAGGCGCTGCTGGCAAAAGGGCGCGTCACCGTGAACGGCGCGGTCTGCAAGAAAGGGGACACCCAGCTGAAGGCCGCCGACGCCGTGGCAGTGGACGGCAGGGCGCTCGATTACCAGCAGTTCGTCTACCTCATGCTCAACAAGCCCGAGGGTGTCGTCAGCGCCTCCACCGACAAGAGGGAAACCACCGTCGTTGATCTGGTGGGGGACGCCTACCCCCGGCGGGAGCTGTTCCCGGCGGGGCGGCTGGACAAGACCAGCACCGGCTTTGTCCTGCTGACGGACGACGGCGGCTTTGCCCACGACATCCTCGCGCCCAAGCGCCATGTCTCCAAGACCTACACCGTCACCATCGACACCCCGCTGACGGAGGAGATGCGCGCAGGCTTTGCCGCCGGTGTCACGCTGGCCGACGGCACGGCCCTCTCTCCGGCAGAGGTGTCCGCCCTTACGCCCGACGGCCTGACCGTCCGCGTCCTGCTGCGGCAGGGCGTCTACCACCAGATCAAGCGGATGTTCGGCATCTACGGCGCGGGCGTCAACGCCCTCCATCGGGACGCCATCGGCGGCCTTACGCTGGACGAGAGCCTTGCGCCGGGCCAGTGGAGGGAGCTGACCGCCGACGAAGTGGCGAAAATTACCACGGGGTGAGGCGGCGCTTTTCACCCCTTCTTCAAAAAAGTATCACAATTTGCCGGTAAAATAGCTCTCAGAACCACGCAGAAAGGCCTTTTTTGGCCCTGAAAATGCCCCGAAAGATAATTTCAACAAGAAAGAAGAATTTTTTTTGGTGAAATATGTTGCAAAAGTAAATTCTTTTGTGTAAAATATAAAATGTAATGCGGCGAAATTGTTGAAAATCACAATCCCGCCACCTGCGGTTTGCACAAGAGAGGAAAAGGGGTATCCATTTATGGCCAATAGAGTATTTCAAAGCGTGATCTACCAGATGAAAGATGCGATCAACCGGGTGGTCGGCGTGGTGGATGAGACCGGCGCTGTCATCTCCTGCTCGGAGCTGAATCTGATCGGCGAGGTGCGCGAGGGCTTTATGGCAGAGCGTCTGACGGCCGGAGACCGCTTCGTGCGGGATGGCTACACCTATCAGCAGTTCTCCAGCGCAAAGCATAACGATTATGCCGTCTTCGTGGAAGGCGCTGACGAGACTGCGGGCCAGTTCGCCGCGCTGCTGTCCATCAGCCTCCAGAGCATCAAGCAGTATCACGACGAGAAGTTCGACAAGTCCAACTTTATCAAGAATGTGGTGCTGGACAATATCCTGCCCGGCGACATCTACGCCAAGGCCCGTGAGCTGCACTTTGCCACCGACGTCTCCCGGGTGGTGTTCATCGTCCGCGTCACCAGCGGCGGCGACATCTCCGCTTACGACGTGGTGAGCAGCCTGTTCCCCGACAAGCAGAAGGATTTCGTCTTCAACATCAGCGAGACGGACACTGTTCTGGTCAAGGAGATCCGCAAAGGCATCGACCGCTCCGATATGGAGAAGCTGGCGGCCAGCATCGTGGATACCCTGTCCGGAGAGCATTACATCAAGGCTGTCGTGGGCATCGGCACCCCCATCGCCAACGTGAAGGATCTGGCCACTTCCTTTAAGGAAGCGCAGATCGCCATGGAGGTCAGCAAGGTGTTCGATACCGAGAAGCAGATCATCCGCTACGACAATCTGGGCATTGCACGCCTCATTTATCAGCTGCCCACCACGGTCTGCGAGATGTTCCTGCGCGAAGTGTTCAAGCAGGGCAGCATCGAGAGTCTGGATCAGGAGACCCTGTTCACCATCCAGCGCTTCTTCGAGAACAACCTGAATGTGTCGGAAACCAGCCGCGGCCTGTTCGTGCACCGCAACACGCTGGTGTATCGTCTGGAAAAGATCAAAAAGCTGACCGGTCTGGATCTGCGTGAGTTCGACGACGCTATCGTGTTCAAGGTAGCGCTCATGGTCAAGAAGTACCTGTCCAACAATCCGGCCAAATATTGATATTTCGTCTCAGCCGCCCCGGCTGCGGACGCCGAAACCGGCCGCTCGACCCCGATGCTGGCCGGTTTCTTTTGTTATAGCCCTGTATGGACAACCTCTCCGTCACGGCTGACGCCGTGCCGCAACCTGGCCTTGTCGAGCGAAGCGAGACTGAGAGGTTTAAGCTTGGAACTTCTGTACCAAATAACTTTTCAGGAGCAAGATACTCATGATAGATTTTGAACATGTCACCAAGATATACAAGAGGAGCGACAAGCCCGCGCTGGAGGACATCGACTTCCATGTGGCAGACGGCGAGTTCGTCTTTCTGGTGGGACACTCCGGTGCAGGCAAGTCCACCCTGCTCAAGCTCATCCTCCGGGAGGAGCTGCCCACAGAGGGCCGCGTACTCGTGGACGGTAAGGATGTCGCCCGGCTGCGCCGGGGCAAAGTGCCCTATCTCCGCCGCCAGATGGGCATCATCTTTCAGGACTTCCGCCTCATCCCGACCATGACGGTCTACGAGAACATCGCCTTTGCGATGCACGTTACCAACATCGGCAAGAAGGACATCAAGGAACGGGTCAACTATATGCTGGAGCTGGTGCATCTGGAAGATAAGGCAAAGGTCTACCCCGAGTTCCTCTCCGGCGGCGAGCAGCAGCGGGTGGCCGTGGCCCGCGCTCTGGCCCACAGCCCTCGTCTGGTCATCGCGGACGAGCCTACCGGCAACATCGACCCCGAGATGAGCCTTGAGATGATGGAGCTGCTGGAGCGGGTGAGCGAAATGGGCATCACAGTGCTGGTCGTCACCCACGAGCATGAGCTGGTGCGCCGCTTCAACCGCCGCACCGTCACCCTGAAGAACGGCCGCATCATCTCCGACGTCCCGGCCAGCTTCGGTGAGGAGGTGCACGCATGAAGATCTCGACGTTTGGTTTCCTGACCCGGCGCGGCGTGCGCAACCTCGGCAAGCACTGGGCCATGACCATTGCCTGCATCGCCTCGCTCAGCGTCTGCATGACCCTGAATACCTTCGCCAGTCTCGTCGAGGTGAACGTGGACAGCATGGTCAACTATCTGGGCACCCAGAATGAGATGGTGGTCTATGTGGACCCCGAGGCCGACAACACCCTCATCGAGTCGGTCGGCGCGGCCATCGGCAGCACCGCAGGGGTGAGCCGGGTGCAGTATATGTCCAAAGAGGACGTCCTGAACCAGTACAAGGGCTATATGTCCGAGTACGCCGACCTTCTGGACGAGTTCGAGAACGACAACCCCTTTAAAGCAAATTATCGCGTCTCCCTGTCGGATCTGAGCCAGATGGAGGCCATGAGCAGGAAATTCGAGGCCATTGAGGGCGTCTACAGCGTCACAGCCCCCATCGAGATGACCAAGACCTTCGTGGACGTCCAGAAGGCCGTCACCAAGGCCGGGCGGATCGTCGTGCTGGTGCTGATGGCCGTGAGCATCATCACGGTAGGCACCACCATCCGGCTGAGCGTCTTTGCCCGCCGCCGCGAAATTGAGATCATGAAGTACGTCGGTGCCACCAACGCCCTCGTCACCCTGCCCTTCGTCATCGAGGGTCTGGTGATGGGCCTCATCTCCGGCATCATCACAGCGGCGGCCAGCATCGGCGGCTACGCCTATATCGTGGAGATCTCGCCCACGCTGGGCAGTCTGTGGCAGATGCTCATGGGCATGGCTCTGGTGCCGCTGGAAAACGTCTGGCCCACCATCCTGACCTACAGCCTCGTGGCGGGCGCTCTGGTGGGCGGTCTGGGCAGTATGTTCTCCATCCGCAAGCACCTTAATGTGTAAGGAGGGCCTACTGTGTATCACGATAAGCATTCCGCAGGCTTCGTCCTGCGCCACTCGCCCCGCCATGCAAAGCCCTCCGGCCACTCAGTCATGATGCGTGCTGCCTGCGCCTTTGTGGCGGCGGCCTGCCTTGTGCTGAGCATGACGGTCTATCCGGCCAGCGCGGCCACCAGCATGAGTTCGCTGCAGAATAAGCTGGATAAGCTCTCCCAGTCCATCCAACAGCATAAGACAGAGCTGAACAACGCCAAGAAGAAGGAAGCCGCCGCAAAGGCCCTCGAGTCTGAGCTGAAGGAAAAGGTCTCGGTGATCCAGAGCCAGATCAGCGTGCTTCAGGGCCAGATCGCCGAGGTGCAGAACAGCATCGGCGTCAAGGAGCAGCAGATCAGCGCCAAGCAGGCCGAGATCGCCCAGAAAGAGCAGGACATCGCCGACCAGTGGGAAGGCTTCAAGAGCCATATGGCCGCGATGCAGGAGCTGCGGGACGGCGGCAGCGTGGCCATGCTCAGCTCGGTGAACGACCTGTACGAGCTGCTGACCTTCAACGAGGTCATGCAGGACATCTCGGTGAAGGACACCGAGATCCTTGACACCATGAAGGCCGCCCGTGAGAGCCTTGTGAACGACCGCACCCAGCTTGTGGCGGAGCGCACCCAGCTGCAGAACAAAAAGGCCGAGCTGAGTGCTCAGAATAAGCAGATGCAGAGCAAGCAGAGCGAGCTGAACTCCAGCGTCAAGGAGGCCCGCCTGAGCGCCGCCGAGGCTCAGCAGGCCCAGAAGAACGCGCAGGCGGCCATCGAGTCGGATGAGATGAACTACGAGGCTGTCAAGAAGGAGATCCAGAAGCTCATCGCAGCCGCAGCGGCCAGCAAGCCGCAGCTGAGCTTCAGCGGCTTCATCTGCCCCCTCAAGAGCTATACCCGCATCTCCAGTGAATACGGCTGGCGCAAGAACCCCGTCTCGGGTGTCAACAAGCTCCATGCGGGCACCGACTTCGCCGCCCCCGCCGGCACCCCCATCTACGCAGCCGCCAGCGGCTATGTGCAGGTGGCAGGCTGGTCCAGCGGTGGCTATGGCAACTATGTCATCATCTATCACGGCAGCATGTCGGACGGCAATGCCTACAGCACCCTGTACGGCCATATGAGGTCGGTCGCCACCAGCGCAGGCAAGTATGTCAAGCAGGGCGAGCTGATCGGCTACGTTGGCTCTACCGGCAACTCTACCGGCAACCACCTGCATCTGGAGGTCTGGAAGGGCGGCAAAAAGGCCAATGCGGTCAATCCGCGCGGTTATATCCCGTTCCCGCACAACTGAGTGTATTTATAAGGAGTCTGGTATTCTATGAACGAACAAAAACATAAGCGTTTGCTGCGCATCGGCTGCCTTTTGCTGGCAGGCTTGTTTGCACTTTCGCTGCTGGGCAGTGTGCTGATGATGCTGCTGTTCTGACAGGAGGGTGCAAGGCATGAACCGTAAGATCTCTGTAGGCATGGCCGTCACCATTGTGATCCTGGCTATGACCGTGACCTTTTCCATCACCATGCTGATCGCCATGCGGCTGTTTGACAGCACTGTCAGCAGCGTGAAGGAAAAGGAGAGCATGTACAACAAGGTGGCCGAGGTGGATCGCTATGTGCGCAGCAACGACTACTATCCCATCGACGAAACGGTGCTGTATGACCGCCTGACGGCTGGCTACCTGCTGGGCACGGGCGACAAGTACGCCCGCTACTACAGCGCCATTGCTTACACGGAGCTGATGAATCAGCAGAGCGGCAAGGTGATGGGCATTGGCGTGGAACTTGGCATGGACCAGACCGGCTATGCCAGAGTGACCAGGGTATATGAGGACTCGCCTGCGCAGGAAGCCGGTATCGTGGTGGGCGATTACATCACTGCTATTGACGGCACCGATGTGAAGAGCCTTTCCGGGGTGGATGCCGTGCAGTCCCGCCTGCAGGGCGAAGCCGGTACCATCGTCAATGTTAC